>ENA-ORSA01002270-ORSA01002270.1-human-gut-metagenome-genome-assembly--contig:-NODE-2270-length-13953-cov-2.277162_pt1 | contig 13953 bp, 10 predicted proteins | sample MGYA00242179_ERZ509142 | MGnify/ENA primary metagenome ERZ509142 (study PRJEB26280, sample SAMEA2338659) | human gut metagenome | biome: human gut; feature: human-associated habitat; material: faeces... | reverse complement strand
GGCACGAGGCGCGGAAGCCGGAAAACTGGATGGAGAAGAACGGTGCGTTGACGTTCATGAGCACGAAGCTGGCGGTCAGGAACAGCAGGATGCCGCAGTCTGAATAGACCGGGGAAAGGTCGATGCCGTCTTCGCGCAGCAGCGTCAGCAGCAGATCTGCGCCGACCCTGCCGAGGTCGCCGGTCACGATGCAGTCAAAGTCGGTCGGCTGTGCGCCGAGCTCGCGCAGCAGGCAGGAAAGCGTGTCGCAGGCAGCGGGGGAAGATGGTGTTTTAGGACTATGCGGTCTTTCCATGCTTGCGGATATAGTCCTGCACTGCCGCATAGGCGTCGGAAAACTTGAATTTTATCGTGATTTTGCCGCCCTCGTGGACGTAAATCATGTCGATCAGTTCGACAATGACTTCGCGCGTCAGCGTTTGCAGATTGCGGTATTTGATGAACTGCGACAGGAACGAGTTGGTTTCATCTACGCCGTTCTGCGCCTCGTCGATGCGCGTTTGCAGGGACGCGATGCGCGTGTCCAGCCTGGCCTGCTGCTGCTCAAACTGCTCTTTCAGCCGATGGTATTCCTCGCGGGAGATGTCACCGGCTTTCCAGTCCGGATACAGGGACAGCTTCATCTGCTCGATGCGCTCACGCTCGGTTTCAAGCTGTGCCCGCTCGGTCTGCAGATGGTCTGCGGAACGGCTGCGCGCGCCGCTGCGGTTGATCTCGGCAATCAGCTCATCCATCTCAACGGCCAGTGCAATCTGGCTGCGGAGCGTTTCGAGCACGGCCTGCTCCAGACGGTCGCTGCGGATGGTATGCTTCGTGCAGGCGCCGCTGTGCTGCTTCTTAAACGTCGAGCAGATATAGTAATAATAGTTGCGGTAAGGCTGTGAAATGGTCTTGCGGTTCATCGCCTTGCCGCAGTCCGCGCAGCGAAGAAAACCGGAGAACAGGTAGACCTGCTTGTGCGTTGGCGCGGTGCGTGTATCGCGCTCGAAAAGCGCCTGCGCTTTGTCGAACAGCTCGCTCGGGATGATGGCCTCATGTGTCTGCTCAACGGTGATCCAGTCTTCCTCAGGAACGGCCTCGCTAACATGTAGCTTGTAGCTTTTCGTGCGATTTTTGCCCTGCACCATAGTGCCGGTGTACAGCGGATTGCGCAGGATACGGCGCACTGAGCTGTCCGGCCACAGATCGTCTAGCTTGTCCGAGGTCGGATGGCGGTAGTTCATGCCCTGCTGCCGTTTGTAGGCGGACGGGTTCGGGATACCCATGGCGTTCAGTTTTTTTGCAATGCCGAGCACACTCGTGCCGCTGATAAACCAGTCGAAAATGTCGCGTACAATCGCAGCGGCTGTTTCGTCAATTAGCAGACGGCTGTGGTCATTCGGGTCTTTGCGGTAGCCGTAGGACGCGAACGAGCCGATGAATTTGCCCTGGCGGCGCTTCAGGTCAAGCGAAGCGCGGACCTTGTTCGAGATGTCGCGGGCGTATTCGTCATTTAGAATGTTCTTGAACGGTACGACGAGATTGTTCACCGAGCGTGGGTCGAGGTAGCTGTCCACGCTGTCGCTGACCGAGATGAAGCGCACGTTCAGCAGCGGAAATTCGTGTTCCAGATATTCGCCGACGCCGACATAGTTACGGCCGAAACGCGACAGGTCCTTGACGATCACGCAGTTGACGAGGCCTGCACGCAGGTCGACAAGCATGCGCTGAAAGTCCGTTCGGTCGAAGTCGGTGCCGGTGCAGCCGTCATCGGTATACAGCCGGGGTGAGGTCATGTCGGTCTGCGTGTCTACGAACTCGGTCAGCAGCTCGCGCTGGCTGGCGATGCTGTTGCTTTCTTCGCGGTCGCCGTCCTCACGCGAGAGGCGAATATAGAGTGCGGGTTTCCAAAGGATTGTGGATAATTTTGCGGATGAATGCTCATATTTACTTTTTCGAGCCATTGGGGTGCCTCCTTCCAAAAAACAGGCGGCACGCTGATGACTGTGTTTGCACATTTATTGTACCACAGCGCGCAGCGTACCGCAAGTTTCGGGACGTAATATCCGGTTTTTGACACTATTGCAGCTGCCTGCACATGCCGCTCAGGCAGGCTTGCAGGCTGGGCGCGCTGTCGTCGAACAGTACCTCGACCTCAGTGTCGCCGACGCGGAAGCGGTGCGGGTAGCCGATGGCGGCGGCGAACAGGCGCAGCCGCTCGTTCACCGGCAGGGTCGGGTCAATGCGCGCCTCGCGGATGTCGGGGAGCGGGCAGGGAAGTGTGGACTTGAGCATGAGGGTAACCTCCTTTGGTTCGGGTGGATAACGGAGACATTGTATATTCTTTCCATTGTTATACTATATATGCGGCTGGTGGGGATAATCGGATTTCGCCATATCAGACACCTGCGGAACCGCGCCTGTGTTGCGGCTCGATGCCGCAGGTGCTATACTGAGATTGGGATTACTCGCGCGCCTGTTCTGCGAAAAGTTCATATTTCTCGGCGTTGTCACGCAGCGTCTCTACATCAATCAGCAGAACACGAGGCAGGGAACGTTTGCCGTCCTTGATCTTGCCGAGGTGAACGGTATTGCTCTTATCCTCATTTATGGTCAGACAGCCGATATCCTTTAGATAGTCGGTAATCTTTCGGCTGGAGTAGTTCTGATAGCCGTTCTGATTGCGGATAAACTGGACAAGCGCGGTCTGCTTGATGCCGACCTGTTTGATGACGCCCTTCTTCTCCTTCCAGATGATGCCGTTTCGCTTGAAAAGTTTTTCTTTTTTACGACAGAGCTTAAACTCGTCGCAGTCGATTGCCTCGCACAGCAGATGGGCGATATTGCCCTCCTTGAGCTGCGACTGGATATTGGCAAATTCCTCTACCTGTTTGCGAACAGAGCAGTGAACGGCCTCCCAGAATTTCCTGTGGAGAGCATGCTCGATGTCGTCCGGCAGATCTATGCGCTCTTGGATCATCTCGACCATGCACACGAATGCCCACTGTAGCAAAGCGAGGTTGTCTTGAATGCGACGCTCACGCATGAGCAGCTCAGCGAACTCATCTGCACCGTTGACACGGATATTTTTCAAAATATCCGGAGAATTGGTGATTTCGTGAAGCAGTTCAATGGCGCGGCCGTAGTTGTCCGCGAACCAGTCGGCGAACTCCTCGAGGACCGCTCCAATCAGGGCAGGACGGACGTCCTCGGTCAGATGTAACTTTTTGTCAAGATACACGAAAATACTGCGCGTGAGCTCTGAAACGCCGTCCAGAACAAACTCAGCTGTCAAGGCAATTCCGGAGGTGCAATCGCGATGATCGGTCTTCCCGGTTTTACCCTTCTTGGTAGAGTCGCCTTCGTTGGCAGCCAGACGGAGCATGGCTCCGCCGAGCGTCTTGCGATGCGCTTCGATGGTACGCGAGGAGGAAAGGGCGAGGTCGTCGATGATGACCACACATCCCGGGTTCTCCGAAAGCGTGTCGCGCACGGATGCTTCTGTGCTCACCGCCTCCAGCATAAGTGCCGGTTTACCTGGGGTTCCGATGCGTTCGGTGTATCCGAAGACACGACGGGCAAGCGTCGTTTTGCCGCTCGATTGAATGCCAGTTATGTAGAGACCGCCCTGTAGCGGATGCTGCTCGGCAGTCAGAACATCGCGACGCGAGACAAGAAAGGCATATGCAACCGGCAAAATCAGAGCTGCATCGTTCTCAAGCAACGTCCTGACCAGAGTCGGCACCGGTCTGTCGATACTATTCGTAATGCGATAGGTGTTGGTCGGCTTGATCATATACGGAACCTCGAGCTTGGTCGAACCTGCGACACGTCCGTTCCACACGGTGACATGCTGACCATCCGCCAGACGGTAGGTGCCGTTGCCCGGCAGGTAAACGCCGCGCTGGCACTCCCCGGGGCGCCCAGTTTTGGAAAGCTGGTCGACGATGTACTTCTGGACGAGAGGTGCATAGCCGGTCTTGAGGAGCACAGCGCGCGGCTCTTCGGCGACAATTGTGCGTGCCAGATTTGAGGTCATGGGCAGGGTAAGGCTGCGCACGGAACCGTCCTCTAAAATCAGCTGGATACCCAGGTATGCCGGGATGTCGTCCTGTGAACCCTCCAGAGGATAGTACGCGGTTTCAATCACCGGGGTGAAGTTAGTCATCTGCTTGGGCTCATGCTCGCCGTCCTGAACATACAGCGTGTAGTCAATGCTATAAACATCCATTTGTTAGTCCTCCTCGAATTCGTCGATATTGGTTTCGTTCCAGTCCCAGCCTGCTGCCTCGTCCTCAGCGGATGCCGGAAGCGCAGGACACTCGGTCAGCTCTTCCATTGCGGTGTCAGCAGCGATCACATCGGGCGGCGCCTCGACGGCGGTCTTGTCCGGCTCCTGCTTCGGATGCAGGGAGGGGACAATGAAAAGGTTGATGTTGCCGACATCGCGGCGGCGCGCAGCCTTCTTGCCGTCATGCGATAGGTCGGCCCAGCAGTTGAAGTGCTTGATGTGATTCATAAGTGTCATCTCCTTGTATTTCGCTTGCTCCCGGGGATTCTCCCCGGAAATATCTCTGTTCCGTGCATTGTTGCACGTAAAATTCAGCTGTTGATCATATTATAAGGGTGGAAAATAAAAGCCGCTATTCAGACGTCGTTTTAATGCAAATTATAGCGGTTACGAGGAAAATATAGATTTAGAAGGAAGAAAAGTTCGGAAATATCCGATAGAGCATACGACGGAGCACGCAATTCATCGAAAATGGCCGATGAGAGGGGAATATGAGAATGCAAAAAGACAATCATTTCGTAGAGATCAGGCCAAGGGGCAGCCAGCGACAGTACACGCTGGAGGAAAGGCAAATTCTGGCGGACGATATGAGCTGCGCGACCGTGGAGCAGGCAGACGCCATCAATGACGCACGCATTGCGTTTGCCGCAGAGTGCGGCTTGCCGCACAGCCGACCCAACGAGGTATATCGGGTACTGGGGCACAAGGCGGCTTTCATCAACAGCTATGAGGAAAACATTACGGATATGAAAACCGTGGATGCACTGCTTGCGGATCGCAGCTCGCTGTTCAGCAGCGGTTACGAAGATGACCGGGTCAACCGTTCTCATTTGGATAAGCTGTTGGAGCAGTATGGAGGAAGTACGCAGGAGGCGTATGCCGTTTGTGTCGAGCGAGCCTGGGACAAATATTGCAGCGCAAAGAAACAGGAACAAATCGACAAACTGGAGCAGATGGTTCGTCCGATGTATGAAGGCACGCTGAGTGCACTGGCGGAATATGCTCGCGCGACACGGAACGGTATGCAGTATTATGCGCGAGAGCTGCGTGATGCCAACGAGAACGCGCCCGACGGACAGGAGGCGCAGGCGCTTACAGCGCAGATTAAGCAGTGGATTTCGGATGCTGTGTTGACGGAAAACCGGGCCGTGGATTTCTATGTGCGCTACTTTTCGGCGTTTATGAGCGCTTATCGGGAGCACCGGCGCTTAGAGAAGGATCACAAAAAATTCGAGGGTCAATATATGAAGCGCGACGCAGAGGCGCTGAAACAGTATCTGGAACGTCAGAAATGCCTGAACGAATATCGGGAATTCTGCAAGGAATGGAACGAACGCAATGAAAATACGTTCGAGATGATAGGCGAATGGAATGATTGCAGTAACATTTGTGATGCCGAGCATCTAAAAAGGAGTGTGACAGCTTATCTTAAGGCGACACGAGGTAAAAATGTTCCGGATATGGAGAATATAAAAGAGGCGCTGCAGCTTGCTCGACATGCTGCTAAGCATACCGCGTTCGTGTTCTTGCTGATCTGTATTCAAAAGAGGGACTGTATTGCCGCTCGTAAAGATGGGAAACGAGATTTGAACCTAGATGAAGTATCATTTCCTGCAAATGTATATCAAAAGGAACCGAGCGAGGAAAAACAACGGAAAGCGCGGCTGCGGCTGCTGCTCGACGTTTGTGAGCTCCTTCATGATAACGAAGAAACAGTGCGAGAAAACCTTCTGTATTTTCTTAAATTGCATGGCTACAGAATTCTGTCTGAGGAAGAGGCTGAGCTCTGGAAAACGGCGCTTGAAAAATACGGGTTAATAGATAATCCGGTGAGTCTTGCGTGGAGGTATTACGAGAATATTCAGCAATGCCTGCAATTCGATCCGAGCGATTTGTATTGCTGCGAGGCGGCTTCCCCCGTACATATTGATGGTTTCTGGGCAATGATGAATAATGCAGATTTTGCACGGTATATTAGTGGTGAATCGAGACAAATTCGTATTTCAGACGAAACGATAGCAGAATACTTAAAAGAGTGGGACTCTGGATGTCCAGATGTAACGCATATGAAAGAGATCTGCCTGAAAGCAGCAGAAAACAACGGAAGAAAGAATATCGATGCGTGGATGGAGAAATGGAACGCGCAGAGCAAGAACGGCGAACACTGGTTGACTCGTGAGATGAATTCTGACGAATTGTACAGTGTGTTGATGGAAACGATTATCCAGCAGCGATTGATAAAGGACGCACGCGACATTCTGCTGAAGAAAATTGACGAATTGATGCCGTGAGCAGGGAATTCACTGCAAGGCTGCTGCTTCTGCTTGGGACGGCTACTGTGCAGCTGTTACTACGGACTCCTGCCTGAAGAGCCAGAAGTCCGGCCTGATTGAGGCTGTTCCGCTGACCGACCGTCTGGATTTCTACAACGACTGATTGAGTCATTGCCGGATACGCTTACATTTATCCTCTTGCAAGAGCTGATGGATTTTCTGTCGGCTCTTGTTTTGGTTTTCTGGGCGAAATTTTTAGACATTTTTCACCTGTTCTGTTCAAAATTCCTTGACTTTTCCATAGTAAACGAGTATGCTTAAAAAGCATTTGTATTAAAATTCGAAGGAATGGTAAAATATCCATCTTTGAATGATAAAGACAGGTGCAGAAATCCTATATTTACCACGAAAGAGGGAGTACACATGAAGAAGAGAGCGGCCAGCCTCGCGCTGGTGCTTTCCATGATCCTGTCGTTCACCTGTCAGGCGGGCGCTGTTGATGCAAACAGCGGCGATGACGGACAGCAGGTATCGACCTATGCGGCGCTCGAAGCTTCGGCACAGAGCGGCGGCTTGACCAAGCTGAATGCGGTCAAGTACATTCTGCTGGATTGCGGCATGAAGGAAACGCAGTTCCCGAGCGGCGACAGCGACTACATCGCTATGGCGAAGAGCGTAGGCATCGCAGATGACAAGTTCGACGGTTCCGCAGCCTGCTCGCTGGAAGAGCTGCACACGATGGCAAACAGCACGGCAGCTGTTAACCTGCGCAATGCAGTAAAGAACGGCACTCCGCTGTTCGTAAACGGCGTTGCACAGCCGATTTTCCCGTACACAAGCGGCGTTCCGACCAAGGACGGCTACAGCAACGATAAGAGCGACATCATCCGCTACTCGGTTTACGTCGAGACCAACTACGACACCGACGGCGATGGCAAGCTCGATCTCGTAAAGGCTCTGGTGCAGCTTCCCCGTGCTGCCGCAGAGGGCAAGTACAAGGCTGCGGCCATCTATGATGCACGTCCGTACATCACCGGCTGCACGGATAACGGCGATGACCGCAAGTTCACCTATAAGGAGGGTGATCTGGGCTACGACTTGAATAGCCTGTACGGTTCGGCAAAGTATCAGCGCGTTTCCAATAGAGAAATGAGCACGATGGACGCGGCCAAGAAAGCAAAGGCAGAAGAGTGGTACTATGTCAGCCCGTATGAGAGCGGCTCCTGGGGTGACTTCTACGACTATGAGGACCTCGACTGGTACGACTACTTCCTCGTTCGAGGCTACGCGGTTGTTGAGGTAGGCGGTCTGGGCACTCGCGGCTCTGAGGGCCTCGAGACTTGCGGCGCTGATGTAGAGACTGACGCATTCAAGTGCGTCGTTGAATGGCTGGCACAGAACAGCAGACGTGTTGCATATACCGATAAGGAGAACAACATTCAGATTAAGGCTGACTGGTCGAACGGCAACGTTGCTATGACCGGTCGTTCCTACGGCGGCACGACCGACTTTGCAGTTGCGTCTACCGGTGTAGCAAATCTCAAGACCATCGTTCCGGTTGCGGGTATCGCAAGCTGGTATGAGTACACCAACTCGCAGGGTATCTCTACTGGCAGTAATCCGGCATATTCGGATAACCTCGGTTTCTACTGCGCTGGCCGTTATATTGATGAAGACGACTGGAACAGCATGAAGGATGTTTACCAGAAGTACCTCAACCGTATTTATAATGATCAGCAGACGCTGAACGGTAACTATGGTCCGCACTGGGCAACCCGTGACTATACCGCAGGCAACGAGGGCAAGAAGACCGACAACGGTCTGACTTATAATAAATTCAACTGCCCGGCACTTATCGTTCACGGTCTGAACGACGATAACGTTCGCACCAAGCAGTTCCAGCTGATGTATGATGCGTTTAAGAATGCAAATCAGAATGTCAAGCTGCTGCTGCATCAGGGCGCGCATATCACCCCGGACTATGACTCTCACAAGACCTCTCTGCTGATTGGTGATGAGACCTACAACGGTATTCTGAACAAGTGGTTCAGTCATTATCTGTATGACCAGAACAACGGTGCAGAGAAGATGGCAACCGTTACCGTACAGAGCAACATCGTTGATGGCGGCTGGTCCACCTCGGATACATGGCCGACCTCGGATGCTGTAAATGCAAATGAGCTGACTCTGAAGAACACTGCAACCGGCACGACCACCATCAACAGCAACATGACCGGTATTTCCAGCTGGCGTGATGCGTTCACTACTGCGTCCACCTCTGCAAGCGCAATGTACACCTATGATGTCAAGGACGATACTGTTATCAAGGGTACGGTCAAGGTAAACATCTCGGCGGCTCCGATTCAGCATCCGGATAAGCAGGCTGTCGAAGCAGCTGATTTCGAAGCAGTCGAAGCTGCTCCGCGCGGCGTGGATCATGAAGAGATCATGAATCCGGACAATCAGGTTGCGGACGAAGAAGAATATGACGCTGAAGATGAGTATGGCATTGCAGTCATGAGAGCAGGCAGCAACAGCCGTGATGCGCTGATGATGAGCGCAATGCTGGTTGACGTATCTGACAAGGCATTCCAGAGCTACACCACCAGCGTCACCGAGGACAAGACCGGTGCGGTCAACTGGGTCGGCAGCGGCGCTGAGGATTACGATGTCATCAACTTCATCCCGACGACCTCTACGTACAAGATCATTGCACGCGGCTGGATCGATCTTGCAAACCCGGGCGCAGGTTTCAGCTCTGCTTCCGCAGCGAACGAGGTTAGGCTTGAGGATGGCAAGTACCGTAACTACACCGTATATCTCCAGCCGAACTACTACACCGTAAAGGCAGGTCACAAGCTGGCTCTGGTTGTTTACACCTACGAGCCGGGCAAGGCAAGCTACTCTGAGAACTACGGTATCACCATTGACAATGCTGCACTGTCTGCCGTTATTCCAGTAGAAAACGGTCAGTACACTGCGACTATGTCCGCAGTAGACAACAAGTACTGCGTAAGCACCAGCGCAAAGAACGGCAAGGTTACCGGCCTGGAGAGCAGCATGGTTGCAGCAGGCACGGAAGTCACCCTCACCGCGACCGCAGACAGCGGCTATGACTTCAGCGGCTGGACGGTAAACGGCGAGGTAGTCGAGGGCGGCGCTACGAAGACCTTTACCATCAACGGCAACACCACCATTACCGCAAACTTTACCGTGCATCATTCGAGCAGCGGCGGCGGCTCGTCCTCCGGCTCGAGCACCACGGTTTCCGCTTCCAAGTCGGATAACGGTTCGGTTTCGATTGACAAGACCTCGGCTTCCAAGGGCAGCACGGTTACTGTTACCGTAAAGGCCAAGGATGGCTACAAGCTCGACAAGCTGACGATCACCGACGCAAAGGGCAAAACCGTTGACGTGACGGACAAGGGCAACGGCAAGTTCTCCTTCGTTATGCCGGAGGGCAAGGTAACGGTTACCCCGACCTTCGTTGCAGATAACGGCGGTCAGACCGAGAGCAAGTCTTTCTCTGATGTCAAGACCGGCGACTGGTATGCTGACGCGGTCAAGTACGTTTCCGACAAGGGTCTGATGAGCGGCACGGGCAGCGACAAGTTTGCGCCGAGCGCAACCACGACCCGTGCAATGCTGATGACGGTTCTGGCTCGCTACGCAGGCGAGGATACCACCGGCGGCGCGACCTGGTACGAGAAGAGTATGGAGTGGGCAAAGGCTAAGGGCGTGTCCGACGGCACCAACCCGAATGCCAACATCACCCGTGAGCAGCTCGTTACCATGATGTACCGCTACGCTGGTTCTCCGAAGGCAGACGGCAAGCTCGACAGCTTCTCTGATGCAGCTTCCGTCAGCACCTATGCAGCAGATGCAATGCAGTGGGCAGTTGCCAACGGCATTGTCAACGGCTCGAACGGCAAGCTGAACCCGCAGAATAACGCAACCCGCGCAGAGGTTGCCGCAATCCTCATGCGCTTCTGCGAGATGAGCAAGTAAAAACTGAAAAAGTAAATCAGTAACATGCAGCCGCCGGGTTCCCCGTATTTGGGAGACCCGGCGGTATTTTATCCTGAGATTCGAGATAACAGCTATTGCATCATAGCACTATTAGAGTATAATATAATTATGATATTACTATATGGAGGTGCTTTTATGAATATCAAACCGAGTGCAAGTATTCGTCAGAATTACAATGATATTGCCGAGCTGTGCAGATCCACCGGAGAGCCGGTTTATCTGACCAAGAACGGCGAAGGTGATCTCGTTGTAATGGATATCAATTCATTTACAAAACGCGAAAAAATGCTAAAGCTCCGCGAGGAACTGCTTGCTGTTGAGGAAGACCGCTTACACGGTGCACCGGACTACTCGGTGGATGAAGTCGCTTCCATGATGGATCAGGCAATTCGGGAGACCTGCCATGCCGGAGCTTGAAAGCAAATTCCAGGTTATCGTATCCAAGCGAGCAGCGCAGCAGCTGGTTGAGCATGCGGTATTTATGGCACGGTTAGAAGAACGATTGGCACGCCAATTGGCAGCTGACTTCTGGAAAGCGGCAGATTCTCTGCAAAGCTTTCCAGATCGAAACCCAATCTTGCGTTCGAGTGTTTTCGTAACAGAAAAGTATCGAAAAATGGTGTTTGGTAAATGGTATCTACTCATTTATCAAATTAAAGGCGAACGAGTTTTTGTTGAATACGTGATTGATGGACGGCAGGATTATCAATGGCTGATTCAGTAAAATTCCAATACTACATCTGACGAGCGCAGGCAGAAATGTCTGCGCTCGTTCTATAGCGCTTACTCGTATTCGCATTATATGGATTTGATGCGTTTAAGCGCAAGAGAAGTCTGGGCGCACCTGCGGTAAAAAGTATTTGGCTTGAGTCCGGTCTGCCGCATAGCTTCCACGGCGGTGATTTCCCCTGCCCGCCAGCGAGCAACCACCCGTTCGAAGTTCTCCGGCAGAGGCATCGGCTTGCGGCCGGTGTACTTGCCCTGCTCTTTAGCGATAGCAATTCCCTCGCGCTGGCGCTGCAAAATATACTCGCGTTCAAGTTCTGCGACTGCCGCGAACACGGTCAGCATAAACTTGCCGGTAGGCGTAGTCGTGTCGATTGCCTCCTTGCGGCTGACAAATTCTACTTGTTTCTCGGTCAACCGTTCCACAAGGTCAAGCAGGTCGCGCGTGTTTCTCGCAAAGCGGCTGATTGACTCAACGATAACCGTGTCGCCTCGCCGGACGTAATTCATCATATGGGTAAGCTCCGGGCGGTCGGCGTTCTTGCCGCTCGCCTTGTCGATGAAAACCTCGTCAACACCGAGTTCGCGCAGCAGGACCTCTTGTCGGGCGGTGTTCTGCTCCTCGGTGCTGACGCGGATGTAGCCAATTTTCATGGTGTATCTCTCCTTTAAGTATGGTATAATGAAAATAATAAGGACGGTGACGCTGATGGATAAGACAATCGAACAGGTAAAACAGTTAGCGCACCGTTATGGAGTGCCGAAATTGGTATTATTCGGTTCGCGTGCCCGCGGCGATTATCGCGCCCGTAGCGACTACGATTTTGCGGTCTGGGGCTGCACAGCGCAGCAGCGTGCGCAATTCAGCGATGCTGTCGAAAACGATTTGGACTCGCTGTATTCGGTTGATCTGGTGTTTGTCAGCGAACACACCGATGCAGCATTGCTTCAAAATATAGAGAAGGACGGGATTTGCTTGCTGGACCGTTACAATACGAATTTCGAAAATCTCACCAACGCTGTTGAACGCTTACGTGAAGGCGTGCAGGCGTATCAAGAGAATCCTGCCAAAATCATTCGCGATGGTGTAATCCAGCGCTTTGAGTTCACTTGCGAACTGGCGTGGAGAACCACACACGAGTTTTTGCTCGATCAAGGTTTTACTGAACTAAACAGCCCGAAAGCAACGATGCGCAAGGCGTTCTCGTATGGCCTGATTGATGATGAACAGGCGTGGATTGTATTGCTGAATGCTCGCAACCAAACCTCGCACCTTTATGATGATGCAACCGCACAGGAAATTTACTCGCAGATTGAGAGCGAGTTTGTATCGCTGTTTGACAAGCTTATCGAGCAGTTGAAACGTGGTTAATTGCAATAGGGTCATCGCACATTTTGACATATTGCAAAAGTCCGAAAGCGACCCTATTGACATAGTTTTTCGTTGTTTCAGATGGGCATACCCTATTGACATGCTCAAAAAATACCGGCTCTTGATGAGTCGGTATTTTTGCGTTCAATCATCGTCGATGATGTCGGCGAGCAGGCCGATAACGGTCAGCACGCTGAGAATGATTTTGCCTGGGTTCAAACTTTCACCTCGTTTCAGTCATCTGAAAGGTTCTCGACGGCCTCGATGATGAGGTCAACCACCGCGCCGACGGCCTGAAAGATCGGGCCGAGTGCAATCATGCGCATCGCCTCCCTTCAATCAATATGCATATAGCAGCTCGCCGGTCATCTCATGAAAGAGTTCCGGATCGTACAGCATCTCCTCGATTTCTTCCTCGGAACAGCCGTAGTCCAAGAGTGCTTGCACCTCGTCTGCGGTTACACCGAATGCCTTCGCCACGCTGAACAGATCGTCATAATTCGTGGGCGTGTCCTCGTAGTAGCTGCGATAGAAGGGATATTTTCGCCACCAGCGTTCGAACGTCGTGTGGGGCGTAAAGGTTCCAGTAGTGATACGACCATTGCGGTTGATTTTCATGATCTCGCCCTCCTGCGGCTCGAGAATATCGGTGGGCGCTTTCAGCCGCAGCTTTTTCAGCGCCTTGCAGAGGATTTCCTGCGTCGAGGCGTAAATCAGAAAGCCATCATAGAGCATTACGCACAACGGATTGTCCCCAACGACGAACCAGATGGAATCATCCCTATCCAGAACGGTAAACACAAATGAACCCTCGACTGCTTCGGCCATAAATTTCAGGCTGTCGAAGTCGAGGGTTTTATTTTTCTCTAAAAGCTGAACGGCGACGTAGCTGTCGGTCTCGACACTCGTCAGCGGCAAATTTTCCTCTGTGCGTAACTCTTTGTCATTCCAGAGAACGCCATTATGCGCGAGCGCAAAGCAGTTTCCGTCAATTTTACCGAGAAACGGATGATTGTTCTGGTTAAACTGCGCATTACCCTGTGTAGTCATACGTGTGTGTCCCATGACCACGTTTACACCGTGCGGAACGTGAACTTTCATCTTCCGAGCGGGAATCGGGCGCTTGTAAATGCGCAGACGGTTGTTAAAATTGTAGGCAATGCCGGTCGCGTCCGTGCCACGCACTTGACATTCGCGCGCCAGCGTATTCAGAATTTTGTTCTTCGTGTGGGTGCTCAGGCACTCCTTAAAGTCGATTAAGCCGAATAAACTGCACATATTAC
>ENA-ORSA01002269-ORSA01002269.1-human-gut-metagenome-genome-assembly--contig:-NODE-2269-length-13956-cov-3.522624_pt1 | contig 13956 bp, 8 predicted proteins | sample MGYA00242179_ERZ509142 | MGnify/ENA primary metagenome ERZ509142 (study PRJEB26280, sample SAMEA2338659) | human gut metagenome | biome: human gut; feature: human-associated habitat; material: faeces... | reverse complement strand
TCGGGAATTTTCTTATGGAGTTTATGGACGTGATGAATTTATACATAAGGAGATTGTTTATGAAATGTAGAATAATAAAAGACAAGCGAATTCTGGCTGGCATTGTGCTATTAGGAATACTGCTTATTGGTGGCGTTGTTATATCGCAGGCAGCAGAAGATGAATACAGGGTTCATCACAATATAACAATAGATTTGGACGGAGGAGTGTGTGATGGAATATATTATCAGTCACAGATAGACCACGGACCGAATCAGGGCCAATGGAGAGATGACCTTGGGACTGGACTGTATCTGCCAGACCGTAATGGAGTATATCATACGATATTGGATTACCATGCATCCATACCGAAAGAGGATGCTACAACTTCTAATTATTATGATTGTGTTGGTATCACCCCATATGTAAGAGTAGGCACAGTAAGTAAGGATGGCTATATACTTACTGGCTGGAAAGTTACAGGCGGAGATGGCGATTATGATGATTACGGTGTAGATGGAGTAAGGGTCAACATAGGAGCATTTGCAGACGAAAATATTGTTATTAAGGCAATATGGGAAAGATATTCATTTGTTGTGCATTATGATGCCGGAGTGGCCAAAGATAGAGGGATAAGTACAATATATATTCCAGAAGATGAAAAGGCATATTATGACAGAGGAGATGAACTGAAAGGATTTAATGAACAGGCAGAGGCTTCTAATGGGCTTATGTTCGTAGGGTGGTCTTTTGACAGATATGGAGACTCCGGTATAATTAAGTCTGAAGATATCAGGGAATACAATGAAGATGTCACTATATATGCTATATGGAATTATGTCATTACATTTGATAATAACACGGTTACAGAGGTTAATGGCCACATGGATGATATAACAGCAAGGCTTGGAAGCCGATTAAGGCTTACAGGAAGTAATCTTTCAAGAATAGGTTATTATCTTTCAGGATGGAATACGAAAAGTGATGACAGTGGGCAGTTTTATACAACTATGTCAGTTGTTGATCTGACACCTGACGAGAGTGGCAAAGCTGTTCTGTATGCGATATGGCAGCCGGTATTTTATGAGGTTCATCTGTATAATAACAGACCAGATGAAGCCAGTGAAGACATACATGTTGTTGATAATGGTGAATGGGACTGGTATGAAGACGAAGGATTCTATAGCAGATTCTATACATATGATGAGATTGATCATCTGCCAGCGGTTAAAGATGTATATACACTTACCGGATGGACAGGTTATGTATGGGAGATGGAAGATGGTACATATATTGAAGGTGGTGTTGACGGAAAACTTAATCTTGCTGACAAGTTAGGAAAGATAGTTGATGTGTATGCTGTATGGAAAGAGAATATATACAATATTAATATTGATTCTAATGGCGGATATGAATCTGATACGACAATTATAACTGGATATGAAAAAGAAAATGAGCTTCCGGAAGCTCCAGAAAGACCAGGGTATGATTTTGATTCGTGGAATACAGCGGAAGACGGAAGCGGGAAGAACTATAAAGACAAAGATACTGTTTCAAAGCTTGTAGAGGAAGATGGTGGCAATGTGACAATATATGCACAATGGAAGAAAAAAAAGAAATTGTGTCTTAAAGTGTCATCAAATGTTTATCAGAAATCTTTCGTTAATCCGCTTGCAGCTACATTTGCAAAAAGCTGGTTCGGTAATAATCAGGATAAAAGTGTAGGGCAAATGATGGCTATTCAGAATAAAGACTGTGTTCAGGTATGGAATGTGAACAGGACAGGAATTACAAGGACAAGATAACGAATAATAGGATACTGACAGCCCTCTGTTTTGGAGGGCTGTTTTTTGGTATGTATTTTTATGCGATATATAGATAAATATTTGCTTGAAAAATGCATTTAACTATGGTAACATATTGTAAAGTTTGAGAGAAAAAAGGCATTTTTGTGTCTTTTTTTTTGCGCAAAAGTTATTTTAGCGTCTCTTGGCATATGATTAAATTAAATAAACGAAAGGAATTAAGGTGGCATTCATGAAAGCATTTTTGATACTTGAAGATGGAACGGTTTTTGAAGGAACCAGCATAGGTTCGACCCGCGAAGTTATTAGTGAGATTGTCTTTAACACATCTATGACAGGATATCTGGAGGTGCTGACTGATCCTTCATACGCAGGACAGGCAGTAACAATGACATATCCTCTTATTGGTAATTACGGAGTATGCTATAAGGATATGGAATCCCAGAAAGCATGGCCAGATGGATATATTGTACGTGAGCTTTCCAGAATGGCAAGCAACTTCAGAAATGAAGATCCTATCCAGAAATTCCTTCTTGATAATGATATCCCAGGTATTTGTGGGATTGACACAAGAGCCCTTACTAAGATATTAAGAGAAAAGGGTACTATGAATGGTATGATTACAACTAATGAGAATTACAATCTTGATGAGGTACTTCCTAAGATTAAGGAGTACAGTGTTAAGGGTGTTGTAAGAAAGGTTACATGTTCAGAAAAGTATGTTCTTCCAGGAAAAGGACCTAAGGTTGCTCTTATGGACTTTGGCGCAAAGAAGAATATTGCGAGATCACTTAATAACAGAGGCTGTGAAGTTACAGTATATCCTGCATATACTAAGGCAGAAGAGATTCTTGCAACTAATCCTGATGGAATTATGTTATCTAATGGTCCTGGAGATCCTAAGGAATGTGTAGAGATAATTGAAGAGATTAAGAAGCTGTATAACAGCAATGTACCAATATTTGCAATCTGTCTTGGACATCAGCTTATGGCACTTGCTACTGGAGCTGATACTCACAGACTTAAGTACGGACACAGAGGTGCTAATCACCCTGTTAAGGATTTAAAGACTGGCAAATGTTATATATCATCACAGAACCATGGTTATGTTGTAGATGAAAGCACATTAGACAGTAAGGTTGCAGTACCAGCATTTGAGAATGTTAATGACAAGACTAATGAGGGACTTGAATATGTTGGTAAGAATATATTCACAGTACAGTTCCATCCAGAAGCCTGCGCAGGTCCACAGGATACAGCGTACCTGTTTGACAGATTTATGGATATGATGAAGAAGGAGGACTAAGAACATGCCAAAGATTGAGAGTATTAAGAAAGTATTAGTTATAGGTTCTGGTCCAATTGTTATTGGTCAGGCAGCAGAATTTGACTATGCCGGAACACAGGCATGCCGTTCTCTTAAAGAGGAAGGAATTGAGGTAGTACTGGTTAACTCTAACCCTGCTACTATCATGACAGATAAAGATATTGCTGATGAGGTATATATTGAGCCTCTTACAGTTGAAGCATTAAAGCAGATTATCTTAAAGGAAAAGCCAGACAGCATTTTACCTACACTTGGTGGACAGGCTGGACTTAACCTTGCAATGGAAATCGCAGAGACTGGATTCCTTGAGGAACATAATGTAAAGCTTATTGGTACAACTGCACTTACAATCAAGAAGGCAGAAGACCGTCTTATGTTCAAGGAAACTATGGAAAAGATTGGTGAGCCATGTGCTCCTTCACTTGTTGTTAACAACGTTGAAGATGGTGAAGCATTTGCTGCTAAGATTGGCTATCCTGTGGTTCTGCGTCCAGCTTACACACTTGGTGGAAGCGGCGGTGGTATTGCTAACAATGTCCAGGAATTAAGAGAAATTCTTGAGAATGGTTTAAGACTTTCAAGAGTTGGTGAAGTTCTTGTTGAGCGTTGTATCGCCGGCTGGAAGGAAATTGAATACGAAGTAATGCGTGACAGCAACGGAACATGTATTACGATCTGTAACATGGAGAATATCGACCCTGTTGGTGTTCATACAGGTGACAGTATTGTAGTTGCTCCTTCACAGACACTTTCTGATAAGGAATATCAGATGTTAAGAACATCTGCATTAAGAATTATTGATGAATTAGGTATCACAGGTGGATGTAATGTACAGTATGCACTTCATCCGGACAGCTTTGAGTACTGTGTAATTGAGGTTAACCCTCGTGTAAGCCGTTCATCAGCATTAGCTTCTAAGGCAACAGGTTATCCTATTGCCAAGGTTGCAGCTAAGATTGCACTTGGTTACACACTTGATGAGATTAAGAATGCGGTTACAGGAAAGACATATGCAAGTTTCGAGCCAGCACTTGATTACTGCGTAGTTAAGATTCCTAGACTTCCATTTGATAAGTTTATCTCAGCTAAGAGAACACTTACAACACAGATGAAGGCTACTGGTGAGGTTATGAGTATTTCTGATAACTTCGAGGGTGGTCTTATGAAGGCTATCCGTTCTCTTGAACAGCATGTTGACAGCCTTATGTCATATGACTTTACAGGACTTACAGATGAAGAGCTTCTTGAAGAGCTTGCAATTGTAGACGACAGAAGAATCTGGAAGATAGCTGAAGGTTTAAGAAGACACATTTCTGCAGCCAAGATGCATGACATAACTAAGATTGACCTATGGTTTATTGATAAGCTCCAGATTATTGTTGATATGGAGAATGCTCTTAAGAGAGGACCTCTTACAGAGAGCCTTTTAAGAGAAGCTAAGAGAATTGAATTCCCTGACAATGTTATCGGCGATTTGACAGGTCACACAGAAAGAGAAATCAAGGAATTAAGAGACAAGTATAATATACATGCAGCATTTAAGATGGTTGATACATGTGCTGCAGAGTTCGCAGCTACAACACCATACTATTATTCAGTATATGGCAGTGAGAACGAAGCTGTAGAGACTAAGAATAAGAAGAAGGTTCTTGTACTTGGTTCTGGTCCAATCAGAATCGGACAGGGTATCGAGTTCGACTTCTGTTCAGTTCATTGTACATGGGCATTCAAAAAAGAAGGTTTCGAGACAGTTATTATAAATAATAACCCAGAGACAGTTTCTACTGACTTTGATATTGCTGATAAGCTTTACTTTGAACCACTTACAGCAGAAGATGTTGAATCAATCGTAGATTTTGAGAAGCCGGACGGTGCAGTTGTACAGTTTGGTGGACAGACGGCTATCAAGCTTACAGAAGCACTTATGAAGATGGGAGTTCCTATTCTTGGAACTAAGGCAGAAGATGTAGATGCTGCTGAGGATAGAGAGCTTTTTGATGAGATTCTTGAGCAGACACAGATTCCAAGAGCTAAGGGACAGACTGTATTTACAGTTGATGAAGCTCTTAAGGCTGCCAATGAGCTTGGCTATCCTGTGCTTGTAAGACCTTCATATGTACTTGGTGGACAGGGGATGCAGATTGCTGTATCTGATGAAGATGTAGTTGAATTCATGAACATCATCAACAGAATTAAGCAGGATCACCCAATCCTTGTTGATAAGTACCTTATGGGTAAGGAAATAGAAGTTGATGCTGTATGCGATGGTCAGGATATTCTTATTCCTGGTATCATGGAGCATATTGAGAGAGCCGGTATCCACTCAGGAGACAGTATTTCAGTATATCCAGCTAAGTCTATATCACCTAGGATTGTAGATATGATCGAAGATTATACAGGAAGACTTGCAAGAGCACTTCATGTAAAGGGTATGATTAACATTCAGTTTATCGTATATAATGACCAGGTATATGTAATTGAGGTTAACCCTCGTTCAAGCCGTACAGTACCATACATCAGCAAGGTTACAGGTATTCCTATAGTTAAGCTTGCAACACAGGTTATTATCGGTAAGACAATTAAGGAATTAGGATATGAGCCAGGACTTCAGAAGGCAGCAGATTACTATGCAATTAAGATGCCTGTATTCTCATTTGAGAAGATCAGAGGCGCCGATATCAGCCTTGGACCAGAGATGAAGTCTACAGGTGAGTGTCTTGGTATATCTAAGAGCTTTGATGAGGCACTTTATAAGGCATTCGAGGGCGCTGGAATCAGACTTCCAAAGCATAAGCAGATTATCATGACTCTTGCAGATAAGGATAAGCAGGATGGTATTGATATCGCACAGAGATTTGAAGCACTTGGTTACAAGATATATGCTTCAAGAGGAACAGCCAAGGTCCTTAAGGAAAATGGAGTTCATGCAATTCAGGTTAATAAGATTGGACAGGAAGCACCTACACTTCTTGACCTTATCTTAGAACATAAGATTGACCTTGTAATTGATACACCAGAGAATGGAATTGAGAGAGCCAAGGACGGATTCCTTATCAGAAGATATGCTATTGAGACAGGCGTTCACTGCCTTACAAGTCTTGATACAGCCCATGCACTTATATCAAGTCTTGAGCATGCATTCAATAATCAGGAATTATCTATAGTTGATATTGCCGAGATTGATAATCGTGGTAATAATTAATATGTGATATTTAATGAAGAGGCACTGTGTAAACACGGTGTCTCTTTTTTGCTAAACAGTTGACCGACTTGATATTATTAGGTATAATTTACAAGTATATATTAAAAAAGGGAAGGTTATGAAATGAACGAAAATCGTAATTCATTCAAGGGCTCTATAGGGTTCGTTCTTGCAGCGGCGGGTAGTGCTGTAGGACTTGGTAACATATGGAGATTTCCTTATTTGGCAGCTAAAGATGGAGGAGGATTATTCCTCGTTATTTACATTGTTTTAGCATTAACATTTGGTTTTACTCTACTCACAACAGAAATTGCTATTGGACGAAAGACAAAGCAGAGTCCGCTTACAGCTTACAGCAAGTTAAAGAGTAAGTGGAAGCCACTGGGTATTATAGCGTGTATTGTACCTATAATGATATTTCCATACTATGTAACAATCGGCGGATGGGTACTTAAGTATCTTCTTGTTTATATTACAGGTAATGGACATGCAGCAGCACAGGATGGATATTTCTCAGGATTTATTGGTCAGACAGCAGAGCCAATCATAATGATGCTCGTGTTTACAATAATTGTTGCATTTATTATATTCCGTGGTGTTAACAGCGGTATTGAATCATCATCAAAGATTATCATGCCATTACTTATTGTGCTTGTTCTTGGCGTATCTGTATATTCACTTACAATTTCATATACAGACATTGATGGCACAACAAGAACAGGTTTACAGGGATTAGGAGCCTATGTAATTCCTAATATGAAAGGAATTACTGTGAAGCAGTTCTGTACAGTTCTTATGGATGCAATGGGACAGCTTTTCTACAGTTTAAGTGTTGCTATGGGTATTATGATTGCATATGGTTCATATGTAAGTGATGATGCTAATCTTGGAAAGTCAATTAATCAGATTGAGATATTTGATACGGTAGTTGCATTTCTTGCAGGTGTAATGATTATTCCTGCTGTATTTGTATTCATGGGAAGAGACGGAATGACAGCATCAGGTCCAAGTCTTATGTTTGTTTCGCTTCCTAAGGTATTTGATTCTATGGGATTTGCAGGAAATGTAATTGGTGCAATATTCTTTGCAATGGTATTCTTTGCAGCCCTTACAAGTGCAGTTTCAATTATGGAAGCTATTGTTTCAAGTTTTATGGATGAGTTTAAGTTAAACAGAAACAAGGCTACAGCAATAGAGACCGTAATTGGTATAGCTGCTGCAGTTATCGTATGTTTAGGATATAACAAACTGTTCTTTAATATTAAGCTTCCAAACGGAGTACATGCACAGGTGCTTGATATTATGGATTATGTCAGCAATAATGTACTTATGCCAATAGTTTCTATAGGAACATGTATCCTTATAGGATGGATACTTAAGCCAAAGACTGTTATAGATGAAGTAGAGAAAACAGGAATTAAGATGGGAAGAAAGTGGCTTTATACTGTTATGGTAAAGTGGATTGCTCCAATTCTTTTATTTCTTCTCCTTCTTAAATCGCTTGGAATTCTTACTATAATCTGATACAGGTAAGGTTTACAGATTACTAATGTTTCTGCAAGAGGTTAATAAATGATTAATAAAAAGTTTTGTATAACAATGTCTGGTTTTATGATTGCATCCTTAATGTTGACAGGGTGCAGTTTAATGTTTGGTAATCCAATGAAATATGTTATAAGTCAGGATGAGACAAGGCAGGAACAGACTGAATCACAGAATGATACAGGGAATAATGATACTTCTTCTGATGAACAGATTTCATCAGAAGAAGATAATGATAATCAGGGAATATATATACTTGGTACAGATAAGATGTCTGATTATTCAGTATCGGGTATGTTAAAGGCTGTTAAAGAAATTAATGAAAATATTGAGGATGATAAGACAAAAGGAATAATACTTATCGGAGAAGAACAGTATATTAATTATGTTTCATATTTTATATCATTGACTGTTGAGGATAAAAAGCCGTTGGTTATAATTAAGAATCTTAATGATGATACAAAGCAGGCAGCACTAATATCACAGGTTAAGTCATATATTAATGGAGAGGCAGAATCACTGCCACAGGATTGTATGGTTAACAAGAATGTATCTGATGTATTTGACATTTCTTCTGTAAAAACATTGCCTGATGTAGATATTTTCTATGATTATATAGGTGCTAACATGGATGAATTATCCAAGAAAATTTATATCAGCAATGGAATGGTAATAATACCATCAACAGCTGGTGCTGATATATCAAGTGAAACTTATGAAATTATATCACAGAAGAATATTGCGCCGGTGGTTATCACATGCAGTAAAGATGTTTTGGATACCAAGATTAAAGACAACTCAGCGGATAATATTTATTATACAGATTTAGAACCATATAAGGCACGTTTAATGCTTATGTTTTTACTGAATAAAAATAGCGATTCTGATTCTATAAAAAATGCTTTGATTAAGGCAGATTAAAACATCATTTATTGAAAGAATATCAATATTGTGGTATTCTGTCAGTATAAGATTTAGCTAGTAAAAGATTGGAGAATATAATGGATTCAACAAAGGCACAGGATATTACAAGACATATTTTTAAAGATGAGGATAAGGGCTGTGAATATATTAAGAACCTTGCTTTATCTGACAGTGTTGAAGTACTTACAAAAATTATTCCTGCATTAATTAATGAAGCGGAAGAAAAGAAGAATGTTAATGATGCTGGTTACTTTAGCTGGCTTAATGACATTTACCGTAAAATTGTTATTGAAAAGCTTATGAATGCAGAACATTTATGGACTATATACTGCGATAATACAGGCTATCCATATGTTGTAGATAATGATATTGTTGTACTTTATGATTATGCTAATCATCTTAAAGTTGAAGAAAGACTTAAAAAATATGGCTTCAGTATTTCATTTGGCGTAGAAGATGGTCAGGGTATTATGTCTGAAGTTGGACATATGTACAGAAATGGCATTAAGAATATCAGATTTATAGATGGCAGGGACAATATGCTTACTATATCAAGAGAAGAAATTGCAACATATGATATGTTCTTTAAGGATGAATATGTTACTAACCCTGCATTACAGAATGCACTTATTTCTTTCTTTCAGGAATTCAGAAAAGATAAAGTTGATGATAATTCACCAGTTCTTGCATCTAAAGAGACAGATTTAAAGGTAGCACTCCGCAATGCAGATTTAATGGTTCCTTGTACTAAGGAAGAAAAAGATGATTCTGTTTCGATTGCACATCCTTATGTGGATATAACTGATAAGGTAGAGCATAAAGAAGGCGAGCAGGTATTGGCGCTTCCTGTATTTACAGATGGTATAGAGCTTGATAAATGCTATTTTGATAAGCATGAGAATATGTTATATACATATATGGAGCTGTTAAAGTCAGTGAAGGAGATTGGTGCATCAGGAATAGTTATTAATCCATTAGGTGTGAGTTATTATGTTCCACTTGATATTATGAAAAAGATAATAGCTGATTAGATATATATTGCAATGAAAATTGGCTAGAATTATTATGAAACTACAAGACACACTGGTATATGCTGGTGTGTCTTTTTCTAGGATTAAGTATAGGAGGATGTAATGGAAAGAGTATATATTGCAATTGATCTTAAATCATTCTATGCAAGTGTAGAGTGTGTTGAAAGAGAATCAGATCCGCTTACAGCTAATCTTGTAGTGGCTGATGAATCAAGAACAGCCAAAACAATATGCCTGGCAGTTACTCCTTCTCTTAAGAAATATGGACTTTCCGGACGAAGCAGGCTTTTTGAGGTAGAACAGAAGGCAAAAGAAATTGAAGAACGCACAGGAAAGAAGCTTGAATATACTGTAGCAGTTCCAAGAATGGGACTTTATATAGAATATTCGACGAGGATATATTCTATATATCTTAAATATTTCAGCAAGGATGACATAACTGTATATAGTATTGATGAAGTATTTATTGATGCAACGGATTATATGAAGCTGTATAATATGACGGCAAGACAGCTTACCGCAAAAGTTATTGAGGATGTGTATGATACGACAGGAATAACGGCTACTGCAGGAATTGCACCTAATCTGTATCTGTGCAAGATAGCAATGGATATAGTTGCAAAGCATATACAGGCAGACAGCAAGGGTGTGCGTATCGCAGAATTAAGTGTTAATGATTACAGAAAAATGTTATGGAGTCATACGCCTCTTACAGACTTCTGGAGGGTTGGACCAGGAATATCAAGACAGCTTGAAAAACACGGTATAAAGACTATGGGGGATATTGCGAGAATGTCCCTTGAAGATGAGGACTGGCTGTATAAGCAGTTTGGAGTAGATGCAGAGATTCTTATAGACCACGCATGGGGATATGAACCGTGTACAATTGCAGATATTAAGAAATATAAGCCCAAGGCGAGCAGCCTGTGTTCAGGACAGGTGTTAAAAGAACCATACACATTTGAAGATGCAAGGATTGTAGTTGGAGAGATGGCAGATGAGCTTGCACTGGATTTAGTAGATAAAGGCTTTGTGACCGATTCGATTGCGTTAAATGTAACTTATGACAGGGTAAATGTTGATAAGGGAACTTACAAGGGTGAAATCCATGTAGACAGATATGGAAGGGAAGTTCCACAGGGACTTAATAAATCTGTTTCACTTACGACATGTACATCTTCATCAAAACAGTTAAGAGAAGCTTTTCTTGATATATATGATAAATACACTGACAGAAAGCTGTATATCAGGAAGTTAAATCTTACAGTTGCCAATCTTACTAATGAGGGGTTTCAGCAGTTTGATATGTTTACAGATCAGACACAGCTTGAACGCGAAAAGAAGATGCAGCATGCAATGCTTGATATTAAGAAAAAATATGGTAAGAATGCGGTGATGAAAGCTAATAATCTGCAGAACAAGGCGACTGCAATTGAAAGAAACGGTCAGATTGGAGGTCACAGGGCATAGCTTATGGGAAAATATGATGATATAATCAATATGAAATGGCCGGTACCGAGTAAAAGACCAAGAATGGATATGGAAAGCAGAGCTAAGATATTCCTGCCTTTCTCAGCATTGAAGGGTCTTGGCAATGCTATTGATGAGCAGAATAAAACCAAAGATAATATGAGAGAATATGAATATTTTGACGAGGAGAATAAGGGAGAAGAATTTTATGAGTAATACAATGAAAGAAAATAAAATGGGTACAATGCCTGTTAATAAGCTGCTTATTAATATGGCTCTGCCAATGATGATATCAATGCTTGTACAGGCACTGTATAATATTGTTGACAGTATATTTGTTGCAAGAATAAGTGAGGAAGCGCTTACAGCGGTTTCAATGGCATTTCCAATGCAGAATCTTATGATTGGTGTTGCAGGCGGCGTGGGTGTAGGTACTAATGCACTGCTTTCAAGGGCATTAGGAGAAGGAAGGCATGAAGAAGCTGATAAAATGGCTGTGCAGGGTATATTCATAACAGCCTGCAGCTATATAATATTTCTTGTTATAGGACTTTTCTTTGCCAGAGAGTTTTTTGTTATTCAGGGGGCTAATGAAGTGATAGCTGACTATGGTTATGATTATCTTTCGGTTATTCTTATAATCAGTTTTGGCTGTCTGTTCCAGATGATATTTGAGAGATTATTACAGGCTACGGGAAGAACATTTTACAGCATGATTACACAGGGTACGGGTGCTATAATTAATATTATTCTTGACCCGATACTTATATTTGGCCTGCTTGGTGCACCAAGGCTTGGTATAGTAGGTGCAGCAGCAGCCACGGTTGCAGGCCAGATTGTTGCAGCGATTATGGCAGTGATATTTAATATTAAGGTTAATAAAGAGATACATATTACTTTTAAGGGATTCAGACCATCAGGAAAAAGAATTTGCAATATCTTATTCATAGGAATTCCATCAGTTATTATGATGGCAATTGGTTCTGTTATGACATTCTGCATGAATAAGATTCTGGTTGTATTTACATCAACAGCGGTTGCTGTATTTGGTGTGTATTTTAAGCTGCAGAGCTTTGCATTTATGCCAATATTTGGTATGAACAGTGGAATGGTTCCTATAATAGCTTTTAATTATGGGGCCAAGAGAGAAGACAGAGTTATACAGACACTTAAGCTTGCAGTAATGTATGCAGAGATAATAATGATACTTTTTATGATTGCAGTTCAGATATTCCCGGTTCCAATGTTGTCAATATTCAGCGCATCGTCAGATATGATACGAATGGGTGTTCCTGCTTTAAGGACTATATCAATAAGTTTTATATTTGCAGGAATATGTATTATATGCAGTTCATTCTTTCAGGCACTTGGAAGTAGTATATACAGCATGCTTGTATCATTTGTAAGACAGATCATATTCCTTGTGCCATGTGCTTATATTTTTTCCAGAACAGGGAATGTTAATCTTGTATGGTGGGCATGGCCGATTGCGGAGCTTGCTTCAGTTGCATTAAGTGTGTTCTTCTTTGTGAGAGTCAAGAAGAAAAAGTTTGGCTTTATGGAACAGTAATGAGTAATACGATAAATAATGAAGGATGAGGAATGAGTATGAACAGACATATAGAGAAAGCTAAGGAACTGCGTTCACCGCAGAAATGCTATAATTGTGCCGAAACTATTATGATGGCATATGCTGATGATTTAGGTTTAACTGAGTCACAGGCAGAATGTCTTGGCTGTAATTTTGGCGGCGGTATGAAATGTGGAGGAACATGCGGTGCAATCACCGGGGGACTTATGGTACTCGGCGCACTTGGTGTAAGCAGTCCGGGTGCTGTCGGAGCATTTCAGAGAACAATAAGGGACAATCACAATGGAATGACTAACTGTGCTGACCTTTTAAGAGACAATGCTTTAAAGGGTGGTGAGAAGAAGGCTCATTGTGACAGTATGATTATGGAATCAATAAGGCTTATTGATGAGTTGACAGGTAAAGACAAGTAAAAATGCAGTTTGTTTATTGATAATATTTATCAATAAGATATAGTGAATTATATAGTGAAATGTGATAAAGTAAGCGAGGTTAGGGCATTCTAACCTACGCTTACTTTTTTTGTGCCTGTTGATGATAAATTTTCACCTATTGACACAAAATTAATAAGTGCTAATATAATGAATATATGAACGATTGTTCATATAATGATATGAGAGGGCGTGCCCGAAGGAGGTAAATATGTTTTTAGAGATTAAGGGAATCAAAAAGCATTATGGAGAAGGCGAAAGCCGGGTGGAAGTACTGAATGGAATAGACATAGAGGTTAATAAAGGGGAAATCGTTGTATTGCTTGGTCCATCAGGTTCTGGTAAATCAACACTGCTTAATATTATCGGTGGTATTGATGATGCAGACGAGGGTTACATATCTATAGATGGTGAGAAGACAGCGGATATGAATGAAAAGCGTCTTACACAGTACAGAAGAAAGCATCTTGGATATGTTTTTCAGATGTATAATCTTATACCTAACCTTACTGTAAGGGAAAATATTGAGGTTGGTGCTTACTTAAGTGATAAGGCACTTAATACAGATGAGATTCTTAACACATTAGGACTTTCAGACCATGCTGACAAGAAGCCTAACCAGTTATCGGGTGGTCAGCAGCAGAGAACTTCAAT
>ENA-ORSA01002256-ORSA01002256.1-human-gut-metagenome-genome-assembly--contig:-NODE-2256-length-14030-cov-2.964007_pt1 | contig 14030 bp, 8 predicted proteins | sample MGYA00242179_ERZ509142 | MGnify/ENA primary metagenome ERZ509142 (study PRJEB26280, sample SAMEA2338659) | human gut metagenome | biome: human gut; feature: human-associated habitat; material: faeces... | reverse complement strand
CCTATCAGACAGCTTATCCCCATGCGAGGATACTCTATGCCTCGGAGAAGGATTTTTCCACCAAGAACCGTGTCAGTTTCTTCAACAACATCAAGAACAACGACTATGACTGTGTAATCATGTCGCATGACCAGTTCGGGAAGATACCGCAATCGCCAGAACTCCAGCGGCAGATATTGCAGGCTGAGCTTGATACCGTGGAGGAAAACTTGGAAGTGATACGCACGCAGGGCAAAGACGTGTCGAGGGGAATGCTCAAAGGCTTGGAAAAGCGAAAGCAGAATCTGGAGGTGAAGTTGCAGAAGATAGCCTACAGCATCGAGCAGCGCACCGATGATGTGGTGGATTTCCGCATGATGGGCATCGACCACTTGTTTGTGGACGAGAGCCACCAGTTCAAGAACCTCATGTTCAACACCCGTCACGACCGTGTGGCAGGACTCGGCAACAGCGAGGGAAGCCAGAAGGCACTCAATATGCTCTTTGCCATCCGAACCATACAGGAGCGGACAGGCAGAGACTTGGGAGCGACATTTCTGTCGGGAACAACAATCAGCAACTCACTGACTGAGTTGTATCTGCTTTTCAAGTACCTGCGCCCCAAGGAACTGGAGCGTCAGGACATCCGCTGTTTCGATGCGTGGGCGGCAATCTTCGCCAAGAAGACTACCGACTTCGAGTTTAACGTCACCAACAATATTGTACAGAAGGAGCGTTTCCGATACTTCATCAAGGTACCGGAGCTTGCTGCCTTCTACAACGAGATAACCGACTATCGTACGGCGGAGGCGGTTGGTGTGGACAGACCACAGAGGAACGAGATCCTTCATAACATACCACCGACACCCGAGCAGGAAGACTTCATCCAAAAGCTGATGGAGTTTGCCAAGACAGGTGATGCCACCATCCTCGGCAGACTGCCTCTGTCGGAAACGGAAGAGAAGGCAAAGATGCTTATAGCCACGGACTATGCCCGAAAGATGGCTCTCGACATGCGCATGATAGACCCGACTTGTGAGGACCATCCCGACAACAAGGCAAGCCATTGTGCCAAGATGATAGCGGACTACTATCACCATTACGACGGTCATAAGGGTACGCAGTTCGTGTTCTCTGACTTGGGAACATATCGACCGGGCGAATGGAACGTGTATTCAGAAATCAAGCGTAAGCTGATAGAGGATTACGGCATACCGTCGTCTGAAATCCGCTTCATTCAGGAATGCAAGAACGAGAGGGCAAGAAAGGCGGTGATAGCAGCCATGAACGAGGGTTCGGTACGAGTATTGTTCGGCTCCACATCCATGTTAGGTACAGGCGTAAATGCACAAAAAAGGTGTGTTGCTATTCATCATTTGGACACACCGTGGCGACCGTCAGACTTGGCACAGCGTGACGGTCGAGGTGTGCGTGCCGGCAACGAGATTGCCAAGCTGTATGCCGACAACAAGGTGGATGTCATCATCTATGCGGTGGAAAAGTCACTTGACTCGTACAAGTTCAACCTCCTGCACTGCAAGCAGACTTTTATCTCGCAGTTGAAAAGCGGAGCCTTGGGAGCGAGAACCATTGACGAGGGAGCGATGAACGAGAAATCGGGCATGAATTTTTCAGAGTATATGGCTATTCTCTCCGGAAATACCGACTTGCTTGACAAGGCGAAGCTGGAGAAGAAGGTTGCTTCTCTGGAGGGTGAGCGCAAATCGTTTAACAGGGGCAAGCGTGATTCGGAACTGAAACTGAAGTCAAAGTCAGAAGAGCTGGACGGCAATCGGACTATACTCAAAGGCATGACAGCGGACTATGACAAGTTTATGAGTCAGGCAAAGAAGGATATGGACGGGAATATTCTCAATCTCATCACCCTTAACGGTCTCGAGTCCAATAATCTGGAAGTGATAGGCAAACAGCTTCAAAGGATGGCAAAAACAGAAAGGACAGATGGGGAATACAAGGAAATAGGTGCAATTTATGGATTTCCTATCAAGGTCGTAAGCGAGACAAACTTTGAGAGCGGTCTTCCCTTCGTTGATAACCGCTTTGTTGTTGAGGGCCATTACAAGTATCAGTACAACAACGGACATCTCGCCAAGTCGGACCCGATAGCTGCAGCAAACAACTTTGTGAATGCCCTGCAGAAGATACAAGGGTACATTGAACAGTATGATTCAAGATGCAAGGCTTTGGAAAAGGAAATACCGCAACTGGAAGAGATAGCTGGCAAGACTTGGAAGAAAGAGGATGAGCTGAAAGGTCTAAAAGCTGAGTTGGCGGCGTTGGACAGGAAAATACAGCTTGAACTTGCTCCATCTACTCCAGAGATAGATAAACCAGAAAAGTCTCATGAAATAGAGGAACAACATAAACCCAAAAACGACCATACAGAATCAACTGTTGCTCAAAACAGGATGTTTCGAGTAGGTCTTTAAAATATTATAATAGGTGACAGACATATATATAATATGTTTGCCACCTATTATGATGCAATTATTATATATAATTTCAGAGATATTCAAGCAAATAGATTTAAATTGTCTTAAATTTGCTGCAAAAGATAGACTTTTTCAATTGTTGTTGCTGTTTTCTCAATTATTTTTCGTACTTTTGCAATCGGACTGTATTTGCTTGACCGCAGTTGTCACTGTTAGACGTGTTCTTTCAAGATAACCGAGTCGGCAGCCTACGCCGTGCTGAGTGTAGTGAAGTCACTTATCTGACATATCTATACAAAAGCGGACATTGGGTGGGATGACAGTCCAGACATATTGAAGGCGTTTATCGACGCTTTGTTCTTGACACATCGAAATCTTGCAAACTTCCGATATTATAGTCATGAACATAGCCAACGGTAGATGTCCCGGGTGTGATTATATCTATCCGTGGAGTACTGTGTATACTCATATTGTATCTTATTGGGTGCGATGTTGATGTGTACATCTGTTTCTGCATGGAGTTTATATATTCATATCGGCGTGGGCTCTGACGTTGTCTGTTCAACTATAATAGGCAATGCAAGAGCCTCGATGTGTGGGATGGACAACAGGACGATCTCACGCTTTTTTATGTCGGAATTTAACGGATTTCTGTCTAGAAAAAAGTTAGCACCGATATGAAAGTCGATGAATGGACATCAGAAGATGTACACACCTCAGGAGGTGGTGAATTCCCTCCGTGCGCTGGACTTACCTCCAACGCCCTCCCCGAAGTTCAAAGCACCATGTCTGCAGAGAGTTCACAAACAGGGGTGTCCACCAGTAACCACCAATTACTTTTAGTGGATATAAGCATAGGAAAGCATCGGTAATGAAAGTGGTGAAATACCACTGATTTACAGTTTGTTAGGACGATAGGCGGATTTTTGATTGGTTCGTTATTCTTTCCTAATTTGGCGCATTTTAGAGCACTTTTGTCTCATTTTTGTCTCGTGAGGTTGTAACTTTGCAATACGCGCAAAGCGTTGAAATACAATATATTAGCAAATATCAACATCGGAAATAAAATTAAAAAAATGGGACGCAAAAAGACAGAAATCAAGTTGAAAGAGCCTGTTCGCATCCGCGAAGCAAGGCGCAGTGATGGCAACATCAGCCTCTATCTCGACATCTACAGTAAGGGTATGCGCAAGCGTGAGGGCTTGAAGCACTATCTCGTGCCGGAGATAAATTCCGCAGCAAAGGTGCAGAATGCCAACACCCGAAAGCTGGCTGAACAGATTAAAGCGCAGCGTATTCTCGACATCCAGACGAAAGGACTGGTGGACTGGGAAGGAGTGAAGCGTTCACACATGCCCCTCAAGGACTGGCTAACCAAGTATTCATCAGAAGACACCGGGCTGCAACCGAGTTCTATGCGGTCGAAGCGCAACGCACAGGCGAGAGTCGAGCAATACCTTGATTATATAGGTAAGCCCGATATGGGATTGAAGGAAGTTGACCGGGACTTCTGCAAGGGGTTCATTGCCTTTCTCAAGACTTGCACCTTCAATGACGGCAAGAAGACTTTGGGCAACATCACCTACTGCATCTATGTCAACCGCATCACAGCGGCTCTGAGTAAAGCAGTAGCGGAAGGGCAGATTGACCGCAATCCGTTCAAGTTGCTCGAACCGAAGGAGAAACCGAAGAAAGATAACTCCATGCGTGAGTTTCTGACCATCGAGGAACTGAAACTGGCTATCGCGACACCATGCCGCTATGAGATAGTGAAGAAAGCATTCATCTTCTCCTGCTTCACAAATGTTGCACTAAATAAAATGCAACTGTAAATCAAAAAGTTATCATCAGGTAAAAAGAGAATAGGTAATGGTTTAGAAACCTTTGAAGTTCACCATTCTGCTCATTTCCAATAAGTCAATCAACTTGTGCAAAGGTAGCAAATAAAATCAAAATGGATGTATAAATCATCTGATATTTTATATCTTTATGTTAGCAATAGAATAAGCGAAATATAAATCTCGCTTTCTATTTTTAGGAATCGTAGGACAATTAATGCAGAAGTAAATAATAAAATGTATAGTCCTATTTTGAAAATGGAGTAGAATCAATAAACCGAACTTGGTTATTCGATATAAATCCATCAAATTGGCAAATTGCAGCAATGTTTGCCTTGATTTCCATCTCATCCTTATTCCCATAGCAATAAATATCAAATGTTTTTCCTTTAGCCTGAGAAAATAATGGTTCAAAATAACGTCTGTCGGTATCACCCATTGAGCAGCCAAAAATTGTAATATGATTAGCGTTGTAGATATGTTTGAAATATACATCCGCTTTATTGTATTTATTATAGGCTTTCACTATGAAATGATGTTCTTTACAATGCACAGTCTTTTCATCCACTCCAAGTACAATATTGGGAGTTGTATTAGCGTTGTATTGGGTCATGCCATGTATATATAGCGGATAGTTTCCGACAAAACGCTCACTTAATAGCTTATCTTGCAAAATTACAGAATCCCATCGTAGGTAGTTAAATGTTACGAAAAATGCGCGTTCTTGCCTTTTCCCAAATAGACCATTTTTCCAGGAATGTATCAATTTTTCCATTCTTGGATTTGTCGTACCAGTCTTAATATCATCTATAAACCAGTATAGTGCCTCATTCAAATCATTGTACTCACTTTCAAATCTATCACTTTCCCTTATAAAAGATTTACCTTTATACGTGTCCTCAATAAATGCAGAATATCTACCTAATTCCACTTCTATATCAACCCAATTCGCATAATCATATTGAGTCTGTATAAATTGGGCTAATTGGTTGTCTTTCATTAATAGCTTCTTAAAATACTGATGAGCTATAAAATCACTATAACGCGTCGAATGATTGTTTGCCACGTCAAATCCATTGCCAAGCAAGAATGCCTTGTCGTAATATAAATTTTCTATCCTTTCCATTCTCTTATTATTTTGATGATACAAAATTAGTGCTTGATTCATAGACCGATGCACTTATTCGTGAAATTTTACTTCATAATGAAGTAAGTTCATTTGGGCGGAATCTTAACAGATAAATAAAAAGGTGAGTTCCTTACCCACCTTTCTAATTTTAACATGATTATCACCAATCGTCATTTTCGTTACCAACAAGCCCGTTTTTGACTGTTTCTTCTATTTTATCCATTATCACATTGGAATAGGCATGTGTCATCACTAACGCTTTTGATGATGTTTTTTTAGCTTTATGTTCATCCTTTTTAGCAAAAGGATAGCAAGTTTCAAGTCCCCATTTTTCATGTGACATTTGTGGAATAGTACCACCTAATGCCCCCATAATTCCACCACCAATGGCTTTGGTTACATCATAATACTGGACTGTATAAGTAACCCTTATTCTATGGTCTTTTATATCCACCTTTATTATAGGCCGAATATTGACGTTATATGAATTAGTACCACCTACATGATTTGCTATATCCGCAACGTAACCTTCTGCAATAATAACCCCCATTTCCTTGTCATTGAGTTTTATAACAGAATTAGCATCATTAAAAGTTGCCGTAAACCAATAATTCAGAGTGACATACAGTTGTTCTTTGGTCGATTCTCCGCAATCTATTACTTGAACATAAGTTAAAGAATTATTTTTATCAAGGCTAAGTTGTGAAGCTAAATTTTCAGCTGCTTCAGTCCATTTCTCACCATACCTTTCTTTTGCATATTTCTCTAATTCTTCTGCTCGCATAACTTGAGCGTTTACATTTACAGCTGCAATAAGTACAGCAATCAAACATAAAAATTTTGTTCTCATTTTACTTTAACATTTTGGTATTAAACAAATTAAACATATTTTAGTTTTGGTAATGAATTTATTATATCTACTGTTTGACAAGAGAGAATAATGACCGACAGCAGCAGGTCGAGGATATAACGGGGTTGCTCGTGTTCCCTTGACCAATCGTTGGGGTCGTTCTTGATTTGGGATGCTTTGTCAATGGTTACGGCATAACGTTCCATTATCCAGTCAATGGCGGATTTGCCATTCACAATGTACTCGTAGGCTTTGAGCGGAATGTTCTCGATGGTGATATGACTGTTGTAAATGATGCGTGTCTTGTCGGCAACGAGTTTGCCGTTCTCGTCGCGTACTTTGGCAAACTTCATCTTATCCACGGAGAAGTATTGATAGGTTTCATCCGTCCATTCGTTTTGCCAGATGTCGATGTCGCCAATAACTTTTACGCCAAAGAACCGGTGTGCCAACATTGGCTGTTCTGCGAAGAATTGATAATCACCGTCTTGGCCTGTTATCTGCTCATTGATGCCTTGCTCGTAGTTCAAATGCAAGTCGGCAAGTTCTTTTCCGGCTTTATAAAAGTCCATGAAGTCCTGCACGTTATCTACAATGGGGATGCGTGGCAATGATTTCTTCAAGTCATCGGCAAAACGCTCGCGGTATTGCTTGGAATGGAGCAGTCCATACACATAGAAAAAGATGTATTCTTTGGTGATGGCTCGTGAGCCTCCGAAACGGTTGCGGACTTCTTTCAAAATCCAGTCTGTGATTCCGTCACGGCGGATATAACGGTTCGTTTCGGCATCATCGAAAAGTGAAGCCTGTGGGTTTTTGTTTTCTTCATACCAATATAGGGGAAAACATTGGCTATTAAACTGTATCTGATAATCAGTTATTTCATTTGTTATTAGACAGCTAAAAATCTTATTACCAACACCGCTTAAACAAATCAGCAAATTTTCTGTTGTTGGTGTTGGAAATAATTTGGGTAATTGATACTGGCTCCAATTAAATGCTTTATCATAATAAAGCCATTGCTTGAAGTATGGTCTATAAAGTGTCAATCGTATCTTATTATTATCAAAAGTATGACGAATGCCTTTCAAAGCATGTTCAAACAATTTCTGGTCCCATTTAATTTGAGTAGGGTCTGCGTTGACTAATGTCGCTATTTCACTTATGGTTTTGGCCTCTACGCATTTGCTTGCTTCTTGATTAAATGTTGTTATTGCTGTCTGCATTTGCATAGAAAGAGATTTGGTTGAAGAATTATAACACCAAACATCACGGTGAGTTATATCTCCTGCCGAAAATATAGAAAAAACAGTTTGTTTACTATTTTTCTTATCACCCAATAATATCAAGTTGTCAAATACACCATCACGTTGATTTATCCAATCAGCCTTTTCATTAGGCATAATAATTTGCCAATCCAACTTCCGTGAAGAAATAGAGCGGAACTCTTTTACCATTTTAAGTTTTTGTTCGCGAGTAAGGTAATCGCCGATGTCGTGGTAATGTATAACAGCTTTTTGTCCTTTCTTAGCCGGATTTTTGACGAGGAAAGTAATGGCAATAGGAGTACGAGAACCACTACCAAAGATTTTACCACCCTCTTTGCGTGACAATTCACCTGAAGTGCGTTGATTTCCACGGAGATTCAGCACATAAATGGAGGTAAATTCTTCTTCAAAGCATCTGCGCATGCCATTTTGAGCATTTCCATCGAGCCACGCACCATTGCTTATAAATGCTACAACACCGCCTTCATTTTGTGGAATGCGGTCAGAAGCCCAACGGAAAGCTTTAACATAGCTATCATACAGAGCTTGAACTGTACTGTTTTTATCAGTGATTCGTTGTATATATGTTGATGCAATTCGCTTTTCCAAATTTGGATAAGACAAGTTTTGGGCATTGTCATTTGCACTTTTCTGTCCAACAGAGTACGGTGGATTCCCCACAATCACCCTCACGTGCGTGGCCATCTGCTTCTTCACCCGTTTGGAATTGTCTTGGAAGAACTCCGTGAAAAGTTCGTTGTGCTTCTTCTCCGCCAGTTGGAAAGTGTCCGTCAGGCAGATACCGCTGTACGGCAAATAGGTTTTCCGGCGGGTAATGTCATGGAATACCGATTCAATGTTCACGTCGGCGATATAATAGGCCAGCAGCACGATTTCATTGCAATGGATTTCATTCAGGTACTTGCGCTCCATGTCCTCCGGTCGGATTAGGCCGGACTGTAGCAGCCGTGTGATGAACGTGCCTGTTCCCACAAACGGGTCGAGGATATGCACATTCTGCTCGGTCAGCGAAGTGTTGAACTCTGCTTTGAGTATGTCATTTACAGAATGAATGATGAAGTCCACGCACTCCACGGGCGTATAGACTATACCCAGTTTCTCCACGGTGAGCGGAAACGCACCCTTGAAGAACTTTTCGTAGAGGTTCTTGATGATGGTCTGCTTGCCCTCCAGATTGTCTATGCCGCCCACATTCGTCCTCACCGATTGGTAGAACTTGTCCAACACCTCGGTATCTTTCCCGAAAGCCTGCTCCTGCAAGAGGTCTATCATGCGCTGCATGGAGCGGCTCACGGCGTTGTTGTTCACGAACTGGTAATCGGCAAACAGCGCATCGAACACCGGACGAGTGATGATGTGCTGCGCCAGCATCTCGATGGCCTGTGCCGCATCCACGGACGGGTTCAGGTCGCGCTGCAATCCCTTGAGGTATTCGTTGAACGCCTTTTTGTGTACGCCGGACTGGATGAGCTTGGATATGCGCTCTATGAACTTGTGCGCGATAAGTCCGATTTCCTTTGCCCAGTTCTCCCAATAGAGGCGGTCACCGCACTTCTCCACGAGCTTGGCATACATGCCGTCCTGCAATTCGCCGAAGCGAAGTTCCAACTGCCGGGCGATTTCCGCGTTCTCCATCTGCCGCGCTTCTTCCTCTCCCTCCTGAAAGCCCAATCCCGGCCTGCCGATGGTGACGGACGGCGTGTAGGACTGCTTGTTCGGTTTCTGCTTGTTGAGCGCAATCTTGTTCACCATCGCATTGAAACGGTCGTCGTGGGAGCGCAATGCGTTCAGGATTTCCCAGACCACATCGAAGGTCTTGCTGTTGTCGAGTGCTTCCTCCGCAGAAACATCGGACGGCACGACAATAGGGATGATGATGTACCCGTACTTCTTCTCGTCGGGCAGCCCCTTGTGGAAAGTGCGCATCACGCGGCCTACCGACTGTACCACGTCCACCTGCGAGTTACGGGCGGAAAGGAACAGCACGGCATCAAGCGACGGCACGTCCACGCCCTCGGACAGACAGCGCACGTTGGTCACCACCCGGCACTCCCGGTCATTGTCCGGCTCATCAGCCAGCCATTGCAGGATTCCGTTGCGTTCCTGCGAGTTCATTGAGCCGTCGATGTGCTTTGCGGTTATCGAAACGGTATGCGAAAGGCTTTCCGCATCCAGGTTCTCATCGTACTTTTCCGATATTTGCGGCAGCACGGAAGCCACATATTTGGATGCGATACCCACTCGGCTTGCGCTCCTGTCAATGAACGAACAGAACGCCACGGCACGGCGCATCATGTGCGGGTCGGCATCCCATGTGCGGTGGTCGTCGCCCCGTATCATCTTGGACAGTCCGTTGATTACGCCGATGAGCTTGGACGTATCGTCAAAATTCAGTTCCGTAGTTGTGTCCGTGACATCGCGCCTAATGTTTTCCGGTACGTCGTCCTCGCCAACGGTAAGCACAAGCACCTTGTAGTCGGTCAGCAGCCCGTTCTGTACGGCATAGGAGAAATTCACGCGGTAGAACTCATCCCCGTACAGAGCCTTGTCGTCCATCGAACAGAGGATGCAGTCCTTTTCCGATGCCTTTATCTTGGCCGATTCTCCGTACAGCCGTGGTGTGGCGGTCATGTAAAGCCGTTTCCTGCCTTTCACGTTGTCATCGGAGTGTATCTTGGTGAAGTTGCTCTCGTCCTTGTCCGACAGCTTCACGCCCGTGGTGCGGTGGGCTTCGTCACAGATGATGAAGTCGAACACGCCATACCCGCCGTCTGTTTCGGAAAGAATCTCCTGTTGTGCCGCTGAAACGGCATCAATGGACTGGTAGGTGGAGAACACGACTACCAACCCGTCATGGCTTCGGTATTTCTTCAACTGCGATGCGATGGACTGCGGACTGGTGGACGCTGGCACGGCAAGGTCAACCACGCTGTCATCCATATCGTCGTATTTGTTCTGAATCTTCCGCGAAGCCTTGGAATCCGAACAGATGCAGACGGCCTTGATGGGTTTCTTCGCGTCTGCCGACCATGCGTTGAGCGACTGCCCCAACAAGGCGATGGACGGAACCATGAACAGCACCAGTCCCTTGCCACCCAACAACTGTTCGGTGATGAGCAGTGAGGTGTAGGTCTTGCCCGTTCCGCAGGCCATGATGAGCTTGCCACGGTCGTTGCCGTCAATAATATAGTGCGTGTACGCCTTGGATATGGCATCCAACTGGTGCTTGCGTGGTTTTTTGCCCTCCACGAGTGCGGAAGTTCCCGTAAGGCCGTTCATCAGTTTTTGCCAGTCCACGCAGGAAGAGTTCAGGTCAATCAGTCCAACCCGTGAAAAAGGCGGGTCTTGGTGGCTTCCTCGGCGTTGCTTCCCCAATGATTGGTGGTTGAAATCCATATCCGTTTGGCAAACCGGGTGGTCTGGAAAGTGACTTCATTCGTGAACGTGCGGCTGGAGGTGGCGAGGAACGAATCCACGGCGGGCTTGTCGATTACGGCATCCTCCGCATAGCATTTGCACTGGATAGCCCAATAGTCGCCCATCTCGGTCTTAGCCACGAGGTCGATGCCCGTGTCCGTGCCTCCGAAGTCCTTGCGCCCCGGAAAATCCTCCCACAGCCACACCTTTTCAAGCTCGTTATAGCGTGGGTCTGTCAACAGCCATGAGCGCATAAGACGCTCGAACTTTGTACCCTTTTCCCTTTCGGTGAATGATTCGGTACGGAATATATGCAGTATCTCCTTGAAATCCATCTCTTGATAAGAGATGTATGCCAAGGAGATAAATGCTATAAATCAGAATGTTAGCAAACAAGAAAAAGTTGATTTGCCAAACAAATACGTACAATTTTCATCTTTTATCCCATTATAAATGAGAACTTTTTACTGAATTTGCAATATTTTGCGTACCTTTGCGATATAACTATAACTCTTATCAAGAGATTCCGATTTTTGCAAAACAGCTTTCAGCCCGTATGTCTGTTACAAATCTTTCAGAATAAGGCTGTTCGCTTTGTCCACCACGCTCGTGTCAAGCGATGCAAGATAAATGCGCGTGGTTTCCTCAGAATCATGCCCCATACCCTCGCTGATGACCGAAAGCGGTATGTTCTTGCTCTTGGCGATGCTTGCCCATCCATGCCTCGCGCAGTACATGGTCAACGGAATCTGCAAATCCACCAAACGGGCAACTTCTTTCAGGGCTACGTTTACACGGCTGAGGGCGTTCATGTATTGTACCCGTTCATTGGCAAACGGACTGGTGATTATGGGCAACAGGTATTGCGTGGCGGAACGGTCTTCGTATTTGGTCACGATTTCCTCCATGCACTTCTCCCACTTGATTGTCAGTTGTTGTCCTGTCTTTCTCCTGCGGTATGTCAGGATGCCGTTCTTCAAGTCCGACTTTTTCAAATAAGCCATGTCAACGAACGACATGCCACGGGTGTAAAACGAAAAGAGAAACATATTCCTTGCATAGTCCAGATGAGGTTTTAGTGTCAGGTCAAGCTCCTTGATGCGCTTAATTGCCTTCAATGGCACGGCACGCTTCACGGTCTTGTCGATGCCTGTATAGACGTGCTTGAAAGGATGCCTCTGTTCCGTCAGTTCCTTTTCCACTGCACAGTTATAGACTGCACGGAGTATGCGCATATAGAACGAGGTCGTATTGGGGCAGTTGCCGTTAGCTTTCAGCCATGCTTCATAGAGCATCATCGTATCGCCGTCTATTTCACACAATAGGATGTCCTGACCATCACGGAACTTCATGAAACTGGAGAGCGTGGCGGTGTATGTTTCCGACGTGCGGATTCTGTTCAACCGCTTTAACTGGCTGATGATGCCTTGCATGAAGCCGGACAAGGACTGCTCATTTGTTGCAGCATCGAACTTTCCGACTATATCATCCGTGGTATAGTCTTTATTTTGCTTGTCAAGGAATGCGACAATGGCTTTCAGACGCTTGGTGTCCCACCGGATACGCTCCTTCAGCGATTGAAGGTACTGCCGCCTGTCGGAACTTGCCCATTCCGATATCTTTACAGCGGATTTCTTGTTGTCCCATTCGCTTTCATACACATACAGGTCTGCCGTAATCTGGCGGACTGCGCGGTCGTGTATTACCTGATAATAGATACTGCCCTCCTTGCCGTTTACGGAAGAAGGACGGAATTTTACTTTTACCGATGCCATTCACTTTATTTTTGGTTATTGTTATTCTTCATTTGTTTCACTTTCAGCTTCTCCTGCATCAGGCTGTCGGACAAGGTCTTTAATCCTCTTTCGTAGCCGTCAGCCTCCTGCTGTATCCATTCAATGGCTTCCTCGTTACGATGGATGTCGAACACGTTATTCAGCCAAAGAATATGATAGGCATTGCATCCTCCCCACGAGCGGATGATGCGGAACTTCAGCGCATCGTCTGCATACTGACGCTTGGCTTTCCAAAGCTCGATGTTGCCCCAGATGGAAAGGCTGCATACGATACCCATGCCGACCAAAAGAGAAAACACCCTGCTGGATTTGATGTCGAATTGATGACGGTGGATATGCTCCTGCGGCTCGTCCTTCCGCTCGAGTTGGTAATAAACGACTCTTTCAAATTCCGTAACAGGTGTAGAATCCTGTTCGATGCGCAAACTTCCTCTTCGGCGAACTTGGTCAGCATGGCTTTGGTTTGCTTTTGATGCTCCTTTGCGGAACTGTCGAACAGCTCCTTTATGAGGCTCAAGTCCACTGCTGGAGGCTGTCCGCCAGACTGGTCATTTGCTACTTTTGGAGCGTTCTCCAACTTACTGTTGATACCATTGAGGTCTTTCTTAATGCCCTCAAAAAGTGCATATACTTCGTTATTATCCATTTTTAGAATCTTATTTTACGTTGTCTATTTTTCTTGTTTTTACGTTTTAACTGTTCTTCAAAACAGTTTTCTTCCGTCTGGTTGTCAGTAGCATTTAGCATAAACAGACCGATGGAACCACTGTACAAATCGTCACTGCCTCTTGATTCTGATTGAAATGCAGGCAATTCTTCATGATGTAAAGACGGTTGCATTTCCAATCGCTCGGTGTACCTGTTCCGTTCCAATACATCGTTTATCTTGGAAAAGCTGAACCGCCTGTCAATCTTGGAGCCGCTGAATGAATAGTCGTTCATGGTGAACACGACACCCTGTACCTCGCCCGACTTGCCCTTGTATTTGAACCGCATATCCACGTCTTGTTTCTCCAAATTAGCGGCAAGCATGTTCCAGTTACCGCACCTTGAAACCTCCGATTTAAGGATAGCATAAAGCCCGTACTTGGTCTTGTCCGGCTCTTTCAGGCGGTGTCGCTTCACCTGTTCCTTGCCACTGGCGAAATAAAGACCATACTTTCTTGTCAGCTCCTTGCAGATGCGTGCGCTGCGTATCCGCTCGTTGCGGTCACTGATTGTCCCGCCGTTGTTGGCGATTCGGTTGAACGCTATATGCACATGCGGATGCTCCTTGTCG
>ENA-ORSA01002250-ORSA01002250.1-human-gut-metagenome-genome-assembly--contig:-NODE-2250-length-14061-cov-2.962873_pt1 | contig 14061 bp, 9 predicted proteins | sample MGYA00242179_ERZ509142 | MGnify/ENA primary metagenome ERZ509142 (study PRJEB26280, sample SAMEA2338659) | human gut metagenome | biome: human gut; feature: human-associated habitat; material: faeces... | reverse complement strand
CCGTTTGCGCCGATGACGGTGATAAAATCGCCCTTTGCGGCGTGGAAGCTGAGGTCTTCGATCGCCTTTTTGGCGTTGACCGTGCCGGGGTTGAAGGTCTTCGAGATATGCGTGAGTTTAAGCATGGGTGCGCTCCTTTCCGAAACGGCGCTTCAGATACGGAAGCTGTTTTTTGAGGTACGGCCCGGAGATTGCCAGAATGACAATAACGGACGAGACGAACTTGAGCATGAACGCGGGCAGGTTGAATCGCAGCGCGATGGTATACACAAGGCGGAACACGAACGCACCGACGACCATGCCGAAGATACGCAGCGGAATTTTGCCCTTGCCGAAGAACGCGCCGCCGATGAGGAGCGATGCCAGCGCAACCGTAACCATGCCGGTGCCGATATCGATGCTGACAGACTTTTGCGACTGCGCGAGCAAGCAGCCTGAAAGCGCCGTAAACGCATTGGAAATGCACAGGCCGATGATGGTCGTTTTAACCGGGTTGATGGACGAGGAGCGAACCATGTCCGGGTTATTGCCCGTCGCACGAATGGCGAGGCCGAGGCGTGTGCGGAGGAAAAGTCCCAAAACGACCGCCACGAGTACAACCGCGATGATGATGACGATAAGCTTATATTGCCCTGCAAGCGGTGTGTTTTCGAGCACCGAACGCATTTTGGTGAAGACCGTATCGGAATTATTGAGGTTCAGAAGCGACGCGCCGTTCATGATGCCGATGTTGACGGAATAAAGCGCGGTATTGACGATGATGCCGGCAAGCAGACTATCAATGCCCATTTTCGTCTGCAAAAGAGCCGTGACGAAGCCGGAGACCATGCCGATCGCCATAGCGGCGGGGATTGCCAGAAACGGATGCCCGGAAAGCGCGACGGACGCGCCGACGACCGCGCCGAGCGTGAAGCAACCGTCTGTGGAAAGGTCGCATACGTTCAGCATGGAATAGCTCAAAAACAGTGCCAAAACAGTCAGCGAGCTGATGAGACCGAGCTCCAGCGCTGTCTGCCCAAGGGTCAGGATTGAATCGAAAGACATACAAAAACTCCTCGTTTTGCAGATTTGTGGTGATATGCCGAAGCCACGCGCCCGAAAACCGGGTGCATGGCAGCGGCGATTGCATTCTTATGGGTAAGTAAGGTATTGATGAAGTATGGTAGTATGAAGTGTTTGAAAGCTTATGGGGTAGGATAAGCTTCTGAGAGATTTAAATTAAGACTCGAGATCGCCGAAGCTCTCTGCGGTCGTGATCTCCTCCACTCTCGTGCAGTACGGGGCAAAAGCTTCGGAGACGGTATCGAAGTCGAGGCCGAGCTTTTCGCAGATTTCGGTGTTGACCGTTGCGGTGCCGTTGTCGAATGTGATGACCGGTGTGGTCGCCGGGTCTTTGCCTTCGGTGAGGATGGAAGCGATCATATCTGCGGTCTCACGGCCGAGGTTTGCGTAATCGACGCCGTAGCCGAGGAATGCGCCGTTGAGGGCGAAGGAATCGGCGCCGGTGTAGTGCGGGATGCCTGCGTCGGCAAAGGTCTCGTAAATAGCGAGCTCTGCCTTCATGATGGTGTTATCGGTCGGGGTGAACACGGCGTCTACACCGTCGGAAACGAGTGCCTGTGCGGCGAGCGCGACTTCTTCGGCGGTCGTTGCGGTGCGCTCTACATATTCAACACCTTTGTCGTCGAGGTACGCCTTTGCGTGCTCGATGGCGGCGGTGGAGGAATCCTGTCCTACGTCGTACAAAAGGCCGATCTTCTTGGCATCGGGGTTCTGGGCGAAGATAAGGTTCATGACGGAGTTGGTATCGAGGTTATCGGAGGAACCCGTCACGTTGCTGCCCGGCTCTTCAAGGGAAGCGACAAGACCCGCGCCGACCGGGTCGGACACGGCGGCGAACACGACAGGCGTTTTGCTGTCTTCGGTTGCGGACTGCATCGCCATGGCGACCGGGGTTGCGACACCGACCATGAGATCTACGTTATCGGCTGCAAAGTTTGCGATGATCTGATTCATGACGTTCGCGTCGGCGTTACAGTTGTCGTACTTCACGTTGATTGTGATGCCCTGCTCGCTTTCAATCTCAGCGAGACGTGCATTGATGTTCTCAACAATCTGGTTTAAGGAAGCGTCATCGACGTAATTGCAGATGCCGATGGTGTACGATGCGCCGGAAGATTCTTCGCTCTTTTCACTCGACACACTGCTTTCGGAAGCGGCGGACGAAGAAGCGTCGCTTGACGCGGAGGACGTGGAAGAAGCTGTGCTCTGACCGCTGCAAGCGGCGAGGCTGAGGGTCATAGCGGCAGCGGTGATCATGGCAAATACGTTTCTGAGTTTCATAAATTTATCGATCCTTTCAGGTTTGTTTTAATGCGTTCAAATGCGGGTTCAAAATTTCAGATGCAGCGCGGCTGCGCCATCGTTTTGTGTAAACAAACATGAAATAACCTCCCTGAAAAACAAAAAATCCTGTCCCTGCAATCACTTGCTGGGACAGGATCAAAATTCCTGCGGTGCCACCCGGCTTGGTATGTGAAACACACACCCTCTTACGCGTACCATCATACGCAGACCTTTGCTCACGGAGAGCCACACTCCGTCTCACATACTCGGGAAATCCTTTTCTGTTCGCCCTCAGAAGTCCATTCCGCTTTATCTTTCCGCCGTGATTCCACCATCCACGACTCTCTGTGAGAAAAGTTGCCTAAAGCGTACTCACTCTTCCTCAACGGTTTAGTGCATTGTAGCACACATTTTTTCGGTTGTCAATTAGGTTTTTGAAAAAATTTTGATTTTTTGTAAAAAAGATAAATTTTTTCAAAAATGGCCCATCAGCAATGCTCAAGATTTATAAGCCACTCGGCGCAGGCGTTCTCTACGACGAGCCTTGCCGCAAGGGCGGAATTGCCCGGAGCTAAGCCACACCCACCGCTCGTTGCGAGTGGCAGAGTTCATATCGCCTGATTATGCAAATCGTATTGCGGTCATCCTGTGACCTTTTTGTTATTCAAATGCAGCACGCGGTCGCACTTTTCGGAGATGAACGCATCGTGCGTGACGATGATGCAGATCTTGTCTTTGCAGACCTGCTTCAGGGCTTCAAACATGCCCTCTGCGGAGGCTTTATCGAGGTTCGCGGTGGGCTCGTCGAGCACGAAGACCGGGCGGTCATCGTAGAAAATGCGCGCCAAAGCGACCTTGCGGCGCTGACCGCTGGAGAGATTCTTGCCCTCCGGCTCGATCTCGTACTCCGCTGTTTTTTCGTTTACGAACTCCGTAAAGTTAGCAAGGTCAACAGCTTTGCGGAACTTCTTCTCGTCAAACGGCTGATCCATGCAGATGTTTTCTTTGAGCGTGCCCGCGAAAACGGAGACGAAGCCGGAATCGTAGCTTAAATAATTGCGAATTTCCGCGCCGTGGACGGTTTTATTGCCGATTTTGAGCTCGACCTCGCCGCCCGTGGGTGTATAGAAGCCGATGAGCAGCTTTGTGAGCGTGCTTTTGCCGCTGCCGTTTTCGCCGGTAAGCGCGACGATCTCGCCCGTGTGCACCTGCGTTTCGGCGTGGGACAGGATAACTTTTTCTTCGTCATACGCAAAGGAGAGGTCTTTGGCGGTGAGCGCTGCGCTGCCTGCATTTTGGACAGCGGGCTTTGCGGTTTGTGTGCTATTTTCGGTGGGCATGGAGAGGATCTCGCCGATGCGGTTTGTGGAGACCTTCACTTCGTTGACCTCAGCCATCCAGCCCGAAATGTGCAGGAACGGGCCGTAGAAGAAGCTGACGAGGTTCACGACGGCGATGAGCGTGCCGACGGTGGTTTCGCCGCGCACGACAAGGAACGAGCCCATGCCGAGCGCGATGATGAACATGCCGACGCCGAGGAAATTATTGAGAAAGCCGATAGCGCCCTGCAAAACGCTGAGTTTGCCGACGTACTTCTGCTTTTGCGCGTATGTATCCCCCACGCGCTTCTGCACCCAGCCGAGCACGCCGTAGGACTTAAACAGCATGTACTGGCTCAAAAACTCCTGTAAGATATTGCGGTTTTTGTCTTCGTTCTGCATGATCTGAATGCTGTTCATCTCAAGCTTCGGGGAAATGCGGATCATGGTGAAAATCAAAATCGGCACGACGACGATCATGACGACCGCGAGTTTCCACTCGAGGAGGAACATCAAAATAAAGCTGACGACGAACGTGAAGCTCTCGAAAAAGATGCTCGGGATGAGCGTTTTGGAGTAGAAATTCGAGAGGGTCTCCGCGTCTTTTGTCATGCGCGTGAAGTAGTTATCCGCTGCGCCGCTGTCGAATGTCCTTAGGTCTGTGCGGTAGAGGTGCTCCACCATGGCGCTGCGCAGAGAAAGCTCCATGCGGCAGGAAAGCTTGCCCTGCAAAACGGACGTAACGACCTGCGAGATGCCGAGCACGAGCAAAACGCCGACCGCGATGATGAGACATGTGGTGAGCGGCATGGCGCTTGCGTTTGTGGCGATGTCGAGAAACATTTTCATCAAAACAGACACCGCGATGACGGAAACGCCCAGCAGCACGGAAAAAATAACGAGCAAAATAAACTGCGGAACGTTTTGGCGGATGAGGTGAAGGGAATGCCGGTTTTGCTCTTTCTTCATTTCAAAATCTCCTTTTTGTTGTCTGAACTCATCATGTGACAACATGAAAATTCAGCCGTTTATTTGTTTTTGTGCAAAAGATCGACTTGCTCTCCCGTTTAACACCAGTATACTACATCATCAAAAATTTGTCTACTTTTTTTGCAAAACCATCTATTTTCACAATCAATTCGTCGAAATTTCCGCAAAATGACGAAAGCCGACGGCAAGGGCTTTTTCGCTCTGCCATCGGCTTTTGTAAGATTAAAAATACTTTTAATCCGTAAGCTGTGCTTTTTGCGCGCGGGCAAACCACGGGTACAAAAGGCCCGCGTAGTGCAGCTTAAAGCGCGTTTTGAAGCTTGTATTCTTGTTCGTCGTGACGAGGTGCTCCAAAAAGCACTGTACCGTGCGCTCCTCATACACCTCGAGCGCGATGCCGCCGTAGACCGCCTTTTCCAGCAGCTCGCACACGCGGGTGTAGCTGCCCGGTGAGCAGCACCAGGCGCGCATACTGACGATCCATCTGCTGTGTGAGGAAATACCGCATGCCGGCGCCCTCGGTTTGCTGCAGTGGGAAGCACATCCAGTGCATGAGCATCTGCTGGAAATCCTTCTGCGTGCGCACCTCGTAAATTTCGAGGCCCATACGCGTAGGCACGGCGGCGCTGAACGTGATGTGCTGCTGCACAAGCTGCGTGCCCACGGCCGCTGCTACGGCTGCCGCGGCGTTCAGTTCTTCGAGCGGCGTCGGTTCGCCGTCTTTCTCTATGCCGAAATCCATAAGCAGCACGATGTTATACATCGACGGGTCACTTGCCTGCCGCAGAATGAGCGTATCGGTCTTGCCGGAAAGCTTCCAGTGAATGGATCGGACGTCATCGCCCGGCACATACTCGCGCAAATCGAACATCTCGCTTGGGTCGTTGCCCTTGCGGTTCTGCATTTTGCCTTCGGGCTGCGGCGTACCGGCCGAAGCCTGCGAAAGCAACAGCTGTACCTTCATGCGGCATTCTCCTTTTTTCCTCTATTGTAAGCTGCCGCCGCAGCGCGCGACCTATTCTCCCCCAAACTGTTCCGCCGTATTACACAGGGAACCAAACACAAATAAAGCCGGTCCATAGAACCGGCATAGTTGTTAAGTCATATCAATCGAGCTTTTCGATGGCCTCCACGATCTCCTTCTGATCTTTGCAGACCTCTTCAAAAAGCGATTCGTCCGTCAGCGGAACGGCGCCGCGCACGGCCTCCGTTAAAGCGGATGCCGATTTTTGCAGGCGGTCGAAGCCGAGGTTCTGTGCCACACCCTTTAAGGTGTGCGCCGCAATAAAAGCATCTTTCCAGTTTTTGGCTTCCACAGCTGCTGTAAGCCGGTTATAGGTCGGGTCGTTTGCGTATTTGCGCACGAACTTACCGATCATTGCCTCATTCGGGATGCGTTTCATCACGTTTTTGAGGTCGCCGCCGATTTTCTGATATAATTCTTCAAGCTTCATAATCTGTCACCTTTCTGCAATTCCTATCTGCATGCCGCATGATTTCCATTCGCGTGTTTCGCTTTATTTTCGTACATGCGCAGGTCTGCCTGCCGAATGGCTTCGGAGAGCGGGTGTACGCGGTATACGCCGCCAAGGCTGACATCAAGCTTCACCTCGGGGTAATCCGGCAATTTGGTCTCCTGCACAGCGCGTCTGAGCTGCTTTAAACGCTCATAGAAAACCTCTTCGCCGATCTTGGAGAAGATGAGGAGAAACTCGTCCCCGCCGTAGCGGATGAGCGTATCGCTGCCGCGGATGCCGGAACGGATTGTATTCGCGATGGTTTTCAGCGCTTCATCGCCCACAGGGTGGCCGTATGTATCGTTAATCTGCTTAAAAAGGTCAACATCCACGATTGCCACGGCATCTGCGCTTTCCAAATTGGACTGGAAACTCTCAAGATACAGTCTCCTGTATGTTCCGGTCAGGGCATCGCGGTAGAAGTTCATAAACGAAGAACGCGTTGGCGCATCGTTGTCGCCGCCGCAGCGTGTGCACTCCGCTTCGTCTTCATGCGAAGCAATCTCCAGTGTGCAGGTACGTCCGTTGACGTTGATATGTTTAGAAAGCACGAAGTACATTTGCCTGTCACGCATTTCCAGCTTGGTAACCCACTCTTTTCCTTCCAGAGAGCGGGAAGAAATACAGTTTTCGCACGGCTCGTTTCTGCCCCAAATTTCATAGCAGTGTATCGGCGTAGTGATTACTTTGCCGTCTTTATCCAGCTCAAGGTTCTCATTCGTTTTCGGATCAACAAGGCGCACAACCTCAAACACGCGGCTCAAATCTTTCAAAAGATGAGACACACTATATTCAGAGCATTTTTCGAGCGCTTCTTCTCCGCGCCGCACCATTTCATCCTGAATATCTTCAAAGTATCCGAGCACGCCGGCATATTCTTTGTGTTTAGTTGTCCAAAGAGATTTTACCGTAAGGCGCTGCCAGCGATATTCCCCGTTAACGGGGATCTGCACAATCATTTTCACTTCCGGTCTTTCCGGCGTTGTTGCTTTCAGCTTTTCACGCAAAGCGATCCAATCCTTTTCAGAGAGCAGCGAAACGTCGTTCCATTCCGTCAGATACATGGATTTTTCTCGTTGATCGACCGGCGCATTCCAATCTTTGAGATGTACGGTATTTGTCCAGTGGTCAAATTCAAACTGGATACCGCCGCACTGCTCTGCGAAGAATTCCGCCTTTTTCTGCTCGAAGGTGAGCAGGCTGTGCGCACGGTTATCAGGCGTAAGCTCTTTCTGCTCGAGCATTTCATCGGAAAGGCGCTTTGCTTCCTGACGGTAATCGAACCGTCTGGGGTCTGTGTGCATGTTCTCGAAAAGCTGATCCTGCACGTCCAAAAGGCACTGTATCAAAAGCGGATTGAAGGCGCCGCATTCGCCGTTTGTAATCATTTTAATAGCAGTTGCGTGGTCGAACGACTTTTTATAGCAGCGTTCGCTTGTAAGCGCGTCGTACACGTCTGCCATGGCGACAACCTGCGCGGAAATCGGAATCTCATCGCCCTTGAGACCATCCGGATAGCCGCGGCCGTCCCAACGCTCGTGGTGCCAGCGGCAGATCTCATGCGCCAGATTCATCAGCGTTTCGGATTGCTGCATACCGATGTCGTACAGCATCGAGTCACCGATGGCGGCGTGACTCTTCATAATCTCCCACTCTTCGGGGTCGAGCTTGCCGGGTTTATTTAAAATCGCTTTCGGAACGCTGATCTTACCGATGTCGTGCAGTGCGGAAACCGAAGCGATCATAGAGATATCCGTTTCCGTCAGCGGGTATTTATCCGTGATCTCAATCAAGCGGCGCAGAAGAATGTCCGTCATCATGCGCACATGCAGAATATGCTGTCCGCTTTCGTTGTTGCGGTATTCGATAACATGGCTCAAAATATTGATCATCGTGTTGTTCGTCTTTTCACGCTCGTAGACCTGCTCCTCCACAAGGCGCACAAGGCGCTTTTGGCGGGCATACAACATGATCGTATTTTCGACACGGCGGCGGACGACCGTCAGATCGAACGGTCTGCTGATGTAATCCGAAGCGCCGAGGTCATAGCCGCGGCGGATGAAATCCACATCGCTTTCGGACGAGATGATGATAACCGGCACCTCGCTGATCCAATGCCGCAGATTCATAATCTCCAGCACGCCGAAACCGTCCATTTTCGGCATGTTGATGTCAAGCATCACGAGGTCGATATCCTCGTTTTTTTCGAGGATATCGACGGCTTCTGTGCCGTCTTTTGCCATGACATATTCGTATTTATCGCTGAGTATTTCCTCAAGGAGCATTTGGTTCATTTCCGAATCGTCCGCGATGAGTATTTTTTCCTTTAAACTCATAGATTTCTCCTTGCAGCGCTTTCTGTTTCGTCTCACAATTTATTTTTTATCGGAAAGCACTTTCGTTTTTACCGATAGAATGACTTGCCAAAGACAGAATTCGCTATATTCTCTGCAAATTCGTCAAAAAGTGAATAAAAAGCAGCAATTCTATCTATTCTGCACAATAAAGAACACTATTTAAATACACTGTATTTCTATTTTATCATATTTGCTTTTTACGTGCAAGAAAAATCGCATGAAATCATACTTTTTAAAAACAAAGCGTATACAATTTCTTTATTGCAAAAACACCGCGCCTGCGGAGCATTCCGTCTGGCGCGGTGTTTCTCAGTTTTCTGTATTGCGGATGTCTTCGGCGCGGGCGCGGCCCTCTGCGGTGTCTTCGGTCGTCACATTGAGCTTTTCCACTTCAAAGGTGGTTTCGGCCAGCGTGTTTTTATTTTCGCTGTCTTTTACGCTCAGCTGCACTGTGAAAAGGGAGGAAACATCGTCATACGTTAAGCTTTTCACCTCAGCTTTAATACCGTAGGGGTACGCCTTTGCGGGTAGAATGTCCTTGCCGCCAAGCTGCACATGCCCTTCCGGCGTAGTGGTAAACGCGGTGTAATCGCCGCTGCCGAACTGCTGGCTGAAAAAGCCCGTAACGTTGCCGCTGCCGTCTACTTTCAGTGTGCCGGAATAGCGCAGCTCATCGCTGATGGTGGTCGTAAGCGTGGAGCACAGCACCTGCGCTTCCGAATATGAAACGGATTTTGCGTAGGAGCGCACGCCGAGCTGCACCCCCAATACCATCACCATGCTGACAAGCACCAAAATGGCGACTGTGCAGAGCATTTCCACGAGCGTTAAGCCTTTTTTATCTTTCAGCTTCAAGTTCCCGCCCCCTGCTCTTTGCTTTCCCTGTAATACGTGTAGCCGTTTTTGCTTGTGTATTCATCGACTTGAACATGGATGATTTTTGTGGCACTGTTTTTATCCTTAATGATCAGCGTTTTGGTTTCGCTGCCCTTGACGGCATTCTTATACGTTAAAGCCACATCGGTTTTGCGCACCTTGGCATTTACCTTGGAGGCCGTGGAAACTGCGGTGGAGAGAAAAAGCATAACGAGCACCACGACCAAGATGGCCATGAGCGTTTCCACCAGTGTTTCCGCTTTTTGTGAACGCAGCTTTTTCAACCCGTTACCCCCTTTTGCAGCTTTGCCTTATTCCATTCGAGTGTTTGGGTGACGACCTGTGTGGAGCCCGTATCGCCGGAGGTTCTTTCCTCCGCCAGTTTGCCCTCCATAGTCAACACCATGCGGCAGGGGTGTTCGGAATCCACACCGTTTGTGAATGTTGCAGTGAGGTTATACACCTTGCTGCTTTCGTCACTGCCGGTGCCGACTGATACAAGGATTTCTGCCGATACATCTTCATAACCGTCTACGGAGAACGTGTAGGTCTTTGCATAAGTGGACGTCGTGTTCACACCTATAAACCGTGCGCCGATGTCATTGATCATATCTCCCACCGCACATGTGGCCTTTATCGTATCATTCGTCGTAGTGGTCGTTCCATCCGTATGCGTCACCGTGGTCGTAACATCTTTATACCGGCCCGTAAGGCTTTGGAAATCGTCGCGCACGAGCTCGGCGGCAGAGCTGACCGCGAGGTAGGCCTGCTGCTGTTCTTTTTCCGAGCGTTTATTTACGGCGGCGCTGGTGGCGGCGGAGATGATGACCGCGCTCACCATGATGCCGACCAGCATAAGCAGCAGCGCCATCAGCATGGAAGCGCCCCTTTGGCTATTCAGTTTTCTGCGGATCGCCTGCATTTTCGGCACCTGCCTTTTTGTTGATTTACGGTTCAACGGTCTCGCCGCCTGCTGCGGTATCTTCCCAAACGGCGTAAAGAGTGAGTTCGGTCTTATTCTCCATCGCCATAGAATCTATGATGTTCTTGATGGAACTCATGTCTGTATACTTCTCTGCATCCGCAGCCGTCAACGCCCAACCCTTAAAGGCGGATGTTCCCTTTGTAAATTTATTCGGCGGAAGGCTGTCCGTCGTTTGAATCTTATCATAAGCATACGAAACATCACTCATCGTACCCGAGCCGCCGTTGGCATCAAACTGGATGGTATAGGTGTTCGGCTTTAATGTCGGGTGAATTTTTGTATCTGCGTAGATTTCAGAAAGCGCCCATGTGCAGGTGTAGCCCAACTCGGCATCGGCTTTCAAATTAGCCTTATCCTCCTCGGTCAGCTCCGGCTTTTTACCATAATCGACTGTTTTTGTGAGAAGAACATTGTCCTTTGTGTCAAGGAACTTCACTGTATACGTGTTCGATGCGATGGTGTACGGGGTGGTGAGGTTGTAGGTCACGTCGCCGTTTTTGAGGACAATCTTTAGGGTGATCTCGCCTGCCGCGGCGGATTCCACCTTTACAGCGCGGTATCGGAACTTCGTGTCGTTCGTTTTTGTCGTCCACTGATCGCTTACCGTCACTTTATAGGTGTGATTTTCATCGGTGTAGGTGTGATTTTCATCGGTCGTGATGCCGTCTGTGACCACGGTGTAGGTTGTTTCCCCTGCGGTGATCTCGATTTGATCGACCGTAAAGCTGGAGCCGTTCAAATCGGTATACTCATCCGTTGCGTAGAGGAACAGCGCACTTCCCTGCATGGCGGGGCGGTTTTCCGGGTATTCAACGGTCGTACCGGTGTAGGAGGTCGTGGATTTTTTCGGCGTGTGCGGCAGAGAAATCTGGTTATAGACGCTGCCGTTTGTCAGGCCAAGCACATCACTTGGCTTTGTTGTAGCGCTGATATACAGCGTAGCCGTGACCTCTTTTGCGGGCTCCGCGGCAGTTGCCGCGCCGTACGGATATGTGCACGTGATGCTCACCGTGGCTTCGCCCGCAGCAAAGCCGGTAAGCGGCAAGGAGAACGTGCCGTCTGCGTTCAGCTTGATATCGTCCTTACTGCACTCGATGACCTCCTGCTGCACGCCGTTGTTATCGACAGCAATCTCCCATCTGAGCGTCTTTTCGGTCTCGGCGAGCAGCTGCTTGTCGTTTGCGTCCTTTACGGTCAGCGTAATCGTATCGGTGTCGCCGGAATAAACCGAAATGTTCGTAGAAGAAGCCTCCAGCTTGAGCGATGCCGTAACTTCGATTGTAAGGCGCGCGATGTAATTGCCGAGCTTCGCCTCTGCGACGACCGTGCCGACATTCTGCCCGATGAATGTGACATCGTAGCATTTATTCGCATCATTATACACAATGCGGCTGACTATTGCTGCGGCCTTATCGTTTGTGAGTTCGTTTCTGTTTTCGTTGTACAGCTTGATTTCCGGCGGCTCTGCGCTCGTATCTACGTCGCTGCTGGCGACAAGCAAATGTGTCTGCAAAAGCGCCTTGCCGTCTTCGTTGTCGTTCAAAGTGCTGTCTTCCGCTTTCGTTTTGATATCCGCAAGCAGGTCGAGCTTCCGGGAATTTTCTTCCCATAAGAGACCGATGCGCGGCCAGCGGCCGTAATGTACATTGACTGTGCTGCCGAAGATATCGGTCTGTGTCAGAACCGTCGGGAACGGATAGTTAAGCCCCTGCAGCGCCGTATCGTTGCCCGGGAAGCTATACTTGCCGTCGATATTCTGCCCCTGCTCGGTGATGGTAACGGTGGAGAAATAAATTCCCGTTGTGCCGCTGTTCTTATTCAGGTCACTAAGCAACGTACCGTTTTGCATTTGTTCATAAGAAATGTACGGGCTGGCAGATTGACCTGTAACTTCTATGCGACGATCGTACCAATAAACCCATCTCCCATGGGTGCTATCCCAGAATTTTTCCCCTATTTGTCTGACATTGTGGTTTACATTGAAGTTCTTCCAATCCGACCAATCGCTCTCATTTTTGTAGGATTTATAATCGTCAGTATTCGCTGCACTGCTTTCTAACACGTAGCAATTTTGAATAACAACATGATCTTTACCATCGGAAACCCTCGCGAACTCTTCCTGCATTTCACCGTTAGAAGCAATAGACTGCGAGCTTTTAACAATCTTACTCCCGGAAGCAGGCATCTGCATATAACTATAACAGTTACTTACCGTAAGCACTTTGTCAACATTGCCGACAATCGTCTTTAAACCACCGCTGTTACGCATAACGATGCCGCCCACAAGGCCACCCATCCAAATGCTTGCGCCACTACCATAACCTCGGTGACTACCGGGAGATATACTGGTCATGGAACCACCGGCATAGCAGTAACTTACTGTACCGCGGGAAACACCGGCAATACCGCCGACACGCAGATTTTGATAAGGGCCATTATAGCCGATATTGATAATAATATCTGTTACAGCGGAGCAGTTTGTAATATCCATGTTTGTCATGCCGACAAGACCGCCGACACTGCCGCCGCCCCAACCCGGGGCCTTTGCATGGTTATCCTGAATGGTATAGCCGGAAACCGTACAGTTTGTAAATACACTTGCAGGATTGTCTCTGCCGGCCGCAAAGCCGACAAGACCGCCAACGCAGTACCAGCTCTCACCATCATTTGTAGCTTCGATTACATTGCCTTCATCCGAGTATACGACTACATTTTTAACCGTTGCACCGACCGTAATGCCAAAAATACCAACACATTCCGCATTGCTGCGAATTTCAACATTTTTGATCGTATATGCCTGTCCGTCATAATGAGAAGCAAAATATGACATTGTCGGATCAGCCTTTGCTGTACTGCCTGCATTATCATACATGCTTCCGATAGGCGTGAAGTTCTTGTCCTTACCAAGTGTACTGTATTCTAAGGAAGCATTCAAATCGTGTGTTTGATTCCAATACAGCTCTTTGCCGCTTTCCGATACCGTGCGAGTATCGCCGTAAACCTGATACGTGTATTTATCCTTAAACGTATTCCAATCCCCTTTGTTCTGAGACACAATGGAGGTGCTTGTATTGTGCTTTCCGGAATTCCAGTTGATAAACTGCAGCTGCGAGACGGAGCGAATCTCGTAAGCGTTGCCGTTGGTGCCGGGTTTGACGTCACCTGTTTTTGTCGTTTTGTTCTGCACTTCGGAGCTATCGAGGCTCATAGAGTTTGCAAAGAACGGGTTGACGGTGTAGGTGTATACGGTAGCATCCGTTCCGTTGCCGTACTTCAGCTGCCATGTGCCGTTTGCTTTGCTGCCGGTCAAATACATTTTGTCTTCACCGGTTTCATATGCGACAAACGTATAGCCGGGCATCTGCTTACCGAGTGCTTCGCCGGCTTTTGCATTTTCTGCAACGCGCATGAAGGTTTCATTGAAGTTCACAGCACCACTTAATGAAGTCTCCAAAGCCTCGATCTGCGGCAGTATGCTGCTTCTCTGGTCGTGAAGAACAAGCGTGAAGAGATAAAACGGCGAATGTTTTTCAAAAGGGCCAAAATCGCCAGATTCATCGACAAAAATACTGAGTTCTTTCGTATTGCTCACACCTTTTCGTGCTGTTACGGGCAGGATCTGGCCGATAAAAGAAAGGGCGGGGAACTTCCCCGCCGCAGGGGGACCCGGG
>ENA-ORSA01002249-ORSA01002249.1-human-gut-metagenome-genome-assembly--contig:-NODE-2249-length-14063-cov-3.404483_pt1 | contig 14063 bp, 11 predicted proteins | sample MGYA00242179_ERZ509142 | MGnify/ENA primary metagenome ERZ509142 (study PRJEB26280, sample SAMEA2338659) | human gut metagenome | biome: human gut; feature: human-associated habitat; material: faeces... | reverse complement strand
GAGCGCTTCTGACGCGTTGCTGACGCACCACTGAGCGGAAAACCGGTTGCGGAAAACCCGGTTCCGCTTTATACAGACGAGCTGAACCAGCTATGTTCATTAGAATATTCTGGAAATTCTGAGAAGAAAGTAAGTCCACGGAAACTAAAAGCTGGAGACGAGCTTCTCGTCCAGGTGTCCCGCGACGCCCTGAAAACCAAGGATCCGTCCGTGACCTGCTGTCTGAATTTTCCGGGTACCTATATGGTTCTGACGGTTGGAAAACCGCAGATTGGATTTTCGGCAAAAATCAAGGATAATGCCTGGAAAGAGAAGGTGCGGGAGGAACTTCTGACACATAAGGATGAGCGTTTTGGACTGATTGTCCGGACGAATGGGGCGTCGGCTTCCATCGAAACACTCTGTGCAGAAACAGAGAAGCTGAAACAGCAGATGGAAGAACTTTTTGCCCGGGCAGCCTGCCGCACCTGTTACAGCCTTTTAGAGCAGGGTACGCCGCCCTATATCCAGAGTCTTAGGGATGCGAAGAAAGGAACCCTTTCGGAGATCATCACAGATGTGCCGGAGTATGCGAAGAAGATTGAGGCATGGCTGGAGGAAGAGAAGGAAGAGGACAAGGAACAAAAAGAAAATCAGCCCCCGGCAGATAAAAATGAAAGCATAAACCAGGCGGTTCCGAACTTGTCCCTATATACGGATGATAACCTTCCATTAATGAAGCTGTACCGTCTGGAATCGGTGTTGAAAAGTGCATCGGATCGCCGTGTCTGGATGAAATCCGGTGGATATCTTGTGATTGAGCCCACAGAAGCGTTGACAGTTATCGATGTCAATACGGGGAAATACACCGGCAAGAAGACACCGGCCGAGACGATCTTAAAGATCAACCTGGAGGCGGCGCATGAGGTGGCCAGACAGCTTTCCCTTCGCAATCTTTCGGGAATTATTATTATAGATTTTATCGATATGGAATCAAAAGAAGACCAGGAGACCTTGATGCGGGTTCTGGGAGAAGAGCTATCCAGAGATCCGGTCAAAACGATCCTGGTGGATATGACGCGGCTTGGGCTGGTGGAGATCACCCGCAAAAAGGTGCGCCGTCCGCTTCATGAGATTTTGTAGCGGTTGAATCATAGAATGAAAAACACAAGGAGAAGAAAAGATGTTTGAAAAAGTATTTAAGCTATCCGAGCATCAGACGACCGTAAAGACGGAAGTCATGGCTGGAATTACGACCTTTATGACGATGGCGTACATTCTGGCAGTTAATCCGAGCATCCTCGGATCGACCGGCATGGACCCGACTGCGGTGCTTCTGGCTACGGCTCTGGCATCATTCATCGGTACTGCCTGCATGGCATTTATGGCGAACCTGCCGTTCGTTCTGTCCGCAGGCATGGGACTCAACGCGTATATGGCGTATACGGTGTGCGCGGGCTATGGCTATAGCTGGCATGTTGCACTGCTGGCTGTATTTGCAGAGGGTCTGATCTTCATCGTGCTGTCTCTGACAAACGTGCGCGAGGCGATCTTCAATGCAATTCCGTTGACTTTAAAGCGCGGTGTGTCCGTCGGTATCGGTCTGTTCATCGCATTTATCGGTCTTCAGAATGCGGGACTTTCAGTAGACTCTTCCACACTGGTAACGATCATCAGCTTCCCGGAAAATTTCCATACCGCAGGTATCTGCGCGCTGCTGGCGCTGATCGGTCTGTTTATCATGGCGGTTTTATACACCTACCGTGTGAAGGGCGCGATTCTGTACGGCATTCTGGGAACCTGGATTCTCGGTATGCTGTGCCAGGTAACCGGCATTTACACACCGGACGTAGAGAATGGTTTCTACACCCTGTTCCCGACCCTGGGAATCACCGATTTCTCCAAACTGGGAGAGACATTTGGTAAATGCTTTACCGTTGACTTCGATGCAGTTGGAATCATCAATTTTATCGTAGTTATTTTCTCATTCCTGTTTGTAGATATTTTTGATACACTTGGTACATTAATTGGTGTAGCAACCAAGGCAGACATGCTGGACGAGGAAGGTCGTCTTCCGGGTATCCGTCCGGCGCTGATGGCAGATGCGATCGCAACTTCCTTTGGTGCGGTATTAGGTACTTCCACAACGACTACCTTCGTTGAGTCTGCATCGGGTGTTGCAGTCGGCGGACGTACCGGTCTGACTGCCCTGGTATCGGCACTCCTGTTCCTGCTTTCTACCCTGTTTGCACCGATTTTTACGGCGATCCCGTCCTTTGCGACGGCTCCGGCATTAATCATGGTTGGATTCCTGATGGTGGGAACTGTAACTGAAATTCGTTTCGATGAGGACAATATCACCGAGGCAATCCCGGCATATCTGGCAATCATCGCCATGCCGTTGTTCTACAGCATTTCCGAGGGTATTTCCATGGGAATTATCTCTTATGTGCTTTTGAATGTGGCAGCAGGAAAAGCAAAGAAGATCACTCCGCTTATGTATGTGCTGGCGGTGCTCTTCGTTCTCAAATACATTTTCCTGTAACAACTTGTAATAATTTAACCCCTGAAAACTTGACGAAAACAGGTTTTCATAATAAAATAGTCTATATCAAAAAAGTTTTTAAAATTTTTTTGATTAACGTGCAATAAAATGCGTATGCAGCGCATTAACTTATTGAACGGATGAAAATCATTCCCGCACGGAAGAACGCGGACAGAGACGAACAAAAACAAATCAAGTTACTCGAAATTCCTTGATGCATTACACTCCGTTACGAACTGTCCAAGATTTTCTGCTGGGATCTTTTCGGTATCGGTTGACAACCAGCAACCGATATCGGGTAAAAAGCGCCGGACCTGCTTGCAGTGCCGGCGCTTTTTACTGTACAAAAAAGGGGTAATTTTTATCAGGAATATCTCATTGACATTTTGGCGGGCAGACGGTATAAAGGACAGAGGGTAACTGTTCACAGGTAGGAATTTTCTGAACTGAAAATTCCGTACGATACAGTTCTGGCAGCAGATTTTGCCGATTTGGAATGCGCAGCATCGGCAAAATCCCGTTGCTGGGCACACGTGTGTGAACAGTAACGACAGAAGAGGGAGTAGACTCTGGCGATAGAAACACGCATGGAACCAGTTCTGAGAGGAAAAGTTAAGAAAATAAAATAGCAGGGCAGGTTTCATACGGAGGTGGGATACATATGAAGATAGAAAATGATTTGGGGCGGGACGATATCCGGCGGCTGGTGCTCCGTCTGGCGATTCCTTCTATGCTGGCGCAGTTTATCAATGTGCTCTACAGCGTGGTCGATCGAATCTATATTGGAAATATCCCGGTGATCGGGGAGACGGCGCTTGCGGGCGTCGGCGTCAGCGGACCGATTGTGACGCTGATCTCCGCGTTTGCCTATCTGGTCGGTCTGGGCGGCTCGCCGCTCATGAGCATCCGTATGGGCGAGGGGCAGGATGAGAAAGCGAAAAAGATTCTGGCAAACAGCTTCTGGATGATTGTCGGGCTGTCGGCGGTTCTGACGTTGGTTCTGTTTGTATTTAAACGAGAAATTTTGACGCGGTTTGGTGCGAGTGAGGCGATTCTGCCGTATGCGGAATCGTACTTTACGATCTATCTGCTGGGAACGGTCTTTGCGCTGCTTTCGATCGGAATGAACCAGTTTATTATCTGCCAGGGATTTGCGCGGATCGGAATGATTTCGGTGGCGCTCGGTGCGGTAACGAATATTGTGCTGGATCCAGTGTTTATTTTTGTGTTTGACATGGGCGTGGCGGGGGCGGCGTTTGCCACGGTTCTGTCACAGTTTGCGTCGGCGGTCTTTGTCCTTCGTTTCCTGCGAGGAAATCGCGTGCTTCTGCGGCTTGAATTTGAATGTCCGCAGGTGAAGACAGTCTGTAAGATTGCTCTGATGGGACTGTCGCCATTTTTGATTATCGCATTTGACAATGTGCTGATCATTTCGCTCAATACGGTAATTCAGATGTATGGCGGCGCGGAGGCGGACATGCTTTTGACCTGTACGACAATCGTGCAGAGCTTTATGCTGATCGTGACGATGCCGCTCGGAGGCATTACATCGGGAACGGGTGCGATCCTGGGCTTCAATTTCGGCGCGGGACGCTCGGATCGGATCCGGAGCGCACAGAAGTATATCACATTGCTGGCGGTGGTGCAGAGCAGCATCATGTTCCTGTTTTCCCGGACGCTGGCGCAGTATTTTGTGTATCTCTTTACGCGCAATGAGTCTTATGTGGAACTGACTGTCTGGGCGATCCGGGTCTACACGATGGGGATTATTCCGCTGGCAGTCCAGTATGAGGTCGTAGATGGATTTACCGGAATGGGCGTGCCGTCGGTGGCGATCTCGCTGTCAATGTTCCGGAAGCTGCTGTACCTGGTCAGCGTGTTCCTGATTCCGGTGTTTGCGGGAGTTGAAAATGTTTTCTACGCAGAAGTGGTATCGGATTTCGGCGGAACGACGGTGTCGGTGATCGTGTATTTTCTTTTGATTGGGCGCATTATGGGGCGCTGTGTAGAGCGCGCTAAATGGAACGGTAACTCAGATAACGCTGTCATCAATCAATAAATGATAAAAATAGTGGATTGACAAACGGATCCTCTGGATCTATAATGCAATACAGATAATGAATGACAACAAAATAACGATATCTTCAGGGCAGGGTGCAATTCCCGACCGGCGGTAAAGTCCGCGAGCGCATGGCGCATGATTTGGTGCAATTCCAAAACCGACTGTATAGTCTGGATGAAAGAAGAGAAAACGTAAATAAAAACGGCGGTGCCGGGAAGCTTCCAGATGCACTTCCCTGGATGATGGATATGGCGGATATATACCGCTATGGCAAAAGAGGGAGAAAAGTCATCGAGAAAGGATGTATAAAAAATATTTACGATAATTAATATCATGAAAGATATTATAAAATAGAAATTATAAGCCCTGAGATGTGAAAATAAAAGTGTTTCACATTTCAGGGCTTTTTGCATGGAAAGGTGGGGAAAAAGATGGAACGAATCCATGTAAAGGTTCCCGGTGAGCAGCCACAGGATCGGGAATATATGAAGCAGGCGTTAGCACTGGCAGAAAAAGGGCAAGGATGGGTCAATCCGAATCCGATGGTCGGCGCGGTGCTGGTAAAGGATGGACGCATCATCGGCGAGGGATATCATACACGATATGGACAGCTTCATGCAGAACGGGAAGCATTTAAGAATGCGGCAGAGCGGGGCGAAGAGACGGCGGGAGCAGATTTGTATGTGACGCTGGAACCTTGCTGTCACACCGGAAAACAGCCGCCGTGTACGGAAGCAGTGCTGGCATCCGGGGTGAAGCGCGTGATTGTCGGCTGTACGGATCCGAATCCAGTGGTGGCAGGGCGCGGCATCCGGCTTCTGAGGGAAAAAGGGCTGGAAGTGGTGGCCGGAGTTTTACGCGGAGAGTGTGAACGGCAGAATGAGGTGTTCTTCCATTTCATGCGGACGAAACTTCCGTTTACGGTGCTGAAATACGCGATGACACTCGACGGAAAGACAGCGACGGTGTCGGGTAAATCCCAGTGGATCACGGGCGAGGCGGCGCGGAAGCGGGTGCATGAGGACCGCGGGTGTTATATGGCGATTCTGACTGGTGTTTCGACGGTGCTGGCGGACAATCCGCAGCTGACCTGCCGGATTCCGGGAGGGAAAAATCCGATCCGGGTGATTGCAGATACGAAGCTTCGGACACCGCTTTCATCGACCGTGGTACAGACCGCGCGGGAGACACCGACCTGGATTGTGACGGCGGTATCGGATGCCGGAAGGAAGAAAGCATATGAGGACGCCGGCTGTCGTGTTTTAAGTGTCCCGGCAAAAGAGGGAGAACTGGATTTGCAGGCGATGATGCAGCGGCTGGGCGAGGAGAAAGTGGACAGCGTGATGGTCGAGAGCGGCGGGACGCTGGCATGGTCGTTTTTAAAGGCAGGGCTTGTGAACCGGGTGCAGGCGTACATTGCTCCGAAGATTTTCGGAGGGGCAGGCGCCCCGACCCCGGTGAGGGGAACCGGCGTGGATGCGCCGCCGGAGGCATTTCTTCTTAAAAAGCCGGAGGCAGTGTGGCTGGGAGAGGATCTGCTGCTGGAATATGAGGTGTCCGGTCAAGATGCATGAGGCGGTGTTAGAACGGGAAAAAATCGCTGATTTGAAAAGGAGAAAAGATGTTCACAGGAATCATAGAGGAAGTGGGAAGGATCCGTGCGATTGAGCGCCAGGCAGTCTCGGCACGGCTGACGGTTGCTGCGTCTAAGGTGCTCTCGGATGTTCATCTGGGCGACAGCATTGCGGTCAACGGTGTGTGTCTGACGGTCACGTCATTTGGGAGAGATTATTTCTGTGCGGATGTAATGCATGAGACGCTGAACCGTTCGTCCCTGGGGGCGCTGGGTGTCAAAAGCCCGGTCAATCTGGAGCGGGCGATGCTGGCGGGCGGACGGTTTGGCGGACATATCGTCTCCGGTCACATCGACGGAACCGGAACCATCCGGGATGTGCGCCGGGACGGAAATGCCGTCTGGTATACGATTCAGGCTCCAGAACCGATTCTGCGGCTGATTGTGGAAAAAGGATCGATCGCGATCGACGGAATCAGCCTGACGGTCGCACGGGTGGATCACGTATCATTTTCCGTATCCATCATCCCGCATACGTTGCAGGAGACAGCGCTTGCGTTTAAGCGGGCAGGCGATATCGTCAATCTGGAAAATGACTGCATTGGAAAGTATGTGGCGAAGCTGATAGGAGCGGAAGAAGAGGATAAGGCAGGAAAGGGCATGACAAGAGAATTTCTGCAGCGGTATGGATTTTAATAGAGGAGGAGAACAATGAAGCAGTTTGATACAGTTGAAATGGCTCTGGACGAGCTGAAAAAAGGACATTTAATCCTGGTTACGGATGACGAGGATCGCGAAAATGAAGGCGATCTTATCTGCGCGGCAAGTTTTGCCACGACAGAAAATGTCAATTTCATGGCGACGCATGCGAAGGGCTTAATCTGTATGCCGATGAGCGCAGAAATCTGCCGGAAGCTGCAATTCCCACAGATGGTGATGGATAACACGGATAACCATGAGACGGCGTTTACCGTATCGATCGACCATAAAACGACGACCACCGGTATTTCTGCCGAGGAGCGCGGTATTACGGCGCGCGCGTGCGTGGATCCGGACACAAAGCCGGAGGATTTCCGCCGCCCGGGACATATGTTTCCGCTGATGGCGAAGAAAAACGGCACTCTGGAGCGCAACGGTCACACAGAGGCGACGGTAGACCTGATGCGGCTTGCAGGGCTGCCGGAATGCGGTCTGTGCTGCGAGATCATGCGCGAGGATGGAACGATGATGCGGTCGGAAGAATTATTTGCGATGGCAGAACAATGGGGTCTGGCGATGATTTCCATTAAACAGCTGCAGGAGTACCGCAAGAGACATGAAAAGCTGGTCGAGTGTGTGGCAGAGACGCGGATGCCGACGAAATACGGCGAATTCCGCGCGTATGGCTACCTGAATCTCTTAAATGGAGAACACCATGTGGCACTCGTCAAGGGCGATATCGGAGATGGGAAAGATGTACTCTGCCGCGTGCATTCGGAGTGCCTGACCGGCGATGCATTTGGTTCTCTGCGGTGCGACTGTGGACAGCAGCTTGCGTCGGCGATGACCCAGATTGAGAAAGAGGGACGAGGCGTTCTCCTCTATATGCGGCAGGAGGGACGCGGCATCGGGCTTTTAAATAAGCTGCGCGCCTACAAGCTGCAGGATGGCGGCATGGACACGCTGGATGCGAACCTGGCGCTGGGATTTAAGGGCGATCTGCGGGAATACTACATTGGGGCACAGATTTTAAAGGATCTGGGAATCAAGACGCTGCGTCTTCTGACCAATAACCCGGATAAGGTATACCAGCTTTCGGATTTTGGAATGGAAATCAAGGAGCGCGTGCCGATTCAGATGGAGGCGACGCCGTATGATGGATTTTACCTGAAAACGAAGCAAGCGCGGATGGGACATATTTTGAATTTTAAATAGAAAAAGTGACAGGCGAAAATAGATCGTCGGAAAGGATGGTACTTATGCGTACATTTGAAGGAAACGTAGTAGCGGAAAATAATATGAGGATCGGAATTGTGGCGGCACGATTCAATGAGTTTATCACCTCGAAACTGGTCGCAGGCGCGCAGGATGCGCTGCGCCGTCACAATGTCTCGGAGGAGGACGTAGATGTTGCGTGGGTTCCAGGTGCTTTTGAGATTCCGCTGATTGCGTCGGAGATGGCGAAGTGCGGAAAGTATGATGCGGTGATCTGCGTGGGTGCAGTTATCCGTGGAAGCACAAGCCATTATGATTATGTGTGCAGCGAGGTTTCGAAAGGAATCGCACAGGTTTCTCTGGCAAGCAGCGTGCCGGTTATGTTCGGTGTGCTGACGACGGATACGATCGAGCAGGCGATCGAGAGAGCGGGAACAAAGAGCGGAAATAAGGGATTTGACTGCGCGATGGGAGCAATCGAGATGGTGAATTTGCTGCGGGAGATCCGGAAGTAAAAATAATCAGGTAATCGGGCATCGAAAAAGCCAGGACTGCGGAATGCTGCAGCCCTGGCTTTGTTGTCTTAGGAAAATTCGTCCATGCGCCAGGTTTTGGTGTTACTCTGTTTTCAACAGCCCCTGTTCCGTATAATATTTCTCAGCTCCCGGATGCAGCGCAATAGGAAGCTGGCTGCATATATATTCCGGATCAGATAAGTTACTTAAGGATGGGTGGGCGCTGATCAGTTCTTCACGGGATTCGTCGAGAATCTTGGTGATGGTGTAGACCAGCTGTTCGTCCATGGATGCGTCCACACAGAGAAGGCATTTGATTCCAAAGGTTTTCAGTGTCTCGGTTTGTCCCGGATAGGTACCGGCTGGGACGGTGGCGCGGACGTAGAAGGGGCTGGCTGCAAGAATTTTTTTCAGTTCTTCGTCAGTGTACTCCAGCAGGCGGCAGGGCGTCTGGCTGGCCAGGTCGGTCAGGCTGTGAACCGGGATTCCGGCGAAGCTGTGGACGGCGTCGAGTTTACCGTTTAAGACAGAGTCCACGCTGGCGGAGAAGCTGTAGTTTTCAAGGGCAGTGTTGGCAATATTGAGCCCGGCTGCCCTGAGAGCGGTGCGGGCGGAAAGCTCTGTAGTGGATCCTTCTGGTCCGACGGCAATGTGGTGTCCGGCGAGTTCATGAACGTAGGAGATATGCTCGGATTCCGGCGCCATCCAGGTGGACAGGCTTAAATAGACAGCCCCGATTGCCCGCAGGGATTCGACCGGATGACCGGAAAATTCGTCCGTTCCCTGATAGGCGGAAAATGCCACATCGCCGCTGACCAGTCCCATATCAAATTGTCCGTTTTTGATATTTTCCACGTTCGTGTAGGAACCGTTGGAGGCGCTTAAATTGACCTTGAGCTGTTCATCGTGTCCGCTTAAAACAGAGGCGATGGCACTGCCAACCGAGTACATGGTTCCGCCGCTGTCGGCAGTTCCAATAGTCAGAACGTGCAGCTCTTCGTCTGCTTCGTTGGGATGGTCGTTGACCCGCGCATCTGCGGAGGTGCTGCCGGAACAGCCGGAAAGTCCGAGCAGGAAGGTAAGAAGCATCATTGGTGTCAATTTTACTAGTTTTTTTATTTTCATAGATCTCACCTTTTCGTAGTTTATCAGTATATAAAAAAACGCAGCGGTTCTGTCGAATGCTGCCTTAGCGATTAAAAGAATATTAAAACTCTGTAAAAAGTATAACATAAAAAACAGTGATAAGACAAGACCAAGATAGAAGATAGATAGATAGAAAATTTCTATGAAAAAAAGAGCGTCCGGTTTATGTGGGGGAACCGGACGCTCTTCTTTCAGGTTACATTTTCAATTGAGCCTTAGGTATGTTGTTATATAAAAGATGTCTTATATATGAAGTGTTCCTATCTCGTCTCAGTGATTATTTTGTAATCAGGCTGGAGAAGATGGAAAGGAAAATCGGGTTGTAAATATCGTCGATGATAACTGCGAAGGACGGATACAGAACCCAAGCAACGGTGTGCCATCCATACTGATCCATAACGGCTTTCTCGTTTGCTACTGCGTTCGGACCTGAACCACAGCCCCATCCACAGTTACCAGCTGCCATAACAGCTGCACCGTAATCGCGTCCAAATAAGTTGAAGGATACGAAGATTGCAAAGAGTGCCATCAGGATAGCCTGTGCAAGGAGGATGATACCCATCTGACCAGCTACCGGAGCCAGCTTTGTGATATCGATGGTCATCAGAACCAGTGCCAGGTAGAGTTCCAGGAACATATGCTCGATAGCGTCGATCTCCGGAACCGGGAATTCGATACCAGCTGCATCCATGATGTTTCTTGCGATAGCACCTGCGAACAGACAACCGATGAATTTCGGCATCTCGATCATCGGGATGTTGTCTAACAGGCAGTAGATCGGCATACCAAGTGCTGCTACAAGCAGAGACAGGGCGAATGCCTTGATCATACGAGTGTTGTTAAGAACAGCTGCTGAACCAGCTTTTGCGGATTCCGGTCTGTCGTTCGGGTCAGATTTCAGACCGTGACGGGAAATCAGGAAAGCTGCAACCGGACCACCGATTAAGGAACCCATGATGTTGCCCATAGTACCGGCTGCTACACCGACTGTGGTTGCATCCGGAGCACCCATGTTCTCGAAGATAGGACCAAATGCAGAAGCAGTACCAACACCGCCGGACATAGCTGAAGAAGAACACTGCAGAGCCAGAAGCGGATGAAGACCGATGGCGCTGCCTACCAGGTAACCAACGACATCCTGTAAGGTAATCAGGACACAGGCTGCAACTGCGATTGCGATACAAAGCTTTCCGCCTGCATGCTTTAACATCTTGTAGCTGAAGCCGAAACCTACGCACAGGAAGAATAAGTTCTGGCATAAGTCTTTTACGATTTTTGCATCAAAGGAAAAACCGATGATTCCGGAACCCTTGATGATAGATACAACAACAGAAAAGATGATACCGGAGATAACCGGAGCCGGTATCGCATATTTTCTGAGCAGGGCGCTGTGAGCGACAATCGCGCGTCCTAAGAAGATAACGATGGCTGCGAAACCAAGTGTGGTCAGATACTCGAACTGGAATGTTGCGATGGCACCGTCGGCTGCCGGTGTGTAAGTTCCAAAGTATCCCATAATGTGTTCTAACATAGAACTTCCCTCCATTCTTTTTTAAGAATTTGTTTATTTCTTTTATAAGCAGTTTATAAGATTGAAAAAGGGAAGTCAATTTATGTAATTTTAAATACAGTTTTGTAAGTATTGTAAATAAAAATGACTATAAAAAAGCGACTGCAGTATAGATTCGGCTCTATGGTGAATCTGTACTGCTGCAGCCGCGAAAAAGCGGGAAAAACCTGTATATTGCTGGAAAACGAAGTGACTCTTATTTTCCGGAATATCGATATTTAATAGAAGGGCGTCCACCGGTCTGGTAATCGATCATGCTGACCAGTTCGTTGGTTTCGACTAAGTAATTTAAGTACCGCCGGACTGTAATACGGGACAAATGAACCTGTTCCGAAATCTGTTCGCTGGACCAGACCTCCTCCGGATGTTCGGAGAGAAAGAGACGGATCAGTCCAAGGGTGCGTTCATTTAGGCCCTTTGTCAGCGGAGCGCTCTGGGAGGAGACATCCGGGACGGAGAAGAGGCGGTCGATCTCCGCCTGTCCCAGGTCAGAAGCGGATGCCGATGTTTTCAATTCCTCCTGACGTTTCGCAAATCGTTCCAGGGCAGCTTTGAAACGGTCATATTCAAATGGTTTGACGAGATAATCGGTGACGCCGCGGGATATAAGCCGGCGGACGGTCTCTGCGTCGTTGGCAGAGGTTACCATAATGATCGCAGGGGTCATGCCAGCCGCGTGGAGCTGGTCGATAAATTCGTCACCGTTCATCTGAGGCGTGTAGTAGTCGAGAATAATCAGGTCAACCGTGCAGTTTTGCAGATACTGCAGGGCAAGGATGCCGTTTTTGAAAGTTGCCTCCACGTGAAAAGAGGAGGTCAGCTCGACATACTGTTTATTGATGGATGCAACCATCGGATCATCTTCTATAATAATGACTTTATACATTAGATTCTGTCTCCTTTCGGGTAAATGTCAGGGTGAAGCAGGTGCCCTCGCCAGGCTCTGTGTCGATATCGATGGTTCCGCCGTACTCCTCCATCAGCTCATGAACCAGGAAAAGCCCGGTTCCGCGGTTCTCGCCCTTGGAGGAAACACCTTTTTCGAAAATATGATCGAGCAGCTCCGGCTGTATGCCGCGCCCGGTGTCCTCGCAGGTGATGATGTTGACGTCTGGGCGGCAGTAGATGCCGATGTGGATCTCGCGCGGGCTTTCAGATGCGTGAATGATATCCGGACTGGCGGTGTGATCGTGGCTTAGCTCTTCAATGGCATTTTCCATCAGATTGCCGAGAATGGTGGCAAATCCGTCCACCGGGATCAGCAGATCATGGTCGCGGCAGGTGCTGTCGGTGCTGACCTGCAGGCGGATGCCAAGCTCAGCAGCGTGCATCATTTTCCCGATCACAAGTGCACAGATCTTTGGAACGCGGATGCAGTTGGCTGTCTCACGGACGGACTGGCTGGAGACAAGGCTGCTGTTGGTGATAAAATTCATCGCCTGCTGAATCTCCCCGGTCTGTAGGTAGCCGAGAATGATGTGCAGCTTATTTAAAAATTCATGGTTGAACGCGCGCAGCGTGTCCAACATATTGTGGGCGCCGGAAAGCTCGTCGGAGAGACGCAGGAGGTCGGTGCGGTCAAATAAAACGATCAGGACACCCCGGTGCGCCTGTTTGCCGCGTCCATGGATCGGCACCTCCTTGACGATGAGCTGGCGTCCGGCGAAGCTGATGCTCTCGTGCGTTACACTTTCTCCGGTTTTTATGACCTGATCGAAAGCGGTCTGTGGAAACAATTCCTGAATCGTTAAGTGGGTGAGCGGAGGGTCGTTTGCAGGACGACCGAGTATCGTGGAAACTTTCTGGTTGGCAAAGAGAATTCTGCCATCCAGATCGGTTGCGGCAAGCCCCTCGTCGATCATATTCATGACCTCATCCTGGCGGGTATAAATATTGACGAGTTCTTCCGGGTCATATCCCAACAGGGAGTCGCGCAGCAGGGAGAACATTGTGTGCGTCAGGGAAATGCTGACGATCATCATGATCAGGAATATAATTATATAAAAGAACAGCAGACTGCGGTGCTGGGCGGACAGAGTAGCGGTGAACAGGGAAACCATCACAAAACCGACGATCTCTCCGCCGCTGTTTTTTACTGCGTGAAAGGCGCGCCGCTGCATGCCGTGCGTGCCGTAGCCGGTTGTGATATATGGATCGCTTCCTGCCAGAATAGCGTCCTCGTCACCTGCCACGTAGGAATCGCCGGTTTTCAGACGGTTCGTGTGGTAAAAGCGCAGTCCGTTTTTATCACTGATGAGGATGACATTGATATCTGGTATATTCAAAGAAAGAGAATCCAGGTCGCGGGTCACGGTGGAATCAGGATAGCCGTTTTCCAGCATGGCGGCGACATCCGGAATTGCAGCAATATAAGAAGCAGTACCGCTGATCAGCTTGTCCATATCCTTTCGCTGCCTGGAAATATCAAAAAACAGAGTAAAACCAAGTGAGATGAGCACCAGGGTAGCGGAAAGGAGCAGAAAGGATCGGTACAGATTCTGTTCCAGCTCTGATTTTCCTTCCTTTATCTTCATATATAAAACCTCCGGAATTTATTTGATGTAGGAAATGAGTTGATCCGGTCTGCAAAATGTGTAAACCAAAACGATGATTAAAGTTATTATAGTAAAAAAAGAAACGATCTGCAAGAAAGTGTGAAAGTTTACAAGGCGCTGGATGGCGAATTTCAAAGTGGCCGGGTTATTGTTCACGGGTAGGCACTTTTGGAACCGAAAGTGCCGTAAGAAAACGTGGTGGCA
>ENA-ORSA01002248-ORSA01002248.1-human-gut-metagenome-genome-assembly--contig:-NODE-2248-length-14065-cov-30.446395_pt1 | contig 14065 bp, 13 predicted proteins | sample MGYA00242179_ERZ509142 | MGnify/ENA primary metagenome ERZ509142 (study PRJEB26280, sample SAMEA2338659) | human gut metagenome | biome: human gut; feature: human-associated habitat; material: faeces... | reverse complement strand
GACTCATAAATCTACCCTTAATCGTGTATTGGATGATAGTTGCGGATTTTAGGTCAAATAATCCTTTTAACAGAGTGATGTATGCAAGTGTGAAGTAATATGTCTCCAATCGTGTACGAGTGGTTGCATAAATGAATTTGTTCTTTAATATCAAACTAACCCATAGGCATTCTTGATTATAGTACGAAGGAGATTCATTTACATAATTACCTGTTAATGCAGAAGTGTTTCTGCGCTCATAACCATAGTAGGCTTTAGCGATATAAGCTATCTTTCGTGCATAAGGAAGACATTGGCTTAAAAATATCAGATCTTCTCTCATTGTCAGTTCTTGTGGAAATGATGCATTTGTTTTCATAAGCCAATCCCTACGCATCATCTTATTCCACAAAGCCCCATAGAGTTTGCCATCAAGGATGTCTTCCAACACCGCCACGCCATCAAGCGCAGTCGGCTCTTGCTTGCAATACACCTCCCCCTCATGGGTCAGTTCCCGATAGTCACAGATGACCAAGTCAGCCTTTTTCATAACAGCCTCATGGTACATATCGACTACCATGCCTGGTTCCACCTGATCATCTGCATCCACATAGAGGATGTATTCCCCACGAGCTACTTCCAGTCCCACCTGCCGGGAATGAGCGACACCATGATGCGCCTCATGTAACACCTTGATTCTATCGTCCTTCGCAGCGTATGCATCACAGATGGAAGCCGAGTCATCCGTACTGCCATCATCAACCAAGATAATTTCGATGGATGGGGAGGATGGGGAAAGAAGAGCCTCTAAGGTCGAGGAGATATAGGAAGAGGCGTTATATATGGGGATGACGAGTGAACATTTTTGTTTAGATTTCACCTTACCTTAAGTTGATTTTTTGCAACAAAAGAAAATCTGTCAGTTCTTGACAAATAAATTTTTCTTCAAAAGCAAATCTAAAGTTTTAACCTCATAATGTTTTCTTACTAAAGCTAGCTCTCTTTTGTAATATACAAGTAAATCTGCATTTTCTCCAATTGTTTTACCCCAATAAACATACCCTAAGTTTTTTAATTGATCAGGAGTAACATCAACCAAAGGAGAACGAAAATCAGAAACGAAAATAAAGTCTGCCTTTCTTTCTAACAATGCCTTCTTTCGGTTCTGTTCCATTTGGGGTGTTGCCCCATGCTGTCTAGCCCAATATTTGCATGCAGGTAAATCATTAGCGAGAACGCCAATTCCAAAATCTTGAACATAAAATAAGACTTTGGGATTTTTTACTTGCGACATCAAATAGGATACATCATAATAAGATTGTCGATACTTATCGGCCTTAAACACAAATGACTTTTCTGTTTGTACATTACAGACAATACCTATAGCTAAGGCCACTATTCCAGCTGGAACAGCCCATTTCTTACGTACATGAATTTTGTCTTCTATATACGAACCTAACGCTATTAACATAAAGATAGAAAAGGGCATTACAATGGTATTGTAATATTCCCATAAAGCATAGACCACTATGGCCAAGAAACAGAAATAAGGAAACAACAACCAATATGACACCTTAAATCTTCTACAAAAAAGAACTATACCAAAGAAAAACAAGATAAACGTCTTCTTTATAGCAATCCAATCTTTTACATAAGAAATCACTGCTTCTGAGATCGGCTTACTTACTGTCGTATAGGTATTGCAAAAGTAATCATCGATAAAATTGGTAAAATTACCTTGCATAATAAAATACACAAGAAAAGGCAATGCGACCAAACCCAATCCACTAAGCCCCCCCACAATTCCATTTATCGTCTTGTTTTTAACAGAAGCAATCAGTACCAAAAATGCGAAGCCACTTGCCATCAAGGCTATACTCCATTTGATCAAAAGGCAACACATAATGGCACAACCTATAACAAAAGAGTATTTTAGAAGTTGTGTTTTGCTTACACCTTGATAAATCTTACAAACATAATATATGCAGATAAAAACAAATGTGTAGCAATAGTCCTCCGCCCTTACCTCATTATGGTATTTTTTGTAAAACAAGAAGAAAGGGAGAACTGATAAAACCAACAATGCGATAGGCTTACTTACATACAATCGAGAAGTTTTATAGGCAAACAAAAAAGTTAAGGAATAAAATAAACAACTTATCCAAAACACACCTATATATGTATAATGATTGAGAAGATAGCCACATCCATAGATCAGCCACAACAATGGTCCCTTTGAATCTGCAAAATCCACATAAGGAACCAATCCATTCATCCAAGCTTTACCACACGTAAAAAACCATGCAGTATCACATCGATGATAGACCTCATACAAATATGAATCTTGCGACATGATCAAAAGATAGACAAATGAAAACGCAAAAAAACAGATATATTTTTTAATACTTTCTTGTTTCATAAAACATTACATAAACTTTGATTGATTCAGAATTCTAAACACGCTCCTCTATAAAATATCTAGGGCGACGTTTTACCTCCGTATATATTTTCCCTATATACAATCCTGTAATGCCGACTCCTGTGGTGATTATTCCACCAATGAACCACATAGAAACCAACATGGAAGTCCACCCCTGGATGGTCTCTCCCTTGAAATGCTCCACCAAGGCAAAGACTATCATAACCATGGCTACAAACGTCATCGCCAAACCAATGAAAGTGATAAACTTCAATGGAGCCACAGAGAAGGAAGTGATGCCATCAATGCTAAAGGCGAGCATCTTCTTCAATGGATACTTGGACTCTCCTGCCTCACGAGCCTTTCGGTCATAATAGACATAGCCTTCATTGAAACCCAACTCTCGCACAATTGCACGCAAGAAGAGATTGCGCTCTGGATATTGCATCAATGCCTTCAGTGCTCGATTACTCATCAAGCGGAAGTCTGCATGATTGTAGATGACCTCCTTGTCTGCCATCTGCATGATTTTATAGAAAGCCTGAGCCGTGAAACGCTTGAAGAATGTGTCCGTCTTACGCTCTTTTCTCACGCCATAGACTATGTCCTTGCCTTCCTTCAACTGCCGAACCATATCGACAATGACATTCTCATCATCTTGCAAGTCGGCATCTATGCTCACCATCGCATCGCAATGGTCAATGGAAGCCTCCATTCCTGCCCAAAGAGCATTCTGATGCCCCCGATTATGGGATAGTTTGATGCCACATACAAAGGAGTGAGCCTCAGCAGCCTCCCTAATCATCGACCATGTTTTGTCCTTGCTGCCATCATCAACTAGCAAAAGTTGGGTTTCCACACCTGCCTCTAACTTGATTCGTTCGGACAAATTGCCCAATACCTCTATGGTCTTGTTCAAAACCTCTTGCTCATTGTAGCAAGGAATCACTATATTAATTTTCATGTTATAAATAATTATTTATCTTTTCAAATAAAGGTTTTTCTATCATATTTTTCCGAAGCATATCCAACAGGATACACGCTACAAATATCCCCAAAATGACAATGAGAATTGTAACAATTGAATTGATCGAATCCAGAGCATATATACTTTTCACAGGCATCAACTCATGCCAAAGCCACTGACGCATAGCCAAGCAATTATCATGTATCAACAATACACCAAACGTGCTAGCTGCAACCCGGTTGACAAAACGACTGTTACGCATTTTCAAGTCTTTAAAATACATAAAGGATGACACGGATGTCAGAACTGCACAAATTCCGCTTGGACTAACATACTTGAAAGGTGGAGTTTGCTTGCCCAATCGTGCATCAAAATAGACCACACACAGTACACTAAGAATTGATAATATCACACACAATAAGGTTATGCCCCCCCATTTTTGATTACTTATGCTTGGTAGTAATCCATAATTTCTTATATATGAAGCAATAAAGAAGAGAACACAATACCAAGTTATATGGTTCATTGCTACTTGAAAATGTGGCAAAGTTATAGTTAATGAATAGATTGCTAAACATAACAAAACCAAACGTGCATGCATCAGCTTATCTATATGCGACACCAATATTGACAAATAGGGAATAAACAGATAAAAAAGAAGAAAACATGGAACAAACAACTCATCTATCTCTTGAAATGGGAAAACAGAAAAGAACAATCCTGTCACAGAGAAATTCAATTTGCCAAAGAACATAAATATGGCATATATCATCACATTGTAGAAGATAACTTCCAAAAATAATTTTAGATACTTTTGAACTGTAATATGAGATTTACACATAAAATAGCCTGTAATAAGTACAAAACAGTCTATACCCGTTTTACCCCACATTCCAAGGATATAATAAAATACACTCTTCATATTCAGAGAATTCTGTGCCATATCTTCCATTACCCCTGAGTGATAAACGCTATGATGAGCCACAATGAGCATCATAACTATAATACGATACAACTCTAGGTTAGAATTGCGCTGTTTTACTATTTTTTGCATAATCGATATTTATCTAAGTTTATTAACCACCTTCTCAAACAGTTTCAACAAAGGAGGAATAGAAACTAAAAATAGTCTTATTTTTCCTACTGCTGTTTGTTTTACTCCCATGCTAGATAACTCTAACGCCATCGCCTTAGATTCACACGATTTACCTGCTCTCAACGCAAAAACCAATTTATCTGTCAAGCAATGTATATAACTGAGACGAGTAAAATGCTCTTTATCATCATCTGACATTTTCGCCATAGAGGCTAACGTCTTCATCAAAATTTCATGATAGCTGTCAAAAGCCTCACATTGCTGTTCATAAGTTTTAGAACTACGAGAATGCGAGTCTTGACGAACCAAAATTGTATATAAATCTTGTGGTATAGTAAATATGTTGAAAGAATAGCACAATGGAAGAAGCATTTGGAAATTCTGCGGACGAAGCGTATCAAAAATATGTCTTTGAGGATTTACCACGTCAAAGTGTTTCATTCTCACCATGTGGGTACCTGCCACAGCAATCGACTCTTTCCCTGTAAAATACTCTTCAAAAATATGTTCCTTATGAATATTGAATTTATTGATTGTGATAAGGCTCATATCCTTTTCTGATACCAAACTTTCCCAACATCTGAGAATTGCATAAGAATCATCCAATGTCTCAAAAGTTCTTACAAATATTGATAAAGCTTGTTCACTGGAATAAAAGTCATCAGCATCCGGCCATATCATATATTCGCCTCTCACCAAAGGTAGAGCTTTATTGATAGCCGCAGCCTGACCTGCATTGTCTTGATATAGATAAGTTAGAGCATAACCTTTTATCCGAAACTGTTCTATATATTTTTCAATAACATTCTTGGTTGCATCAGTTGATCCATCATCTACAACAAACATTTCGACATTGGGGTAATCTTGTCTCAATACAGAATCTAACAATCTGTATATTAATTTTTCTCCATTATAACACGGAGTAACAATACTAACCAATCCTTTAACTAACTTGTCCATACTACTGTAAAAAGCATTTCTTTAATATGTTCCAATCATCAAACTTGATAACACCTACATGATTTTGTGTATTTGGTTTATGACCATACGCACTATAAAACAGCCATAGTTGACCATCCACTTCTGTCACGGAAGGTCTATATATGACTCTATCATCCCAATGGCCTTGCTTTCCTATAGTCAAGACAATTCCCTGATACTTAAACTCCATTGACTGAGTCTGATTTGAGGAATATAATTTCAAAGGCATATCCTCCTTGGAAACATCATTTCCCACAAGCCAATATTGACCATTATGCTTTATCACATCTATATGAGACAACACCCCATCGCTCAATTCTTGCTTGCTAACCAGATTTAGACAAGAACCCTCTTCCATCTCATAATAATTGATGGTGCGATGTTTACCTTCAAAATCTTCTGCAGATGAGCACCACATGTGATAAATACCATTCTCATAAAGTATGGCAGGGCTTATACACATTCTAGTCTCATCAAAAGGATTCTTCAGATTGAGCATCTCTTGCTTTTCTGACCAAAACTTTCCATCGTAAGTAAATCTACGATAAATAATTTCACGTTTTTTTCCATCCTCTGTAGGATATTTATCTCGTTGTACTCTTCTCCACCAACACTCTATTCGATTCAAATCAGAATTATATACCAACTCTGGATCAGAATTATATTCCTGCTCTTTTGGTAGTGTTATATCATCTAATGGATTAGCTCCTTCTAATGGGGCAAATTTCTCGCCATCTTGAGAAACATACATACAAGGATTCTCTATGGCATCATTCATGTCCTTATAAGGAGTGAAAACGAACCAGAATTTGTAGCCATTCCATTCTTCTTTGAAATATAGACAGGAGGGGTGAAGCCCCTCGTTTCCACCATCATAAGTTTTAATATCAAGAGGAGACCTCGCATTCAACTTTTTAAAACATATTGGTGTATTCTTTATACGGATTAAGCGATGGCGTACTTTAAAGAAAAATTGTTCTATTGTCATTTTTTGAATTTGCTTTTAATTTTTTCAATGATTTTTAATCTCATTTCTTTATCTATCATATATTTATATCCCAATACAGCTGCTAACAATGAAGAAAGGCATACAGATAATATAAAACGAATCCAACCTTCTTCCAGACAAAAATGCAACATCGCTACCGGTATGGCTACTGCACCAAAGAAAATAAAACATGGTAATATTGTCTTGTGCATAAACTCAGATAAACGAAGTTGTGGAATATATGTTGTCATATAATAAACGTTGCACATAGTACCAGCCATATAAGCTACTCCATTATAGGCAAAAGGAACCCAAGCAGGTGCACCCATTTTGAAAGCAATATATGAAATAGGAAGAACCATAATATATATTGTACCATTAGTCAAACTTGTTTTTTTAATATTGCCTGTTGCCTCTACTATATCCATAACTATGCTGGAAATTCCACTCAAAATGCAAAATATCATAACCAAATTGGTAAATATACAAGCACTTTCTGGCACAATGCCTAACCATAGATTTAACACAAAATGTATTTCAGACATTAAAGGGATAGCAAGAAAAGCCATGAGAACGAAACATAAAGATGCACCATCATGAGCTAATTTTATCATTGCTTCGTATTCGCCATCTGCGTAGCGCTTGATTATCTGTGGGCGAATAGCCATAATAATGTTGTTAGCAAATCCACCTACTGCATTAGTTACAGTGCCAGCTATACCTGAAGCCGCATTTAGTGCCGTTCCAAAAAACAAATTAATTAAAATTGAGATACCAGATCCTCTTGCCATTACAGCCACATTACCTAAAATATCCCAACCTGAATATGAAAAAATCGGCTTCAATAATGTTTTGTCCCATATAAAATGATAGCGAGTTTCAGGAAAGTGTCGAACACAGTAAATACGATTAAGCACCATAATAAGTGTTGAAACACAAAGGGTAAGCAAGCCATACAATATCAACTTATCCATATCACCTATTAAGAGCAAATATAGAATAACCAATTTCAAGACTGTATTTAATATATCGAAATAAGCATATACATCCATCTTTTCATGGGCAACAATTGCAGAGCTATAAGGAGTTTGAGTAACTCCAAACATAAGAGAAATGATACTGAACTGATAGACACAATTAGCTGCAAACATTCGCCCTTCGGGGATAACCAATTTATAATTGACCATCCATAAGCCAATAGTTTCTAAAATAACAAAGAGTATTAGAGCTATGATGATATGAATAGTTAATGTAGTAGAGAATGTATCTTTCAACCTCTTTTCATCTCCTCGTCCTAACTCAAAAGTTATAAAACGTGAAGTTGCTCCTATCATGCATACTTGAATGACACTAAACATTCCGATAACACTACCAACTACTGCATTTATACCATAATCTTCTACTCCTAATGTTCTAAGTACCACTCGACCTGTCACCAATGACAAAGCCAATGATATGAACATACGAAGATAAAGGAATAGGGTATTCTTCACCATTCGATTGTTTTTTTCTGATGTTTGATTTGACATTAAATATATGTTTTACGCTTTAATTGTTTTATATGTATTGCGTTAAGCTGCACAAATCAACGAACCTTAAAATGTGTTTACGGTTGACAGAAATGTATTCGCTTGTTGTTATCTGATGATTGCTTTGAACATAAATAATTTATTCTTTTTGGTTAGTACTCAATTTAGGGCATAGCCCTTTGTATAGGCACTTTTACAATTTTCTTTGCTATTCCATCTCAGACAAGATAACCTCTGGAGTTATTCCCATCAAGATTATTTGCCTTCGCTTACGGATACTTCTTTACCTCTGAACCAGTCTTGTCGTCCGGCTCAGGAACGTGGTGCCGTTGGGAGAAGTAGGGTTCTCGTTGGCGATAGAAGAAGAATCCGTACCATCCGGTTTCATAAATTCTTTTCTACTTTATGTCGTTGGCTGCAAACATCGGGGATGGTTGCAATCGTCTAGTAGTTGAAAATGGTATAGCGTTCATAAAAACCATTCAATTTGATGCGGTCTCTTGCAAAGAGACTTCTTAAGTCACAAAGGTAGTCATTTTATTTGAATCGGACGGCAATAGTGAACACTTTTTTGACTTTCAGAGGGTTTCGGAACACACTACGCAATATCTGAGTCCATGAACAGATAGCCGTAGGTGGTCAGCAGTTCCTGCTGTTCGGTCTGGTATCTGTTGCGTGTTTCTTCCGTCGGCTCGCTGTCGATGAGGCGCTGCATCTCCTGAAGGACTTGTGTGCCAGCCTGCATGATTGGGGCGAGATGGCGCTGGAGCTTTTCGAAGGAGGGGGCGTAGTAGTAGCCAATCTCCTTGATGATGAAGCTGAGGATGAGCCATGCCTCGGCGGGGAGCATCCGGTATTGCGAAAGCTCAGTCAGTACATAATTGCGGAGATAGTCGATGTTCTCGGCTTGTGGGGCGACGTCCTTTGTGCTCTTTACGGGATGAAAAAAGCGGTCGATAAGTGCCTCACGCTCATGGAGGTTACGCTCGTAGAACGGTGAGCCGTTGAGGGCTGCGCTGCCAGTCTGATCGACCTCCTCAAAGTGCTCAGCATGCACACCTGCGATAGCCACACTCATGCCACCGACATCCATGATAAGACGACGGTCGCGGTCGATGCGAATGACGTAACCTTCGAGTCCTGCCAGGTCGCCAGAGGTGATGCGGAGGAGGATGCGGTTGCGAGCATAATAATGGAAAGGCTTAAGAAGGAAACGGATACGATCGGGCTCCGTTTCGTTGATGCGCATGAAGGGTCGCATCTGCGAATCGGGTATCACAGCCGCCTTGCCCGTACTGCAGTTCTTGCAGAGATAGGTATGTGGAAAATTCCAGTTTAGATATTCTTGCAGTTCTTTTGGATTGCCTTGCAAAAAGACGAGTCCGCTGACGGTCTGCAGTTCCTGACGCTGCACGCCATGCTTCGCTCGCTTCTTGTAATAGCGCACGGTCTTATGCACAAAGTGGGGTACGTTGTCGGCGTTCAGCCTTGCTTCCACCTTCCTCACTTTGCTATGATGCACAAAGACATACGACCAAGATAAAGAATTAGTACCATCCGGTTTCATAAATTCCTGTCTATTTGTTTTTTGCAAAGATAGTGCAAACCGAGCGCAATAAAGCTTGCTTTAATTGCCGAGGTGCAGCCTATCTTCTACAAAGATAGACAAAACTTTTTATTTCCGCAAACTTCAACCTCCTTTTTACTTTTTTACTCTTTTACTCTTTTACTTTTAAAACTCCCCTTTTTACTTTTTTACTCTTTTACTTTTTACTCTTAACTTTTTAAGATCATCCTCACTTTTAAACTTCCCATGCATCGAGTCGTACATCTGTTGTCCGTAGCGCCAGACGCCGACCAGAGCCACTATCAAGACATACATCAGCGAGAGTTGTAAAGCACTGATATACACGCCTTCAGCACTTGCGCCGGGCAGTGAGGCAATAACCTTAAGCAGAGTGTTCATCTGCGCTACGGCCCACCCCACTCCACTCGCCAGCCACTGCCAAACGACCGTCATCCACGCAGCAAACTGACACAACGGCGAGAGCACGAACAAGAGCATGGCGGCATATATGATAAAGGTGGTGAGCGGCACGGCGACGATGTTAGCCAGAAGAAAATAGAAGGGCACATTGCCGAAGTAGTACATCACCAACGGCAGCACGAAGAGTTGGGCGGCGAGCGAAATGCACACAAGCGAGACGAGCTTGCCGACGAATCGGCGGTGAGCATAGCGCACGTAGAAGCGGTTGTTGCGGAGCTGCACGTGGCATATCACGATGCCCATCACAGCCAAGAAAGACATCTGAAAGCCCACGTCCCACAGCATCGCCGGACTCGCCAGGAGCATCACACTTGCGGCAAGGGCGAGGCTATTCGCCGTGAGATAGTCGCGCTGCAGAAAGGTCATTGAGGCGTAGACGCTAAACATCGCCGCCGAACGCACTATGCCCGGCGACATGCCCACCATCAAGGCGAAGGTCCATACCAGGAGAAGCGTTACGAGCAGTCCGCCCATCGTGTTGCGACGGCGCCCGAGCAGCAATGCAATCATGGCGTAGATGATGCCGAGATGTAGTCCGGAGAGGGCGAGCACGTGCGACACGCCTGCCTTCGAATACGTATCGCGCAGCTCGGCGCTGACACCTGTCTTGTCGCCGAGGGTCATTGCCGCAATAGTGGCGTACGAATCTTCGGAGAGGGCGCTGCCCTGCAGTCGGCTGAGCAGGTCGTAGCGCAGCGACTGCAGCGAGAGAGCGAGGCGGTCGATTCGCGGCATAGCTTCGAGGCTCACCTCCGCACGTTTCCACTTGTCCGAGGCGACGAACGTGCGAGCCACGATGCCACGCACCATGCGCTGTCTGCGCCAGTCGAAACCGCCGCGCTGTGCGTATGTGTCATCGAAACCGCTGAACACCGACTGCGCCTCGACGCCGTCGCCTATAACAATGTGATTCAACGAATTAGGGTTCTGGAAATAAGCGTTCAGCCTATGTCCTGCGAGTCGCCCACTCACAACGGCAAGCTCGCATTTCATAGAGCGTCGCTTCTTGATAGGTTGCGACACGACAACCGCCTCGTACACTTCTTCTTCGCCCGTGAATGCGCAGCGCAGACTGTTCTCGTACGACGCAATGCGCCACGCTCCGCCCGCCATAACAACGCAGAAGATCAGCAGCGTCTGCATCATTTCGATGCGCTTGCTCAGGTGCAGCAGAACAAGTAGCGAGAGCAGACCTACGAACAGCCACCGCCATAGCGCAACGGGCACAGCGTCTGCCGTCGCATCGCCGATGCAGATGCCGACGAGCAGGCATATTGCGATGCGAAGGAAGGTATGGAGCTGTAGTTTGCCGTTGAATTTCATTGTTCGGTCAGTAGGTTTCTATATGCGGTGGTCGTGAAAATATCACTTGCACGTAGAGCTTGGACATACTGCCTTGAACTCGCACTTCTCGCAGTGCGCCTTGCGGCTTGTGCAGATGTATCTGCCGTGCAGTAGCAGCCAATGGTGTGCCTTCGCAAGGTCGTCAGCAGGAATGTGCTTCACGAGCTGCTGCTCCACCTTCAGCGGCGTGTCAGCCGTGCGCGGCACGAGTCCAAGGCGATGGCTCACACGGAACACATGCGTGTCGACGGGCATCGCAGCCTCGCCGAACGCCACAGCCAACATCACGTTAGCTGTCTTTCGCCCTACGCCAGGCAAGCGCAGCAGACTGTCGAAGTCGTGCGGCACCTCGCCCCCGTATTCGCTCTGTATCATGCGGGCGAGTTCTACGAGGTGGCGAGCCTTGGCGTTGGGATAGCTCACGCTCTTCACGTATTCGTACACCTCAAACTCATCGGCTTCTGCCATAGAACGTGCGTCGGGATAATGGGCGAAGAGTTCGGGCGTCACCTGATTGACACGCTTGTCGGTGCATTGCGCGCTGAGCACAACGGCAACGAGCAGCTGGAACACGCTGCCAAACTCCAGTTCGGTAGTCACTTCGGGATGGATACCGCGGAAGTAGTCGAGCACATATTTATATAGTTCGCTTTTCTTCATTACTTTTATTACTAATTATATTATTACAGATGAAGCCCAATTATAAAGCGCACATGGGCTACACGCTGCAAAGATACATCATTTGGGAAATGCAGACAAGAGAATCAGCAAGAATAATTGATGCGCATTGCTGCGTGGCTTCTATAAAGGTTTTGTGCAGCCGCCGAGTGTACTGATAAATAACCATTGGATATAACTTTTTCTGATTGTCATTTGTAATTATCAGCAGCATGTTCTAAATTTGCAACCGAAAGGAGAATGCTATGATAGAGATAAACGACAAACTGGATGAGAAGCTGCGCCAACAGATGGACGGCAGACTGGAGGAGGACGAGGAACTGCAACTGCGTTTCGTCGCCAAAGCATACGCCATGTGCGAGAACTCCATCGCCGTACTGAGCAATCTGCGCACCAACAAGAGTCACATATATTATGGTAAGACGAGCGACTTGCTGGGCTTCGAGCCTGTAGGCAGCTACGAGAAGATCGAGTCGATATGGGAGGAGAAGATACTGAGCCGCATACATCCCGACGACCAACGCAGACGACAGTTGCAGGAACTGGCGTTCTGCCAGTTTGTGTGCTCTTTGCACTCGGAGAAGGCGTTCGACTGGCACATGGAGAATACTATGCGCATGGCAGACCGCAACGGCAAGTATATACCTACACGCCACCGCATTTTCTACTTCAAAGGCAATGGTCAGCGCGGCGTGTGCTACGCCATCTGCCTCTTCAACATCGCAACGAAGACCAACAAGCTGGCAATAATGAAGAATTCGCTCACGGGCGAGGAACGGCAGATTGACATCGACGAGAAGCAGTTGCTGAGCGAACGCGAAATAACCATCATGAACATGGTGAGCGAGGGACTGCAGAGCAAGGCGATAAGCACCCGACTCGAAATAAGCAAGAACACCGTCGACCGCCACCGGCAGAACATCATCAGCAAGATGCAGGCGTCGAACATGGCGGAGGCTTGCCATAAAGCCAAACAGTTAGGATTATTGTAAAAAACAACGAATGATATGAAGAAACTATTTGTAACAGCCATGCTCAGCACTATGGCATTGGCTTCAAACGCACAGAGTCTGGAGAAGATGACGTGGTTCAACGAACCCACCAACTACGAAATCAATGGCAAGACGCTCACTATGGACGTGCCGGGGCATTGCGACTACTGGCGCATCTCGCACTACGGTTTCACCGTCGACGACGCACCGTTCTATTATGCTACATACGGCGGCGAGTTCGAGGCGAAGGTGAAGGTGTCGGGCGACTACAAGGTGCGCTTCGATCAGGCTGGTCTGATGATTCGCATCGACAAGGAAAACTGGCTGAAGGCTGGCATCGAGTACGTAGACGGCAAGTATAATCTGAGTACGGTGGTGACGCATCACACAAGCGACTGGAGCGTGATAACACTCGACAAACCGGTCGACTTCGTATGGATTAAGGCTGTGCGCCGACTGGATGCTATTGAGATTTTCTACTCGTTCGACGACAAGACGTACACCATGATGCGCAACTGCTGGATGCAGGACAACACACCAGTGCAGGTGGGGCTGGCTACAGCATGCCCCGACGGCGAGGGATTCAAGGCGAAGTTCGAGAACTTCCAGGTGAAGCACCTGCCCGACCAACGCCGTATTGAGTGGCTGAACAAAAACAAATAGGCGTATATGAACGGATTTGAGAAAATGCGAAGCGGCGAGTTCTACGACTTCAGCGACAAGGAGACGACTGGTATGCCCCGGCGTAACCATCGGCGACCGAAGCATCATCGGCGCAGGAAGCGTTGTGGTGAAGGATATACCCGAGGATTCGGTTGCGGTGGGCAATCCGGCAAGGGTTATAAAGAAACTGAAGTAATACTGCATTTGTATAGAAACAAAAAAACGGATTTATCTGTTTGTGGTTAGCTGCGAAGCTGCGCAAACAGATAAATCCGTTTTTATATTATTGCTGTCCGGTAAAACTAATAATGTGGTTATAAACGGGCTGAAAGCCCAACAATCACATAGCCCAGGGCAGCGCCCTACCCTTTATACACATCTT
>ENA-ORSA01002245-ORSA01002245.1-human-gut-metagenome-genome-assembly--contig:-NODE-2245-length-14076-cov-2.708651_pt1 | contig 14076 bp, 14 predicted proteins | sample MGYA00242179_ERZ509142 | MGnify/ENA primary metagenome ERZ509142 (study PRJEB26280, sample SAMEA2338659) | human gut metagenome | biome: human gut; feature: human-associated habitat; material: faeces... | reverse complement strand
CAAAGCAAGACAGTCACTGCCAACAACGGCTGGGCCTGGAGCTTTGAAAACCTGCCGAAATATGAAAACGGGAATGAGATCACCTATTCCATCATCGAAAACGCGGTAGAGGGATACACCACCGAATACAACAACTATGATGTAACCAACAGTTACACCCCGAAAAAGACCAGCATCTCCGTTTCCAAGAGCTGGGAGGATGCAGGCAACCAGGACGGCATTCGCCCGAATGATGTGATCGTAAAACTGCTTGCCAACGGCCAAGATACCGGCAAAACTCTGACCTTGAACAGCGCTAACCAGTGGAGAGGCGACTTTACAGACCTGGATGAATTCAGCGCCGGCGAAAAAATCGCCTATACTGTAGCAGAAGTTTCTGTACAGGGCTATACCTCCTCTATTACCGGCACGCCGGCAGAAGGGTATGTTGTTACCAATACGCACACCCCGGCGGTAACGGAAGTGGAAGGCCGCAAAACCTGGAACGACAACAACGACCAGGACGGCGCTCGTCCGGACAGCATTACCATCAACCTGATGAAAAACGGCCAGATGTTCCAAAGCAAGACAGTCACTGCCAACAACGGCTGGGCTTGGAGCTTTGAAAACCTGCCGAAATATGAAAACGGGAATGAGATCGCCTATTCCATCACCGAAAACGCGGTAGAGGGATACACAACCGAATACGACGGCACCAATGTAATCAACAGCTACACGCCGCAGAAAACCAGCGTTACCGTAACCAAGAGCTGGGAAGATAGCGATAACCAGGACGGCATTCGCCCGGACAATGTAACGGTAAAACTGTTTGCCGACGGCGAAGATACCGGCAAAACCCTGACCTTGAATGCAAGTAACCAATGGACCGGTAGCTTTACCGAGCTGGATCAGTATGCCAACGGCGAAGAAATCCGGTATACGGTGCAGGAAGCGGCCGTGGACGGCTATGAAGCGGATGTGGCAGGCTCTCAAAAAGAAGGCTTTGTGCTCATCAACACCCACATTCCGGAAATGACAAAAGTGGAAGGCCGCAAAATTTGGAACGACAACGGCAATGCTTTTAATGCCCGCCCGGATAGCATCAACATTATGCTGATGAAAAACGGCAAGCAGTATGAAAGCATGGTTGTTACGGCCGACGACGACTGGACCTGGAGCTTGGGAAACCTGCCGAAATACGAAAACGGCGAAGAAATCATCTATTCTGTCGTGGAAACTGCGGTAGACGGTTACACCACCGAATATGACGGCTATGATGTAATCAACACCTACAACGCAGAAAAAACCAGCATCACCGTGGTAAAAGCTTGGGTGGATAACAACAATGCGGAAAACACGCGCCCGGGCAAAGTGACCATCAAGCTGTTTGCCGATGGCAAAGACACCGGCAAAACCCTGACCCTGAATGCAGATAACCAGTGGACCGGCAGCTTTACCGAGCTGGAAAAATATGCGGATGGAAAGCTCGTGGCATACACGGTGCAGGAAGAAGCGGTAGACGGATACAACACCGTAATCACCGGCAGCATGGAAAAAGGCTTTACCGTAACCAATAGCCACACCTCCGTGCCCAAAACCGGCGATACGGCCACAAGCCTGCCGTGGCTGGCGCTGATGATGATCTCCGGCTTGGCCGTTGTGTTCATCGGCGTGGTTGCCAAAAAACAAAAAAGATCGGCTAGATAAGCTGATAGGCTAGCGCTTTAACAGCGGTTGCAGCAAACCTGTAACCGCTGTTTTTTTTACGCAAAAAGGCCCGTTCGCCCCCGGTATAAAAGGGGAAAAGCTTTTGCACCCTTTGAAATTTGCAAAACAAAAACAGAGGAGCCTATCGACAAAACGACAAACAGGATGCTTGTTGGCAAATTGGCAAAAACAGAATGATCCCAAAGTCGATACAACCAAGCAAAATCCATTTTCGCCCTATGCGCCCTATGGCCGGCGCAAACGGAGGGGCGTCAAGAGAAAGCCTCTGCGCCCGGGGGCAAACCTATTGTATGGGAAACAACCAAACACAGCGCTTTGCGCACGAAGTTTTTGTGGGAAAGCCGTGCGGGAAGGCTCATCGACAGCCTGCAAAAGAAGGAAAACAGACAACGCAGAAAAGCGAAACCAGAGCGCTGTATGCGCTTGTAAAACACCATAAAAACCGGGCATTCGGCCCGAAACAGCACCCCAAGTTCCATTTCATTGACAAGCGAAAAGAAGCTTTTTATAATCAAATCATTGGGGTTCCGTTTGCCAAAAAGACAAACGGCTGGGATGCTTCTGCTCGAAATTCTCCAAGAATTTGGACAGAGGTTTGTTTTGTTTTGCGCAGGTGTAAAAGACACGGTTTTTGTGTTTTGTATGCGCCCGGCTGCAGGGCCTTTTTGGGGGCGGTGCTGAATCAACACCGAAAACCGCAGCAATGCTTTTCTCTCGCGGCTTTGGCCGGGGCAAACGGCAAACCGTATGCGCAGGGCAAAAACACAGATAGGGCAAGCATTTTCAGAAAGAAGGAAAAACCATGCAGCGAACGCTTGCACAAAAATTAGGACTTTTGGGGCTGATCAGCCTCGCTTCGTATACTTTGGCGGTGCTTTTGGCACCGCTGGCCTATCCCGGTTATCAATGGATGGCGCAGGCCGTCAGCGATCTTTCGGCAGATACCGCGCCTTCGAGAATCCTGTGGAACCAACTTTCCAGCCTGTATATGCCGTGCGGCCTTGTCTGTTGCACGCTGTGTTATCTGAAAACCGGCCCAAAACGGAAAAGCATGTAAAGCGCGGCATCGGCCTGTTTCCTTGATGAACTGGGTGTCCGCTGTGGGCTATGCCGCGTTTCCGCTGCCCGCTTCTGGCCGGCCGCAGGGCTTTCAGGGCACGATGCACTTGGTGATCACGGCGGCCGTGGTGCTGCTATCTATCGCGTCGTTGGTGCTGATTTTCTATGGAGGCTGCCGCAAAAAAGCCTGCCTGTTTTTAGGACGCTGGGCGATGGCTGCGCTGGTGTGTATGCTGCTGGGCGCGCTGGGCACAAACATTTTGCCGGCGGCGTATTTCGGCATTCCGGAGCGGTTCAGCGTCTTTGCCGCCACGGGCTTTAACGCGGTGCTTGGCCTGGGGCTCTATCGCGGGTTGGAGGTGTTTTCCGGCCATGAGCTGGTGTAATTTTTACGGCCTGTTGTGGGTGGCTTTGGTTATGGTGCCCAACATTTTCTTTGCCGCCGCACACCCGGACGGCTTTGAAAACCTGTATCAAAACAAATTCATCGAATCTTTTGAACAAATCGGCCGCTTCGGCTGCTTTGCCTGCATGATCTTTTGCCCCTCGTATCTTAGCGCGGGGTTTGCTTCGCCGGCGCAAAAAACGCTGTATCTGGTTTTCAGTGCCGTGCTGGTGGCACTGTATTGTCTGGGCTGGCTTGTTTTCCGGCAAAAAGACGGCCCGGCAAAGGCGCTGGTGCTTTCCGTTTTGCCCTCGGTTCTGTTTTTAGAAAGCGGACTCTTGCTGCGGCATACGCTTTTGACTGTGCTTTCCGTTGTTTTTGCGGTCTGCCATATCACCCTCAGCTACAAAAATGCGGCGTAAAAGCAGCAAAAAGGCCGGGCGGCGCGGTAAAATTTACAATTTCACAAAGAAACGGCATGGGGATCTCTGGTAAAATAAAAGGCGTAAGTGCGCTTGATAGGGCGCTTTGAAACGGCAAAGTATAAAACGGCGGGAGGAACATGATGGAAAGCCAAAATGAAATCATCAAAATAGAACATCTGAATAAGTCGTTTGGGGATGTCCGGGCCGTGCAGGATCTTTCTCTTTCCGTTCGCCGGGGCGAATTGTTTGCCTTTTTGGGCGTGAACGGCGCGGGCAAATCCACCACGATCTCCATTCTCTGCGGCCAGCTTGCAAAGGACAGCGGGGAAGTGACCATTTGCGGCGAAACCATGGCCCACGGCGCCCGGGAGATTACCAGAAAGCTGGGCGTGGTGTTTCAAAATTCCGTCTTGGATCAGCCGCTGACTGTTAGAGATAATCTGAAAAGCCGCGCGGCTTTGTATGGCATTACGGGCAAAGCATTTGAAGAGCGGATGCAGGAGCTGGCCCATCATCTGGATTTTGCGGATCTGTTAAACCGCACCGTCGGCAAGCTTTCCGGCGGGCAGCGCAGGCGGGTGGATATTGCGCGCGCGCTGCTGCATCGGCCGGAAATTTTGATTTTGGATGAGCCCACCACCGGGCTGGACCCGCAGACCCGAAAGCTTTTGTGGGATGTGGTATCCGACCTTAGGAAAAAAGAAAACATGACGGTGTTTTTAACCACCCACTATATGGAAGAAGCCGCGGATGCGGATTATGTCGTCATTTTAGACAGCGGCAAAATCGCGGCCCAGGGCACGCCCTTGCAGCTGAAAAACAGCTATACCGGCGATTTTATCACCCTCTACGGCGTGGAGGAAACGGAGGTTGCGCCTTTGCAGCTGCCGTATGAGCGCATAAGGGATGCCTACCGCCTGGCCGTGCCGGATACCGCGGCCGCCACGGCGTTGATTGTAAAATATCCCGCGCTGTTTCGCGATTATGAAATTACCAAAGGCAAGATGGATGATGTGTTTTTGGCCGTGACCGGGAAAAAACTGACGGGGGGCAATGAAAAATGAAACAGATTTCTGCGCTGATCCGGCGCAACATCAAACTCTATTTTAAAGATAAGGGCCTGTTTTTCGTTTCGTTGATCACGCCCGTCATCCTGCTGGTGTTGTTTGCTACGTTTTTGGCCAATGTATACAAAGTCAGCTTTGTTTCGGCGCTGCCGGTAGGGCTGGCGCTTAAAGACGCGCTGATCAACGCCATGGTGGGCGGGCAGCTGGTGTCTTCGCTGTTGGCCGTTTCCTGCGTTACGGTGGCGTTTTGTTCCAACAGCCTGATGGTGCAGGATAAACTCTCCGGCGCCCGGCGGGATCTTCTGGTTACCCCTGTACGGCGCTCGGTGCTGTCCGTTTCGTATTTTGCGGCCTGCACGCTGTCCACGCTGATTGTCAATTTCGCGGCCATGGGCCTGTGCTTTGCGTATTTAGCAATCACGGGCTGGTATCTGGCTGCGGCGGATGTGTGCCTGCTGGCGTTGGATGTGCTGCTGCTTACGCTGTTTGGCGTGGCACTTTCCTCCTGTATCCATTTCTTTTTGAATACTCAGGGGCAGGTGTCTGCCGTGGGCACAATGGTCAGCGCCGGATACGGCTTTTTGTGCGGGGCGTATATGCCGATTAACAGCTTTTCCGCCGGCTTGCAGCGGGCAATGTCCTTTTTGCCCGGCACATACGGCACCGCTTTATTGCGCAACCACGCGTTGGCGGGGGCGTTTCGCGAAATGCGGTCCGTGGGATTTCCGGCTGAAATTGTGGAAAGCATTCGCGATTCGATAGACTGCAACCTCTACTTTTTCGGCGAAAAAGTTTCCATCGGCACGATGTATCTGGTGCTTTGCGGCACCATCGCTGTGCTGTCTGCGCTGTATATTCTGTTTAATCTGCGCAAAAAGAAAGCGTAAAACAGAGCGGATTTTATCCGCATACACAAACTTGCATTTTCTGCCAGGCGCAACAAAAAATGACAGCGTGGCGGCGATGTTTTTCGGTAACACTGAACAATACCGTGAAACATCAGAAAACAGACATATGCCTGTATTGGCAGGAAAAACAGGAGCCTTGGGCCGAAGAGATTCGGCAAAGCCTGTATGAAATAGAGAACGTTGTGTATACCGCGCACGGAAACACCATGTGTTTGCAATGCACGCTGACACAAACACAGCTGCAGCAGCTGACAAACAGCTGGGCTGCCGCGTTTGTGCGCATAGAGCAGCCACGCTTGCTTTTGCGGCTTGTGCAAAAGCAATTGCCGGAGCTCAACGGCGAAGAACAGGCGTTTGTGGCGGCGTTTGCCGGCGTGTTGGCAAAACAGCGGGGCATGCACGACGGCGCGGAGCTCTATCTGCGCAGGCTGGGCCACAGGCTCCGCGTGTGCCTTGCGGAGGGCCCGCTGCATTTGGGCGGGTTTGAAGATTTTCGCCTGGCGGATGTATTCCGCCGTTGGGAGCGTTGCGTGCGCCGTGTGGTGTCTATGGCGGTGCTGCGCTACGATTGGACGCAGCAGCTGGATGCCTGGCGCAGCTTGGTGGGGCATACGGAAAGCGCCTGTGCGCTTGTGCGCATCCGCAAAAGCGCAGACGACCGGTTTATTCTGCAAATTGAGGGCGCGAAAAATAATGCCGAGCCGCCATCCTGCGGGCAGATGGCGGAGCAAGCGCTGCTCAGCCTGCTTTTGGCCTGGGCACCGGAGAAAATCGAGATCGTTTTGGGGTCAAACGGCCGGCCAAGCTGGATTTATGAAGTGATTGAACAGGTCTTTGGCGCGCGCGTCTCCTTTTACCGGCAGAAAGATTGACAATTCGCTCGGGCATGCTATAATAAAAGCAAATTTTATCGTTTGGCAGACCGAAAACATGCCGTCGTTGGAAAAACGCAAAGAGAGGCCGGGGCGTGGCTGAAACCTTGGCCGCGAAAGAACAAAGGCGGAACCATTTCGCGACAAACGCGCGCCGGCGCTTCCGGCAAAAATAAGCGGCAAGGGCAGGCGCTCTTGCAATAAGGGTGGAACCGCGGGTTATGCTCGTCCCTTTTGGGGGGACGGGCTTTTTATATGCCAAAAAACAGCATTTTAGGAGGAGCAGCGATGAAAGTAATACTGCCGGATCAAAGCGAACGTGTCTTTGAGGGCGAAACCGCCCAGGATTTGGCAAAATCCATCAGCAAAAAACTGGCCAAGGCCGCCGTGGCCGCCGAAGTGAACGGCGAAATCGTGCAGCTAACCCAGCCTTTGCAGGAGGGGGACAGCGTTAAGATTTTGACCTTTGAAGACGAAGAGGGCAAACAGGTGGTGCGCCATACCGCCAGCCATGTGATGGCGCAGGCCGTGCAGCGTGTTTTCAAAGACAGAAACGTGAAATTTGCCATCGGGCCGGCCATCAAAAACGGCTTTTATTATGATTTTGATCTGGAAGGCAGTATCACAACGGAGGATTTTCCCGCCATTGAAAAGGAAATGAAAAAGATCGTGGAGGCGGATTATCCCATCGTGCGCAGCACCATGCCGCGCGAAAAGGCGCTGGCTTGGGCCAAAGAGCAAAAACAGCCCTATAAAGAAGAATTGATTGCCGACCTGCCGGAAGGGGAAGAAATCTCTTTCTATACCCAGGACGATTTTACAGACCTGTGCGCAGGGCCGCATTTGGCTTCCACCGGGCGGCTGAAACATTTCAAACTCATGAGCGTGGCGGGCGCGTATTGGCGCGGCGATGAAAAACGCCAGATGCTTCAGCGCGTGTATGCCACCGCCTTTGACGATAAAAAAGAGCTGGATGACTATATCTTCCGCATGGAAGAGGCCAAAAAGCGCGACCACCGCAAGCTCGGCAAGGAGCTGGATCTGTTCAGCGTGCAGGAGGAAGGCCCGGGGTTCCCGTTCTTCCATCCCAAAGGCATGGTGCTGAAAAATCAGCTGATTGATTTCTGGCGCAAAGAGCATATCAAACGCGGCTATGAAGAAATCAGCACGCCTATGATTCTTTCCAGCCAGCTCTGGCGCACCAGCGGCCACTGGGATCATTACCGCGATAATATGTACACCGTTACCATCGACGGCGAAGAATTTGCCATCAAGCCGATGAACTGCCCGGGCGGCATGCTGATGTTCCGCCGCAAGCGTTACAGCTATCGTGATCTGCCGCTCCGTATGGCAGAATTGGGCACTGTGCACCGCCACGAGCTTTCCGGCGCGCTGCATGGGCTGATGCGCGTGCGCTGCTTTACCCAGGACGATGCACATATCTTTATGACCATGGACCAGATTACCGATGAAATCATCGGCGTATTGGAACTGACGGAATATTTCTACAACGTATTTGGCTTTAAGTTCTTTGTAGAAGTTTCTACCCGCCCGGAAGACAGCATGGGTACGGACGAACAATGGGAAATGGCCACAAACGCCCTCATCGGCGCGCTGGAGAAAAAAGGCTGGCCGTATACCATCAACGAAGGCGACGGCGCGTTCTACGGCCCGAAAATCGACGTGCATTTGGAAGACTGCATCGGCCGCACCTGGCAATGCGGCACCGTGCAGCTGGATTTCCAAATGCCGGAGCGCTTTGATTTAACCTACGACGGCGCGGACGGCGAAAAACACCGCCCCGTGATGATTCACCGCGTGGTGCTGGGCAGCATAGAGCGCTTTATCGGCGTATTGACCGAACACTTTGGCGGCGCATTCCCGCTGTGGCTGTCTCCGGTGCAGGTAAAGGTGATGACCATTACAGACCGTGTGGACGAATTTGCCAAGGCTGCCGCGGATAAACTGCGCGAGGCCGGCCTGCGCGTGGAACTGGATACCCGCAACGAAAAGATCGGCTACAAAATCCGCCAGGCTCGCAACGAGCGTACGCCGTATATGCTTGTCATCGGCGACAGAGAGGCCGAGGCAGGGCAGGTGGCCGTGCGCAAACGCGGCGAAGGCGAACTGGGCGATATGTCGCTGGAAGCCTTCATCGAAATGGCACAAAAACAGGTGGAATCCAAAGAAATTTTCTGATTCATCCTTGACGCAAAGCCGCCGGTGTGGTATATTTAACCGGTAAAGTAGAAGCTGCCCGCTTCTCACCTGCCGGTTCGGCTGTCAGGTTTTTGCAAACTGAACACAATTGTGCATCAATAGCGGGTAGGTTTCTGCCCGCTATTTTAATTTTTGCCGGAGGTGGCTACGATCAGCAACATTGATTATCAAATCAACGAGGCAATCCGCGATAAAGAGGTGCGCCTGGTAGATGAAAACGGAGAACAGTTGGGCATTGTGACAAACGATGTTGCCCAGCGTATGGCGGAAGACCGCGAATTGGACCTTGTGAAAATCGCGCCGCAGGCTGTGCCTCCCGTGTGTAAGCTGATGGATTATTCCAAATATCGCTTTGAAATGCAGAAACGGGAAAAGGAACAGCGGAAAAACCAGAAAATCGTTCAGCTTAAAGAAGTGCGCCTTTCTGCCACGATAGACCTGCACGATATGGAGGTTAAGGCGAAAAATGCAGCCAAATTCCTCAAAGAGGGGGATAAGGTGAAGGTGTCCATCCGTTTTAGAGGGCGTCAGATGTCCTATGCAAACCAAGGCAAAGATGTGATGAACAAATTTTATGAAATGGTGAAAGATTTTTCCACTTTGGAACGCAAGCCATTGCTGGAGGGCCGTAACATGATTATGATTTTGGCCCCGGCGAACAACTGAGAGGAGGGTTAGGCATGCCCAAAATGAAAACACACCGCGGCGCTGCCAAACGCTTCCGTTTAACGGGGATCGGTAAGGTACGCAGAAACAAGGCTTATAAGAGCCACTTGCTCAATTCCAAGAGCAGAAAACGCAAACGCAACCTGCGCAAGGCCACGTTGATCGCGGCCGTAGAACAGAAGAAGATCAAGAGGCTGATTCCTTATAAGTAAGCCTTGTGAAAGGAGTTAATACGCGATGGCAAGAGTGAAAAGAGCCGTCAACGCTGTGAAAAAGCGTCGCAAAATATTAAAGCTCGCCAAAGGCTATTTTGGCACCAAAAAAAGCAATTACCGGATGGCGAAACAGGCCGTTATCAAATCCCTGACATACAGCTATAAAGGCCGCCGCCTGAAAAAGCGTGATTTCCGTCGTTTGTGGATCACCCGCATCAACGCGGCTGCCCGCATGAACGGCATCAGCTATTCCCGTTTCATCGACGGTTTGAAAAAGGCCGGCGTGGAAATGAACCGCAAAGTGTTGGCCGATTTGGCCGTGCGCGATGCCGCAGCGTTTACCGCCCTGTGTGATGTGGCGAAAAAAGCGCTGAACGCCTAATGAGCAAAGCGCCCTTGTTTTTGCAAGGGCCTTTTTTCATATCTGGAGAGTGATGATACATGAGGACCGCACAACCCATCACGCACGAGCGTGTAAAATTCTTCAAATCCCTGCAAGAGCGCAAAACAAGGGATAGCGAAGGCCTGTATCTATTGGAAGGGGCGCGCCTGGTGCGCGACGCCATGCTGGCAGGCGCCCATTTGCCGTTGTTGCTGGTGCGCCGGGAGGAAGAGGAAAAATACCGGGAGATTATAGCCTACGTTTTGGCCGGGGGCGGGCAAGCCTATCTGGGCGATGAAAAGGCGCTTTCGCGGGCGTGCGCTACCAAAACGCCGCAGGGCATTTGTGCTGCCGCCGCGCTGCCGGAAAACGCGCCGGTAAGCGGCCGCTATATCTTGGCGCTGGATCATGTGAAAGACCCGGGCAACATGGGCACGGTGTTGCGCACAGCCCAGGCGTTCGGCGTGTCCTGCGTGGTGCTGAGCCCCGGCTGCTGCGATCCGTTTTCTCCCAAATGCGTGCGCAGCGCCATGGGCGCGCACAGCAAGCTTTCCATCGCGTTTACAGAGGATTTGCCCAAAGTCTTGTTGTCGCTCCGGGCAAAGGGATACAGCGTGGTAGGCGGCCATTTGGCAGGCCAGGGCACCTTGCCGAAGCTAGCACAAAACCGCGTCTGCGTCATCGGCAGCGAGGCGGACGGCATGACCGAACAAACCGCCGCCGCCTGCACGGCGCTGTATCGCATTCCGATGCGCAGCAACGCCGAAAGCTTGAACGCGGCCGTGGCCGCCGGCATCATGATGTTTCAACTGTTTGAATAAAAGCGCTTTACGCCCATGGAAAAGCACGGTATACTAAATGTAACCAAGCTTGGATGGGAGGAAAACAGGATGGATCTAGGATTGCGCGGGAAAACCGCCATTGTCACCGGCGGAGCAAAGGGCATTGGCTCCGGCTGCAGCGAAGTGTTGGCCCAGGAGGGCTGCAACGTGGTGGTGGTCAGCCGCTCGGATGAAACTCTGGTCAAGGCGTTTGCGGACGGATTGTCGGAAAAATACGGGGTAAAGACCCTGGCCGTGCTGGCGGATGTCAGCAAGCCGCAGCAGATAGACGGCGTGTTTGATAAAGCCATTGCCGCATTTGGGCAGGTGGATATTTTAATCAACAACGCAGGCGGCGGCGCGGCGCTTAAGCCCTTTGAGGAATTGACGGATGAAGAATGGGCCATGGCGATGGACAGCAACCTCAACAGCGCGTTTATGATGAGCCGTCGCTTTATCAAAGAATGCAAAGCGCATAAGCGCGGCGGGCATATTGTCAACGTGCTGGCCAAAGCCGCCATCATGACAAACAGCCGAAACAACACCTCCTATATCGCGGCCAAAGGCGGCATGACCACCATGACCCGCGGCCTTGCCAACGAGGTGATCGACGACGGCATTTATGTCAACGGCATTGTGCCGGGCTATGTGGCCACCAGCGTATATCAGCCGGGCAGCCCGGCGTATGAATACAAAAAGCAGTTTTTGCGCGTGGGATGGGCTACGCCGCGCGACATGGGCACCGTGGCCGCGTTTTTGTGCTCGCCGGTTGCGTGCCAGGTGGTGGGCGCCGTGGTGGATTGCTCCGGCGGCACCATGCTGTAAATGCCTTGTGTTCCGGGAAAAGCTGTGGTATAATACCTCATCATATAGTTAAACGCGATGAAGGAGAAAAGTAGCGGCGCCCCTGGGCCCAAGAGAGGAAACGCCATCGGCTGAAAGCGGTTCCGGCCAAAGATGCCTGCAAAGTTCGCTCCGGAGCTTTCCGTTGAATTTCAGTAGGCGGAACGGGCAGGCCCGATACAGCCGATTTGAGCAAAGGATATTCCTTTGAAATGCCGGTGGTACCGCGAGCAATGGCTTCGCCCTGCAAAAGGGCGAGGCTTTTTTATTAAAAAATTTGATCTGCCAACATACAGAGAGAGGAAGCTGATGATGAAAGAGCAACTGGAAAAAATCAGACAATCGGCGATGGAAGCCTTGGAAAAGGTGGAAAGCTCCGCTGATTTAGAGCAGCTGAAGGTGAAAGTCCTGGGCCGCAAAGGGGAACTGACGCAGCAAATGCGCCAGCTGGGCAAGATGAGCCCGGAGGAACGCCCGGCCTTTGGCCAAATGGTAAACGCCGTGCGCGAAAAGCTGACCGGCGCCATGGAAAAGGCCGAAGCGCAGCTGAAAGCCAAGGAAAACGCCATTCGTTTTGAGCGCGAAGCCGTGGACGTAACCGCGCCCGGCACGCCGCTGCCGGAGGGCTCGTATCATCCGCTCTCCCTTGTTTTGGAAGATGTACGGGATATCTTTTTGGGCATGGGCTTCACTGTCAGCGAGGGCCCGGAAATCGAGCTGGATCATTATAATTTCGAGCTTTTGAACATTCCCAAAGACCATCCCGCCCGCGATGAGCAGGATACGTTTTATATTGATGACAACATCGTTTTGCGCACGCAGACAAGCCCCGTGCAGGCGCGTACCATGCTGGCGCAAAAGCCGCCGATCCGCATGATCTGCCCGGGCCGTGTGTTCCGCAGCGATGATGTGGACGCCACCCATTCCCCGGTCTTTCACCAGATCGAGGGGCTGGTTGTGGATAAAGGCATTCATTTCGGGCATTTGAAATGGGTGCTGGATGATTTTGCCAAGCGCTTTTTCGGCCCGGATACGCAAACGCGCTTCCGCCCCGGCTATTTCCCGTTCACAGAGCCCAGCGCCGAAGTGGACGCCACCTGCTCTGCCTGCCATGGCAAAGGCTGCCGCGTGTGTAAAGGCACCGGGTGGATCGAAATTCTGGGCTGCGGCATGGTGCACCCCAATGTTTTGCGCGGCTGCGGGGTAGATCCCGAAGAATATACCGGCTTTGCCTTTGGCATGGGGATAGACCGCCTGGCAAACATCAAATACAACATTACGGACATCCGCTTGTTGTTCGAAGGCGACGTGCGGTTTCTGTCGCAGTTTTAGGAGGAATGAGCGATGAAAGCACCGCTGAGTTGGCTTCAGGATTTTGTGGAAATCAATGTAGATATGGACACCCTGACCCGTACCATGATTATGCACGGGCTGGGCGTGGAAGGCATAGAGCGCGTCTATGGCGCGTATGACAGCATTGTCATCGGCAAACTGCTGCGCATCGTGCCGCACGAAAACAGCGATCATTTGCAGATTTGCACCGTCACCACCGGCGATGAAACGCTGCAAATCGTAACCGGCGCGCCCAATGTCTACGAAGGCATGGTGTGCCCGGTGGCCAAGGTGGGCACCGTGATGCCCCAGGGCGCCGAAATTAAACCGGCCGTGCTGCGCGGCGTGCCCTCTGCCGGCATGCTTTGCAGCGGCAAAGAATTGGAACTGACGGTAGACGACTGGAAAACCGCCGATGTGGACGGCATTATGGACCTTGGCGCCGAAATGGAAGCGCATTTGGGCGAGCCTGTATATGTGGCGCTGGGCCTGGACGATACCGTGATCGATTTTGAAATCTCCGCCAATCGCGGCGATTGCATGAGCGTATTGGGCGTGGCGCGCGAAATCGGCGCGGCGCTGAATGTGCCTGTGAAAACGCCGGAGGTTTCCGTGGAGGAAACCGACGAATTGGCCAGCCGCTATGTCAGCGTGGAAGTGCGCGAACCGCAGCTTTGTCCGCGTTATTCCGCCCGTGTGATGACGGATATTGTGCGCGGGGATTCGCCGCGCTGGATGCAGCGCCGCCTTTTGGCAGCCGGCATGCGCCCGGTGAACAACATCGTGGACATCACCAACTATGTGATGCTGGAGTATGGCCAGCCCATGCACGCCTTTGACTATCGCTATGTGAAGGGCGGCAAGATCGTGGTCCGCCGGGCGGAGGAGGGCGAGGAGCTCACCACCCTGGACGGAAGCGTGCGCAAGCTCAATCCCAATATGCTGGTCATTGCCGATGAGCACCGGGCCGTGGGCCTGGCGGGCATTATGGGCGGCCTGAACAGCGAGATCGTCGCCGACACCGCCGACGTGGTGTTCGAGTCCGCCAACTTCAACGGCACCTGCATCCGCAAGGGCGCTCTGGCCCTGGGCATGCGCACCGAGGCCAGCGCCAAGTTTGAGAAGGGCCTCGATCCCATGAACACCCTGCCCGCCGTGAACCGCGCCTGCGAGC
>ENA-ORSA01002241-ORSA01002241.1-human-gut-metagenome-genome-assembly--contig:-NODE-2241-length-14097-cov-6.967170_pt1 | contig 14097 bp, 11 predicted proteins | sample MGYA00242179_ERZ509142 | MGnify/ENA primary metagenome ERZ509142 (study PRJEB26280, sample SAMEA2338659) | human gut metagenome | biome: human gut; feature: human-associated habitat; material: faeces... | reverse complement strand
ACCGCCGTATTCTTCCATCCGTCTGTGCCGCTGACTGCCATGGGCCCTGCCGCTTCCGGCGCAGCTGCAGCAGTCAGCCGCAGCCGTTCGACTCACGCTTCCCCCGCCCGGAACAAGAGCTGGCAGAGCATTCTGGCTGTGATGGCAAGCATGTGAATCTTCCGCTGCAAAGCAAGGGGCTGCCGCACGTCATCTGGTGCAGCAGCCCCTTGCTTTTCTTTTGATCGCTTTCCGCAATTTTATGCCAGATACGGGTCCAGCAGGGCATCGACCGTTTTGTTCCGCTTGGGATTCGGCTTTTTGACCACATGGCCCCGGCACACCACCAGTTCCAGATGCTGCAGCGCACGCAGGTCTTTCAGCGGATCGTGCTTCGTCACAATAAAGTCTGCGCTCTTGCCCGGCTCAATGGAACCGGTCACATCTCCTACTCCGGCCAGCTGTGCATTGCGCAGGGTCGCCGTGTAGAGGGCGAACCGATTGCTCACACCGCAATACTTATGGAAATAGCACAGCTCCCTCCAGAAATCATACTGGGTGATGTAGAGGCAGCCCACGTCATTGCCCAAGCCCACCGGGATGCCGTTGGCAAGCGCGGTCTTTGCGCTTTCCACCACGCCGTCAAACACGATCTTGCCGTTGTACTGATCCTTTTCCGAGGCACCGGAAATCGTTGTATCGAACAGCGCATAGGGCAGCGCCGGGGAGATGGTCGTGCACAGGAAGGCTCCCCGCTCCTTATACAGGCGGACCGTCTCACCATCCATCTTTGCACCGTGCTCGATGGAATCCACCCCATTTTCCAGCGCCACCTTTACGCCCTCCGGCGATTCGGTGTGTGCTGCTACGGTGTAGCCCAGCCTGTGGGCTTCGTCGCAAACGGCTTTGACCATCTCCGGCTTCATTTTCAGCTCTCCGGGCGTTCCCTTTTCCGCAGCATCCAGCACACCGCCGGTGATCATCAGCTTGACAAGATCCACCTTCTGTCCGCTGGCCTTTTTGAGCTGAGCAAGTGCTTCGGCATTGTTATGGGCCGCAACTGCCACCGAGCCCGCCATGTGTCCCCCGGGCACCGAAATGCCCTCGTTGGCGGCAAGAATGCGCGGTGCCAGCAGTCTGCCTGCAGCGGCATCGTCCCGGCAGCGGGTGTCAAAATCCGCAATGCCGCCCACGGTACGGATGGTGGTCACGCCGCCCAGCAGTTCCAGCTTCGCGTAGCTGCACACCAGCCTGTAGGCCACCGCACGGGTCAGGCCATTGCTCAGAATTTTGCGCACCAGCGCAGCATTGTCCCGCGGCTTTGCGCTGGGCTTGCCGTTGCCCGCCAGATGCACATGCAGATTGACCAGACCCGGCATAATGTAGCTGCCGTGCAGATCGATGACCTCATAGCCATCCAGATCCACGCCCTCATCGACAATGGCAGTGATCTTATCATCCTCGGTCAGCAGGATTTTGTGCGCTACCGGCTGCATCTGCTCGGTGCCATCCAGCAGGATCCCGTTCGTATAGGCACGTTTCATTGGGAACATCCTCTCTTTTTCAGGTTTTTCGGACAGGAGTTGTTTTGTTCCAGTATAGCACGTTCCGGCAGATGGTGCAATGCAAAAACGGGCAGGAAAGGTTCAACCCTCTCCTGCCCGTTCGGTGTTTTTTATTTACTGTGCGGCTACGCTGGAAGCTACTTCGGAAGCAGCAGCCTCAGAAGATGCGGCTTCCGAAGAAGCAGCTTCGCTGGATGCGGCATCTGCGCCGCCGGTCTCGCCGCCCTCAACGACCAGCTCGTCCTCATAGTCAAGGCCGTAGGTATCCACCAGAGTCTCCTCATAGTCCTTGTGGAAGAAGTTCTCTTCGCCCAGAGCCTTGATCTCCTCGTTCAGCCAATCCAGAACGGTGGTGTTGCCCTGGCTCACAGCGGGAGCAATGGTGTCCTGACTGCCCAGAGAGGGAATGCCGACCGTGTAACCGGGGTTCTGCTTTGCAAATGCAATGACCTCGGTGTTGTCGTTGGCCCATGCCACGCCGTTGCCGTTCTCCAGTGCATTCTTGGCCGTTGCATAGGAATCGTACTTCTGCAGCGGAATGTCGGGGTACTCTTTGGTCAGGTAGGTCTCGGCAGTGGTGCCGGAAATGACGATCATCTGATCGTCAGCGTTCCAGTTGTCCAGAGTGGTGATCACATTGCTGTCCGGAGAAATGACGCCCAGTGCAACGTTCATGTAAGGCAGAGCGAAGTCCACTTCCTCTGCGCGCTCGGGGGTCACGGTGAAGTTTGCCAGGATCACATCCACCTTGCCGGTCTGCAGATACTCGATGCGGTTGGCAGCCTCGGTAGAAACATAGTTGATCTCTACGCCCAGATCCTCGCCCAGACGGCGGGCAAAGTAGACATCATAGCCCTGATACTCGCCGTTCTCATCCACGTAGCCGAACGGGTTCTTGTCGGAGAAAACACCGATATTGATGGTGCCGGACTCCTTGATCTGATCCAGCGTGCGGTAGACCACGCTGCTGCCGGATGCTGCGCTGCCAGATGCTGCAGTTGCGGTAGAAGCAGAAGAAGAGCCGCCGCATGCGGTCAGAACGGCAGCAGCGGACACTGCGCCCAGACCCAGCAGGAAGGAACGACGAGAAATTTTAGACTGTTTCATAGTGGATTCTCCTTTACAAAATCTTTCCCATTGGCTGCGAAACACCCGCAGTCTTTATCTTGATCTGTGACTCATTTCACAGCATCAAACGTGAATGTGCGCAGGAAGCGCTGCGCGCGCTCGGTCTTGGGCCGTTCAAAGAACTCGGCCGGTGCAGCCTCTTCCACGATCTTGCCGCCATCCAGGAAGATGACACGGTTGGCAATGGCGCGGGCAAACTGCATTTCGTGGGTGACGATGATCATGGTTTTGCCCTGCTTGGCAAGGTCCAGCATAACGTCCAGCACCTCACGCACCATTTCCGGGTCAAGGGCAGCGGTCACTTCATCAAACAGAAGGATCTCCGGGTGCATACACAGTGCGCGCACGATGGCAACGCGCTGCTTCTGTCCGCCGGAAAGCTCACGCGGGTAGCTGTTTTTCTTAGCAAGCAGGCCCACGCGGTCCAGCAGGGCCTCGGCCTCCTGCTGCACCTCTGCTTTGGGGCGCTTCTGCACCTTGGTGGGGGCCAGCAGGACATTGTCCAGCACCGTCATGTGCGGGAACAGCTCGTAGCTCTGGAACACCATGCCGATCCGCTGGCGCAGCTGGGTGAGATTTTTGCCGCCGTAGGCAACGGTCTCACTGCCCAGACGCACACGGCCGCTCTGGGTGGGCTCCAGACCGTTCAGGCAGCGCAGCAGCGTGCTTTTGCCGCAGCCCGAGGGGCCGACCACCACGATGACCTCACCGGGCTTGACGGCAAAGCTGATATCGTCCAGCACCGGAGTCTCGCCGTAGGCTTTGATCAAATGTTCAACGGTCAAAATAGGTTCTGCCATACACGGTCACTTCCATTTCTTTTCCAGATAGCTTGCCAGCAGGCTGATGGGCCAGCATGCAAGGAAATATAGCACAAAAACTGTGAGATAGATGCCGAAGGCTGCATTGGGGCTGGCGGTGCGGTTGGCCTCAATGATCTGCTGGGCCACCTTGATCACCTCTACCACACCGATCATCAGCACCAGACTGGTGGTTTTGATCATACGGGTGATCAGGTTGATGGACAGCGGGATCAGGCGGCGCACCGTCTGCGGGATGACGATGTACCAGTAGGTCTGGATGCGGCTCATACCCAGCGCTTCAGCGCTCTCGTACTGGTGCTTCGGAATGGCGATCAGTGCACCGCGCACAAGGTCGCTCATTTCGGCAGTGCCCCACAGCACGAACACGATAATCGATGCCGTCTCGCCGGAAAGGTTCCACCCGAACGCGCGGGTGGTGCCAAAGTAGACGAGGAACAGCAGCACCATCTGCGGCATGATGCGGATAAATTCCAGATACAGCCGCAGGATCGCCTTGATGATGGGATTGCGGAAGGTCATCAGCACGCCCAGCAGAATGCCGAGCGGCAGGCTGATCAGCACGGATACCGCGCTGATCTTGAGAGCTACGCCAAGACCTCCCATCAGGCGGGCCATGTTTTTGCCCTTGAACAGGACGTCAAGACCCAAATCCAGCATAGCGCAGCCTCCTTTCGATCAGGCTGCCCACGATGGATACCGGCAGCAGGATGATGAGGTAGAACGCCACCAGCAGGAACAGGCATTCGATGGTCTTGGAATACATACCGATGAGATCCTTGGCCGTGAACATCAGGTCCATCAGGCTGATGGCGCTGAACACGCTGGTCTCCTTGAGCAGGAAGATCACGTTTGCCATGAAGGCCGGCATGCTTGTGGACATTGCCTGCGGCAGGATCACATATCGCATGGTCTGCAGACGATCCATGCCCAGACTGTAGGCGCTCTCGGTCTGGATGGGCTCGATGGCTTCCAGACCGCTGCGAAATGCTTCGGCCATATAGCTGCCGCCCAGAAACGCCAGACCTGCGATGCCGCAGATCTCGGCATTGGTCCGGATGCCCACCTTAGGCAGGCCATAGTAGATAAAGAACAGCTGCACCAGCAGCGGCGTGTTGCGGGACAACTGGATGTAAACACCCACGATCTGCCGCAGCACCGGCACCTTGTCGTATTGGATCACCGCGCACACAAGCCCGATGATGATGGCAAAAATGATGCCTGCAACGCCCAGCCGTACCGTCAGCACGGCTGCTTTCTGGTAGAGCGGCAAATATTGCTGGATCGCATTCCAGTCCATTGCCGGATTCCTCCCTTGTATCCTGATTTGCGGGTCAAAACAAAACGCCCGGAAGCTCCCTCTTCGAGTAAGCTCCCAGGCGGTCAGCGTCAGATCTCTCTGCGTGTTCCCACACAGAATTTGCAGATATGCTCACACGGCATACCATACTGCAGGGCGGCCGGTCCGGGAAGCGTTTGCGGTACAACAACACATTGCGCAACAACACATCATAGCCGTTTCCTCCCTGAATGATCTCAATTTTCGGATTTGCTCGACCCGATGCATGTAGTTTACACCCCATTACCTATTATGTCAATATGATTATGGGGCTTCTTTCGATTCTTTGCTCAATCAGCCTAAAATGATATCATCACGTGCGTAAATTTTATTCATTTTTCGGCTTGACCGTATGCGCTGTGCGGACAGCAAAAGCCCTCCCATCGGGGAGGGCCGGGCTGGATTCAGTTTTTCCTGACCGCGATCAGCACGCGGATCTTGCCGCCTGCCGCGCGCAGGCCGCCATCGTACCAGCCGATGAGGGTGTACTCCTCACCGTTCACCTGAGAAAGAGTGGTGGGATAGTAGGTGCCTTTATACCACAGATACACCTGCATCTCATCGGCAGTTTCGTACTTTTTGTTTCCGCTCATGACCGAGGCCGCACCCACCTTGTCAATGACTACGGGCAGCAGCTGCGTCATGGACTTGACCGTACCGGAGGTGCTGGTGCCAATGGCGATGCCGCCTGCCAGCACCGGATATTTGGTACTGGTCTTGTAGGTCGTCTGTTTGCCGTTCACGTAGCACACGTAATCTGCACCGCTTCCCAGATAGTTGAGCACGGTGCTCAGGCTGCCACTGGTATTGTTGGCGCCCAGTTTGAGCAGGTAGCTTGCCAGTTTATCAGTGCTGCCGGTCACGCTTTCCCACAGGCTGCTGCCAATGCTGCCGTCCACAAGGCCCCACAAAAGATCACCGGTGCTGGGCAGCACGATATCCGCCACATCGCTGATGATCTGGGAATCATCCGTCGTGGTCGTGGTGGTGCTGCTGCCGGTCGTGCCAGTGGTGCTGTCGTTCCCTGTAAGTTTTTTGATCGCCGTGCTGACCGTCATACCGGAGGAGGTCGTTCCGCTGGTGATGGCCGTGGTGTTGTTGATGAGGTTCTTCACATCATCCAGCACGCCATAGGTCCACAGATCACCGGTTACATCATTCAGGATCAGGCGGTCGATCTGGCCGTTTTCGTTGGTGGTGTAGTAGCGCACATCGGCGTCAGAAAGTGTTACCCCCGATAGGGGGCTGGGACTTACCGTCCCAGCCAACCCCTCCGATGTCGTATCCAGAATTTCTACGTCGTCTGCAAGGGCAGTGCCGCCCAGAGCAGTGCTGTCTGCATTGATGGTGCCGGAGGTGCTGGTTTTGGTGATGGTCTCCACCTGTTCACCCTCGGCGTTCACTGTGATCTTCACCATCCAGCCTGCCGGGTAATTCAGGCTTTTGTCCACATTCACGGTACGGGTAACGCCGTCGGTGCACTTGACTGCCACCGCCTGCCGGACGTCCGCACCATTTTCCTCCACAAGGCTGCGGGCGGCGGTCTGCACCACACCGTAGAATACTTCGTCCGCTTCATCGCCGGTCAGCACCGCAACGGCCTCGTTGTTCATGCCCAGCAGCAGGGTGACCACCTGCCCCACGCCGCCGCCGTTCAGGCTGGACAGCTGTGCCGCCGCCGAGGAGCTTGCAATGGTGTAGCTGGTGCCCGCCACGGTAACAGAGGTGGGTGCGCTGGCGCTGGGCGACACCGCCGTGATCCGGCCTGCTGCCTTGCGGGTGTAGATCCACACCGTCTTTGCGCTGGCATTGTAATAGTATACGTCATAGGCGGAAAGCTGTGCCGAGGTGCTCACACTGCCATTGCGGTAGATGGCCTCCGGCACAAAGGGCAGGCTCTCACCCTCGGATGCCACAAAGGGGCCCTCCAGACTGCTGAGCAGGATGGAGGAAACATCCACCTGACCGTTCGTCACGGTGTAGCCCAACGTGGTGCCGTACACACTGCCGTCTGCCGTATTTGCGGTAAGGGCATTGTACAGCAGCACTGCGCCCTCTTCCAGAGTCATGGTCTGGCCCTGCGTGCAGCCCAGATTGCTCCGCAGGCCGATGGCATTGGCCTTGTTCAGCTGTGCTGCCGGAAAACCGCCGGTCAGGGTGGTGATATCGTAGCCCAGCAGAGTCAGGGCGGCAGTGCAGGCTTCTTCCAGCGTAACGGTATTATCCGGGCGGAAGGAACCGTCGGTGTAGCCGCTCATCCAGCCCTGCTGCACTGCAATGCGGATATAGGGCGCATAAGCGCTGCTGCCGTTCACATCGGTATACAGGGTGCCGATGCTGCCCTGCGTATTGGCGTTATCGTGGTAGGCAGAAAAGGCCACCAGCAGCTTTGCCAGCTGCCCGCGGGTGAGCGGCGTGCTCAGCCCGGCCGCTTCCTCGGTGGAGAAAGCGCCCAGCGTCACCGCCGTCTGCACCGCCGTGTTGGAGCCCGCTGCCGAAGCCGGCAGTACCAGCACGGACACGCCGATGCACACCGCCAGCAGCAGTGCGATAAATCGTTTTTTCATAGTTGCCTCCTTAATTTTGGGCTCGCCCTTCGGGAGAGCTCCGGCATTGCGCCGCTTCAAGCGGACCGTGCCGGTGAGAGGGTTATCAGTCATAGCGCAGCGCTTCGATGGGGTTCAGCCGGGCCGCACGCTTTGCGGGCAGGTAGCCGAACAGCACACCGATGCCCACCGAAATGCCAAAGGCCACAGCCACCGAGCCAAGGGACGGCGACACGGTCATTTCCATATCGCTCATGACCAGCGGCAGGATCCTGTTGGCGAGCGCGGAAAGCAGATAGCCGAGACCGATGCCCAGCACGCCGCCGAGGGCGGAAGTGGTGGCAGCTTCGGTGACGAACAGGCCCAGAATGACCCGTTCCTTCGCACCCAGCGCCTTGCGGATGCCGATCTCACGGGTGCGCTCGGTGACGGACACCAGCATGATGTTCATGATGCCGATGCCGCCCACCAGCAGCGAGATACTGGCGATGCCGGTGAGGATGACGATGACCATGTTGATCATCTTGTTCATCTCTTCCAGCCACTCGCTGGCGCTGTAGACGTAGTAAGCATTGTCGCTCTTGAAGATGTCATACAGTCCCTGCTCCACCGCAGCCTTGGCCTCGTTGGCCTGGCCCTCGTCCACCATGATGGCGGAGTAGGAGTCCGGCGAGCTTTCGTTGGAAAGGCGCATGGCTGTGGTGTAGGGCAGGTAGACGCTGTCGTCGTCGCTGCCCTCCTGCTGGTCGGGGTTGGAGATCTTGGCCTTCAGCACGCCCACGATGCGGAACTTATAGGGGCCAAGCTTGATGGTCTGGCCCACCGCATTTCCGCCGTAGGCCGTGCGGTTGATGTAATCGCCGATGACGCAGATCTGCTTGTTGTCTGCGATGTCCATATACTGGATGTTCCGGCCCTTGGCAAGGGTGTAGCCCTTCATCTCGATGTAGTTTTCATCCACACCGTACATCTCGCTGTAGCGGTATGTCGTAGTCCCCACCTTGGGGGTGTTGTCGCTGAAATCCAGCTGCGGCGAGATGGAGGAAAGCAGTTCGGGGTTCTTTTTGACGATGTCGTACAAATCATCCACCGTCGCAGTGCGGGAACCATAGCCCCATATCTGGATGGAGAGGGTGTTGGTTCCCATTGCGGAAAAGCTGTCCCGCATACTCCTGGTCATGCCGTTGCCCAGACCGACGATGACGATGACCGCCATGACGCCGATGATGATACCCAGCATGGTCAGAAACGTGCGCAGTTTATTGCTCCAGACGTTCTGCAGTGCCTGACGGAAAGTCTCTAATACCATTATTTTGCTTCCTCCTGTGCCGCTTCGCCGGACAGAGTGGGCTGCACGACAGCCTCAGGCGCGTGGGCGTCGCCATCGTACACCACCTGACCGTCTTCCAGACGGATGATACGCTCCGCCTGCACGGCGATGGAATTGTCGTGGGTGATGAGCACCACGGTATGCCCCTCCCTGTGGAGCTGCTGGAGCATCCCGATGACCTCGCGGCCGGTGTGGGAGTCCAGAGCGCCGGTGGGCTCGTCGGCGAGGATGACCGCCGGGTTGCGCACCAGAGCACGGGCGATGGAAACGCGCTGCTGCTGGCCGCCGGAAAGCTGGTTTGGCAGGTTCTTGAGCTTGTCGCCCAGACCCACCTTTTCCAGCACATCCTTGGCCAGCTTGTGGCGCTCGGCGCGGGAGATATTCGCGTAGATCAGCGGCACCTCCACGTTCTCCATCAGGTTGAGGCGGGGCAGAAGGTTATACTGCTGGAAGATGAAACCCAGCATCTCGTTGCGCACATCTGCCAGCTCGTCTCGGTTCATCTTGCCCACATCCCGGCCATTGAGCCGGTAGGTGCCGTAGGTGGGGACGTCCAGACAGCCGATGATGTTCATGCAGGTGGACTTGCCCGAACCGGACTGGCCCACGATGGCCACGAACTCCCCCTTCTCGATCTTCATCGTGATGTGGTCTGCGGCCTTTACCAGAGTATCACCCATCTGATAATACTTGCACACCTGCTCAAATTCGATCAGAGCGCTCATGGGGCACCTCCTTACCAGATACTTTCGCTGTAACTGTCGCTGTAATAGTCATCCATCACGGAGCTGGTGTCATAGGCCACCGTATCGTCCTCCTGCAGGCCACTCTTGATCTCGGTGTAGCTGTCATCGCTGACGCCGGTCTCGACCTTGACGTAGACATAGCCGTCCGGTGCGTCCATGTCTTCCACCGCATTGGCTGCGCTGGGAGACTTCTTGCTCACCAGCACATAGCCGCCGCGGATAACGGCAGCATTCGGCACGACGAGGGCGTTGTTGGCCTCGGCCACGACGATCTCAGCGTTGGCGTTCATTCCGGGGCGCAGGCCGTCGGTGTTGTCAATGCGGATGGTGATGGGATAAGTCGTGGTGCCGCCGCTGGAGCTGCCCTTCATGGACACACGGGTGACTGTGCCGACATAGGTCTTGTCCGTCACAGCGTCAGCGGTGAGCTGGACTTTCTGGCCCACGGACAGTGCGCCGATCTGCAGCTCATCCACATTGATGACCATTTCCAGATAGCTCAGGTCGTAGATGACACAGAGGGTGCTGCCGGAGGTCAGGGCGTCGCCCTGCTTGGCGTCCTTCTCAATGATGGTGCCGCTGATGGGCGAGGTAATGGTGTAGTTGGACATATTGTCCTGCTGGTTCTGCATCGAGATCTCAGCGCTGCGCAGGGACTCGGAAGCAGACTGGATGGATTCGGTCAGCTCGTCGCCGGTCAGCTCGATGATGATGTCACCCTTGGAGACCGCGCCTCCCTCCTGCACATTGATGGCGGAAACGGTGCCGCTGGCCTGAGCGGTCAGGGTGCGCTCTGCCTGATAGGCAAAGGTGGCAGAGGCGATGGAGCTGACGCCATTGACGCTGGCGGTAGCGGCCTGGGCGGTGGTCAGACCGCCGGCATTGTTGACCCGGATGGTGACGGTGCGCACCAGCAGGTTGCCGGTGCTCAGCTCATCGGTGCCGGTGACGGCGGTGATGGTGCCTTTCAGCGTCTCAAAGGTGCCGTCCAGCACCACGTCAGCGCTCTGGCCCACCGAGAAGTTGGCGGCGTCGGCTGCCGGGAACAGCAGGTTCAGCAGCATCTTGGAGCTGTCGCGGATGACCGCCACCTCCTGGCCGCTGGTCACCTCGTCGCCCTTTGCGACCTTGAGGCTGCTGACGGTGCCGTCCACCTCTGCGCGGACATACTGGCGGTCCACAGTCTTGTCATAGCTGCGCTGGGCCTGCTGCAGGGCGATGCTGGCTTTTTCCAGATTGGTGGAAGCGTCCGAGCTGTCGATGGTGTAGAGCACATCGCCCTCCTCCACCTTGTCGCCCTCTTCAAAGCCGCCGGTGAGGATCTTGCCGTCCACCAGAGACTTGACGGTATATGTATTGGCCGGGTTCAGCGTGCCGGTGCCGCTCAGGGAGTTGGAGACATCCTGACGGACCGGCGTCGTCTCGGCGTAGGTCACATCGCGGCTGGCAGCGCCATTCCTGCCGCCGCCTATGAGAAAGACAGCGCCCGCTGCCGCCACGACGACCAGCGGCACGAGCCACTTCCAGTTCTTTTTGGCAAATGCGCCTGCACCGGTCCTACCCTTGGCTCCGGTCATTTCCCCGGCAGCCTCAGCAGACTGAGCCGCTGCATCCTTTTTCTTTTTCCAGATCATGCTTTTCCTCCTAGTCGATGCAAAAGGGCATAGTTGCCCCTTTGCACGAAAAATCTGTCATTGGTAGTGTATCGCATTTCACCAAAATACTCAAGCGTCCAAATTTCATTTCACCCTTTATTTACAAAATACACGTCCGTTTTTATGCAAAAAGAGACACCCGCAGCGCCCTTTTCAGAGCAATGCGGGTGTCTCTTATTTTTTTCCTATCAGGATGCGGCTTTGGCCTCGCTCAGCGGAGCCAGCTGCACATACACCCCGGCAGGGACGCAGGCCGCCCATGCACCTTCCTCGCTCAGCTGGCCGAACTGCTCACAGACATGGTCCGGGCATTGGCTGTCCTGAAACGAGATGGTGCCGTCTTTTACCTGTAAATGAACGACATAGCTGCCCACATCGTACAGGTAATCGTAGTCCTTATCCAGCGGCAGCACCTCGGTGATGCCGTCGCCGAAATCCACGACTGCTGCCAGCGGCTCCGTCTTGCTGCGCGGACGCAGCAGAAAGACCAGCAGGACAGCTGCCGCCAGGACGACGGCTGCGAAGAGGAGGTTTGCCTTCCAGCTCAGGCGTTTTGCGCCTTTTGCCGGCTCAGGCTGCTTGCGGATGCTCATGCAGCGTAGTCGCTGGCAGCAGCACCGGCAATGCGGCCAAAGACGGTGAAGTCAGCAACAGCGTTGCCGCCCAGACGGTTTGCACCGTGGACGCCGCCAGTCACCTCACCTGCTGCGAACAGGCCGGGGATGACCTCGCCCTTCTCGTTCAGCACCTCGGTGTTGGCGTTGATCTTCAGGCCGCCCATGGTGTGATGGACACCGGCGGTGACCTTCACAGCGTAGTAGGGAGCGGTGTTCAGGGGGTTGGCGAAGCTGGTGCGGCCGAAGTCGGGGTCATTCTTGGCCTCAACGTAGCCGTTCCACTTCTCCATGGTCTCTGCGAAGGCAGCGGCATCGACGCCCATAGCCTTGCCCAGCTCCTCGTAGGTAGCGCCGGTGACGGTGTAGCCCTTCTTGATGTAGCCCTGGATGACGCTGGAAGCATCGACCATGGCCTGATCGACGATCAGCCAGCTGTAGCTGCCCGGCTGTGCGATCTCGGCAGCGGAGACCACGTCGCGGGTGCCGACTTCATCAATGAAGCGCTCGCCGTTGGCGTTGACGAGGATCGCACCGTCACCGCGCAGACCCTCGGTGATGAGAGCGGCGGTGTTGGCCTCGACGGTGGGGTGGATCTGGATCTGGTCCATATCCACGGTGCCTGCGCCGATGGCAGTCGCCATCTCAATGCCCTGGCCCTGTGCGCCAGCGGCATTGGTGGTCATGAAGCCTGCCAGTTCGGGCTTGTACTGGGTGACCATATCGAGGTTGGCACCGAAACCGCCGGTGGCCAGAATGACGCTCTTAGCGTTGACGACGACGGTGTTGCCGTCCTTATCGGTACCGGAAACGCCCACGGCTGCGCCGTTGGCATCGGTCAGGATGGTATCCACGGTGGTGTTCAGCACGATGTCGATGCCGCGCTTCTCGCAGTTCTCCTGCAGCAGCGGGATCATGTAAGCGCCCACGGAGACGACCTTGCCCTCTTCGTTGACCGGGCGATGGATGCGCTTGACGGATGCACCGCCGAAGCTGGAGACGTTGTGCAGGGTGATGCCGTTCTCATCCAGCCAGTCGATGGCGTCTGCCGTGCCTTCGCACAGGGTCTTGACCAGCTCCGGGTTATTGATGCCCTTGCCGCCGACCATGGTGTCCAGCTCCATCAGCTCCACGCTGTCGAAGTAGCCGGTGGGGTTGGCCTGATAGGCAGCCCACTGCTCGGAAACGGTCTTGGCCAGTGCGGTGATGGTCTCATTGTCGGCATACTTTTCAGCAGCCGTTGCCAGCGTCTTTTCCACACCGGCAGCCTGATCGAACTCGTTCTCGTCCTGATAGACAGTCTTGGCTGCATTCATGCCGCCGGTGGCGCGGGCAGAGTTGCCGCCCACCATGGCCTGGCTCTCCAGGATGACGACCTTCTGGCCTGCATCGGCAGCGGTCATGGCAGCGGTCATGCCTGCGCCGCCGGCACCGATGACGACGACGTCGGCATCATAGCTGACGGTCTCGCCGTTGGCGGTCTTGTCTGCCTTGGCCATGTAATCGTCGGGGTTCAGGCCGGCCTCGGTCAGAGCAGCCTTGGCAGCCTCCACAAACGCATTGGAGGTGATGGTCGCACCACTGATGCTGTCGAGGTTGATGGTGTTGCCTTCCACGACTTCGCCGGGGAACTGCTCAATGACCACCGAGCCAATGCCGGGGGTCTCCTCGTCGCCCTTGGCGGTGCAGTCGGTAATGACGTTGTTCGTCAGGGTCAGGGTGACGGACACATCGCCCATGCCCTTGGCCGTGCCGGTAAAGCTGCCGGACACGCCGCTTGCTGCGCTGGTGGAGGATGCGCTGCCGCCGCATGCGGTCAGGAACATCGCACCTGCCAGGAGCAGCGAAGCCAGAACGTTCTTTTTCTTCATGGATACTTCTCCTTGATCTTGATTCATTTCTTCTCGCAGACCGGCACGATTGGCCAGCCACCCCGATATGATACCAGATAAACAATCGTTTCACAATCTTTTCGAGGAGAAAAAGGCCGTTTGTAACCTTTTTGTGATAAGTTTGTGACACATGCTCCGTTTTTCTCAACTTCGAGGATGTGCTGCACCATGCGCAGACAAAAATAAAACAGCCCCTGTGTGTTTTCACACGAGAGCTGTCAAATGGGTGGGCGCGGGTGGATTGCGCGAGCCGCGCTGCTAAAAACAGCCCACCGGGCTGTTTTTGCGCTGTCTTCTGCGACAGCGCCGCAGCTGTTCGAATCCACCCGCTCTATGAGTCTGGCCTTGTTACAAAACAAAAACCTCAGCGTATTTGAGGTGCACTCCGTCAAGTAGACAATAAAAATAATATAAGATTTTATTCGCCGTTTCACCAAAGGAACGGCGAATTTTTTGTACAACCAGCCAGTTAAGCTGCCCGA
>ENA-ORSA01002235-ORSA01002235.1-human-gut-metagenome-genome-assembly--contig:-NODE-2235-length-14121-cov-8.638917_pt1 | contig 14121 bp, 11 predicted proteins | sample MGYA00242179_ERZ509142 | MGnify/ENA primary metagenome ERZ509142 (study PRJEB26280, sample SAMEA2338659) | human gut metagenome | biome: human gut; feature: human-associated habitat; material: faeces... | reverse complement strand
TTCTATCTGAAAAACATGAAGACGTATTGAATACGCGGAGTATGTAGAGTTAAGACCGCCGGTTTTTACTGGCGGTCTTAACTCTACATATCCAACAATATTCTTGCCCGTTTCTGCACCTGCCGCTCCATCATCCGCAGTCTTTTTTCGGGCAGGTTATAGCGCGAGTGCTTCTTGAACTTGAAGTTCAGCAGATGCCGCAGCTTCTCGCGCAGCTCCGGCGTCAGCACGGCCTTGGCTGTGCCGAGAAAATCATCGTACACGCTGGGGTACAGCGTTTCGATATATGCCTCCAGCGCAGCCTCGTCCGCCCAGGCGTCCGCGCCTGCAAAGTTAAAGAGGGAATTGCCATGGTCGAACAGGGGGGCGGGGGAGACGATGGTATTCGTCCGGTTATCGACCATCACGCCGAAGTTCCCGAAATGACGATCCACATTGCAGATCACCGCATCAAACACCAGCATTTCGTTCAGCGCGTCGACAAACTTATCTCCCATCTTTTCGTAATACGCCCTGACAGCCCCTATGCCGCCCTTAGAAACGAGATGTCCGATAGGGAGGTAGGCATACGCCTTGTCGGTAAAAAGCTCGCAGGTGGAGCAGAGAACGCCCTTCCAACAGGATAAGCCATAGTGGATCGCGTGAACGCCCATGGCGGCGGCGATCTGCGCGGCGTAAAACTCAGAGTATGGCTCGTTGCCTGTGTTGGCCGCGCCCTCCGTGCCGCCCTTATAGAGATACACCTTACCGCCGATGCGCCGCCAGCATTTGCGGAGCATTCCGTTGGTGGTAAACTCCGGGCTGGAGAGCAGGGAAGTGCGGACGCTGCTGCCATAGCCGGTAAAGGCAAGCTCTGCCAGAACATTGCTGAATGGGTTGTCGTAGAGATTTACCTTGCCGAAAGAAGCGGTGTCACCGTCCTCGACGACCCAATAGCAATCGTTAAGCGATAGTCCTTTACAAACACTGATAATACTGAGCGGTCGGTTGAGGTTTAAGCCGCATTTTGCCAAAAGGCTATGGACATAGGCACGATTCTTCGGGATCGTGCGGCGGCGCAGCCAACGGCTCAATCCGTCCGGTGTCAGCGTCAGATCAAGCGGCAGCAATGCCGCTTTTTCTTCATTTGTCCAAAGAATTTGGATCTCCGGCTCACTGGTATCGGTCGTTGCGGAGAATTTAACGAGCGGTTCATCGAACTGCTTTAAAATATAGTTCATGATAAATCCTCCTCAAAAGTTACTTCAGACCACACAGGAAATTTTCTACATTCAAATACTGAACGCCCTCGGCAAACGTATCTTTTCCGCGATAAAGAACGAATTTACCGCTGATCGGGCCAAAGCGTTTTTCAACGATTTGGCATTTCTCTGCATCACGCAGATGAAATGTCTGCTTTTCGTTGGTCTCGGTGCTGTGCTTGATTTCATAGATGCGGCAATTTTGACTTGTTTTATCGTAGATCACCATGTCAAACTCGCCGCCGGCATCGAACTTGAATTTGAACGCTTCCATCGTACTGGGCGCGGTTTTGCGGACTTCCAGCAGAACAATGTCCTCCAGCATCCGGCCCTTTACATCGTCCAGAATCTTTCCTGTGATATATGCCTTATCCGCTTCGGAAATCGATGCGAAATAGGCATCCTGCATCAGGGAGTAGACCAAAGCCTTTGCGATGGCATAGCGCATACCGGGCTGGGAAAAGACGATATGCTCTGCCTGCTTACCGCTTTCGTACCGTTCCGGACAGTTGACGATCAGATCCAGCATAAGCAGATACTTCTTCACTTTGTCGATATGCTCCTGCGTGATCGGGACGGTTGTTTCACTCTTTTCCTTGACCTCAATGATGGCCTTTAATCGCTCCAATATTTGCTTTTTATTGACATCATAGAGAACGGTTGCCCGTTCCGCAGGGAGATCATGTAAAAGCAGTTCCTTTGCGGAGCCAAAATCATGGGACTTAAATTCGTCCTCTACCACGCGCAGCACAAACCGGTGGTTCATGTGCTGCACAATGCGGTTGATGACGTTGGTCAGCTCACCTTTTTCGTAAAGTTCCCGCAGTTGATTGAAGTATTCGCCGTAATGGTCATTTTTCAGTGTATGCTGAATGTTGCGGCTGATGGCGGTATCAATATACTTCCGGGTACTTTCATCGTCCCGAAACGCGACCTCGTCAAAGGCGGCATCCGGATCGTCAAAGCTCATATTTTCCATTTTCAGCGTTCCGCCGTATTCAATATAAGAATCGACAGAACAGATGTTCAGGCGCCGCGCATACTCCCGAAAGGGAATAAAAGAGGTGTGGATTGTCACGCTTCTGTCGTACAGTTCATCGCGGTTTGCCATAGCGAAGCCAAGAGAGTCCGTACCGGAAACAACGATTTTCATGCCCATCATACTGAACACATCGGAAAGCACGGCAGCGGTGTCGATGAAGTCATTCAGGAGCGTAATTTCATCAATAAACACATACCGATAGCCCAGTTCAAACAGAACTTTCAAGTCCTTTGTCAGCCGCGACATATCATCAGTGGTCTGCACCTTGATGTAGGCCGTTTTTTCTATGGGCAGTTCGGAAAGCATTTGAAACAGAAGTGTTGTCTTTCCGGTCCGGCGGAGACCGTATAAAATACAGATCTTCCCATCATAGGAGCCGTTCACAAACTTCTGTAAGGTGCTGAAGCAGTCCCGCTTGCCGTATTTTGCCACGCTGTTTGCCAACGCCTGCAAGCCCGCACCTGTGACAACATTCGTATGAAACTCTGGCATTTGCGAGGGTACAGCGGCTGTGACAACAGGCTGACCATAGCTTTCCAGCTTTTGATAAATCGCATGGTATCTGGCTGTGTTTGCTTTTGAGGCATCGTTTTCGTAATTCTGATAGTTGCGTGTGGACATACCGAGGTATTTCGCACATTGGGCCTGATTCAGCCCTTTTGAAATACGCAATTCTTTTAAGGTCACGCTCATCACCTCGCCTTTATTATATCACAGTATACGCAAAGAACAAGAAAAATACGCAAACATTTCGTATTTTATTCGTCTATTTTTCACCTTTCTTCTTAGGGAGCTGTGTGAGAGCGGCCAATTCCTCGTAGGTCAATTCACCGTTCACATAGCGGTTTCGTGCATTCTCCGCTTGTGCTTTCCAGATTTGAAATGCGGCATCTGTGTAAATGGCCGGAGTACGGCGAACACGCATATCATAGGTTTTGATCCGCTGCCGGATGAGCTTTAAGCCATCATCGGCAGCGATTTTCTTTTCATGCTTCTCTTTGACTGCGAGTTCTTTGCAGCTTTTTCCGGTATCACCGACTGACCGATTACAATAAAGAGCTTTGGAAGAGAACGGGATAAAGTAACGATGACAATATTCACACTTTTTCAATTCAATTCCTTGCTCGACCATCTCCAGCAGTTCTGTCAGCAGCGTCGCGCCCAAATCGTCCGAGCCCTCGATGCGGGCAAACCGGACGGACTTTGGTGGCGTCGAAATGCGGTCTGCCGCCAACACCGGATCAAAATTCTGCTCATCTACATACAGCTTTCGTTCTGCGCGCATCTTCAGGTCCAAACCGGCGATCGCTGTGGCAGCTTGAAAATCGCGGCTCATATAGAGCGCCAAACGCTGCTTGGCGCTCAACTTAGGTCTGTCCGGCACGAGCACGGCATCTGCAAAGGCGGAAAGTTCCTTTTGCAGTTTCTCAAAACCTTCCATGCGTTCATCAAGCACGTCTGCCAGCTTTTCTTCAAAAAAGAGGGACTGCACAAAGCGTTCCCCAAAAGGGTGAATCGTGCTCAGCTCGTTTTTGATCTCGGTAATGGCTTGATTTTCCATCATGGGCGTTGTTCGCACCAGTAATTTCGCCCGTAAAGAAGCGAAGTCTGTGGACAAAAAGGCAATAAGGGTTGTCCCGAGACGATATTCCACGGGCTTGAAATCCGTTTCTACATATTCCTTTTTGGGGCCAAAACTCAAGCAATACAAGGCTCTCAAGGCTTTTCCTCCATTCGTGGACACAGCTCCGCATCGTGTGTGGTAAATCATTTGTCACGCGAATAGTTTACCACATATTGAAATCTCCGTCAACGCTTGCTATCATTTTTGTGGAAGTTGAAATTCGATGCAAACGATCTTCAACAAAATTGAATGACCGCCGGAGCGTTTCTCTTTCGGGGAAGCAGGCCATGACCGTCTGATGACGCGAGCGTGCCAAGGAGCAGAAATCGAGTTTCCGTCAGGCAGGAAACCGCTTCCGGGAAAACGGCAACAAGTTCACCGGTCTCTCCGCATAGTTTCAAGGAAAGGGGGGAGCAGGATGGCAAGCAAACCGGAGCTGCTGCATAATCAGGCGGCAGACGAGATCGGGCAGGACTTTCTTCTCGCATACCAGCGAGCCGTCCTGCTCGCCTTGCAGCGTCAAGGGGTTCTTAACGAAATGCAGTGTAGGAACTGCGTACAAAAATTAGAAAAACAGATAAGAAATACAGGAAAATCAAAATCTGTAAAGGAATAGTGCCTTTCAGTATTCACACAATTGCAAAGGCACATTCTGTATCGTATGATACCACGAAAAGGAGGAATTTTTATGTTACAAGTAGCAGCGTATTGCCGTGTATCCACGGATAAGGAAGATCAGGCGAACTCGTTTGAAGCGCAGCAGCGGTATTTCCGCGAGTACATCCAGCGCCAGCCGGATTGGGAGTTGCAAGGCATCTATGCTGACGAAGGATTTTCCGGCACATCGACCAACAAGCGCGTGGAGTTCAACAAAATGCTCCATGCGGCGGAGCTGGGACAGATCGACCTGATCGTGACCAAGGAGGTCAGCCGTTTCACCCGCAACACAGTAGACGCGCTGCAAATCACCCGCGAGCTGCGGCGGCGCGGCGTCGGCGTGCTGTTTCTCAATGACAGCCTGGATACCCGAACCAACGATGGGGAACTGCGGCTGACGATCATGAGTTCCTTCGCACAGGACGAAAGCCGAAGGACCTCTGAACGCTCCAAATGGGGGCAGATGCGCAGCATGGAGAAGGGTGTCGTTTTTGGCGGCTCGCTGCTGGGTTACGACGTGATCGGCGGCAAGATGACCGTCAACCCGGAGGGCGCGGAAGTTGTCCGGCTCATCTTTCATAAGTACCTGCAAGAGCGCAAAGGGTGCAGCACCATCGCACGGGAACTGCGAGAGGCCGGTATTCTCAGCAGCAAGGGCAACTGCCTTTGGTCGTCTGCCACCGTGACAAAGATCCTGAAGAATGAAAAATACTGCGGTGACCTGATCCAGAAAAAGACCTACACGCCGGACTATCTGACGCACGAAAAGAAGTACAACCACGGCAAGGAACCGCTGGTAGCGCTGAAAGATCACCACGAGCCCATCATCGACCGCGAAACGTGGCAGGCGGTGCAGCGGGAGCTGTCCCGCCGCAACCGCGCGACAGGCTGCGGCGGACACGGCAACCGCTATCCGCTCTCCGGTAAAATTCGCTGCGGTGAGTGCGGCAAGAGCTTCTCCCATCGCACCAAAAAGCGGCAGGATGGCAGCTCCTATTATCGCTGGTGCTGCTTCACCGCCACCAACGAGGGCCTGCGGCGCACAGACGGCGCGGGAAATGTCATCGGATGCAGCGTCGGGCGGCAGATCCGGGACGACATCGCCATGGACCTTCTGCGGCGCTCCGTGAGCGCCGTGACGCTGGATAAGAAATCGATCATATCGAGCCTCACCCGCGTTGTGGAAAGCGTTCTGGCGTCCGGTGAGGACAGCGGCGAGCAGGAGCTGCGGCGGCTGGAGCTGGAGTTTGAAAAGCTGCAAGCGCGGAGCGATGCGATCCTTGACCGCTTTCTCGACGAGAGCATCAGCAAGGAGGACTACCAGCGGGTCAAAGCCCGCTGTGAGAATGAAATGAACCGGGTGCAGGAGAAAATTGCCGCGATCAAACAGCGGCAGACGCTGAACACCGACACGCAGACCCTAAAGCCGGACATCCGCGCCGCCATCACGGGAATCGTCAGCGGACGCACAGTGGACGACGACTTTTACGGGCATCTCCTCCAGCAAATGACCGTGTACCGGGACGGCAGGGTAGAGGTGGCGCTCAATCTGCTGCCCGCCAAATGGGTCTATGTGCTGGACGGACTGGAAAAATACCGTGCCAAAATTGGGAGCCATGACGCTTCCTCTGTACCGATGTCGGTCAGCAGGCCCTTGAGCTCGGGGTAGGGCATGGAGTAGCGCTGGGAGAGATAGCGCAGCGATGCACCCAATTCTCCGTCTGGGCCTCCATATTGGCTGATGATCGCCGCGGCGAGTTTGGGATTCGGATTTTTGATCTTGACCGGGTACTGTAACTTTTTCTCATATACAAACATTACTTTTCTCCCTCCAGATCCCACGGCCACGGATCATTCAGCCACTTGAAGCTGCCGGGCGTCACGTCCGTCTGCAAAATCGGGCCGTACTGCTTTTCATAGGCCTCGCGCCCCTCGCGGCCGAGCTTGATATACGACCAGTAGAGGTTCAGAACCTCGGTGTCCTCCGGGTGTGTGGTGAGATAAAGCCCCAGCTCGTCGATGGCAAAATCGAGCGCCATCAGCTCTGAGAGCGCCGTGTTGACGGCGGGGAACTTCGTCTTCATCTGCGCGTGAAAGGGTAGGTTCAGCCCCGGAAACAGCGTACCGGCCTTGAGCGCGTCCTGTTGAGAATAGCGCTCGGGGTCGTTTTTCTGCACGGGGACATAGGGAAAAGCCAGCGGCGCGCAGCAGCCGTTCGGCAGTGTGCCCACGCCGGACTCGGCGCGCATGGCTCTGTTGTCGTCCAAAGAAGTCTCCTCCTTGCAAAGAAATCGGGCATCCGCCCACACCATCCTATGCAGCGGGAGAAAAAAGGGAAGCGAGGCTTTTCTTTTTGTTCGAAGTCCTGTATAATGAAAAGCACATAAGGCCGCACCGCAGGGCATACATTGTTCCGGGGTGAGGGGTATTTTGTTTATCGTTTTCGGAAAAAAGGCGTTTTACGCCATATTCGCGCTGCTGCTCGTGCTGACGGCGGCGACCGTCAGCATGCTTCTGCCGCCGGAGGCGGTGGAGACGAGCGTGTCGGCGCCGACAGGGAAGACCGTCTGGGTCATCGACGCGGGGCACGGTGGGGAGGACGGCGGGGCCGTCGCCGCCGACGGCAGCAAGGAAAGCGACATGAACCTCGCCATCGCGCGGCGGCTCGACGCGCTGCTCGTTTTTCTCGGCGAGGAGACTCGCATGACGCGCACAGAGGATATCTCCATCCACGATGCCAGTGCGTCCACGCTGCGGGAAAAGAAGCGCTCCGACCTCGAAAACCGCGTGGGACTGGTCAACAGCACGCAAGGCGCTATCCTTGTCAGCATCCACCAGAACAGTCTTCCGCCATCCAAGCAGACGCACGGCGCGCAGGTGTTTTACGGCAAAAAAGAGGGGAGTGCCGAGGTCGCGAATGCGGTGCAGCTCGCGCTGAATCAGACTGTCAATGCGGGCAATGAGAAGACAGAGAAGGCCATCGACGCGTCGATCTTCCTGATGAAAAACGTCACCGCGCCTGCAATCCTGATCGAGTGCGGATTTTTGAGCAATGAAAACGAAACGGCGCTTTTGAAAAGTGGCGAATATCAGCAAAGACTGGCCGTTGTGATCGCGTCCGTCCTTTTACAGCAGTAGCAGTAAAGCAAAAGGGGTTTACAATATGGCAAAGGCAAAAAGTGTATTTTTCTGCACGGAGTGCGGCAACGAAACGCCCAAATGGGCGGGCCGCTGCCCGAGCTGCGGCGCATGGAACACACTCGTCGAGCAGGCCGTCGGCGACGGTGCAAAGGCAAAAACAGGCGGCCGCAGCCGCGCGCTGCGCGCCAAGGCGCACCCGATCGCAGAGCTTGACACAGCGCAGGAGATCCGTTTTCCCACCGGCATGGGCGAGCTTGACCGCGTGCTTGGCGGCGGCGCTGTGCAGGGTTCGCTCGTGCTCGTCGGCGGTGCACCAGGCATCGGCAAATCGACGCTGATGCTGCAAATCTGCGGAAAACTGAGTGAAACCGCGAAAATTCTGTACGTTTCCGGCGAGGAATCGCCGCGTCAACTCAAGCTGCGCGCCGACCGTCTCGGCGTGCAGTCGGACAACCTGTATGTGCTGTCCGAGACCTGCCTCGGTGATGTGCTGGAATCCGTCGAAGAAGAAAAGCCCGACGTTTTGATCGTCGACTCCATCCAGACGCTCTATCAGGACTCGCTCGAATCGCCCGCGGGCAGCGTGGCGCAGGTGCGCGCCTGCACGCTGGAGCTGATGCAGCTGGCCAAAGGGGAGGGCATCACCGTCTTTGTCATTGGGCACGTCAACAAAGAGGGTTCTATTGCGGGCCCGAAGGTGTTGGAGCACATGGTCGACTGCGTTTTATATTTCGAGGGTGAGGCGCACATGAGCTATCGCATCCTGCGCGCGGCGAAAAACCGCTTCGGCGCGACGAACGAGATCGGCGTATTCGAGATGCGCAGCGAAGGCCTTGTCGAAGTGCCGAACCCGTCGGAAATGCTGCTTTCGGGACGACCTGACGATGCGCCCGGCACGTGCGTGACCTGCGTGATGGAAGGCCAGCGCCCGGTGCTGGCCGAGGTACAGGCATTGCTTGCGCCCGCGGCGCAGTCAGTCTCGCGGCGGACAAGCAACGGCTTTGACTACAACCGCGCCGCCATGCTGATGGCGGTGCTCGAAAAGCGCGGCGCGCTCAAGGTGTCCGGCTGTGACGCGTTCTTGAACGTCATCGGCGGATTGAGCGTGGACGAGCCCGCAGCAGACCTTGCCGCCGTGCTGGCGCTCGCGTCGAGTTATCTCGACAAGCCCATCGGCAATCACGTCGCCGCCATCGGCGAGGTCGGCCTGACCGGCGAGCTTCGCAGCGTGAACCATTTGAGCGAGCGGCTCAGCGAGGTGCACCGTCTGGGCTTTGAAACATGCATCATCCCGAAGCAGCGCAAGGATCAGATCCGCGCGCCGCAGGGGCTCGCGCTGATCGAAGCGTGCAACATCGCCGAAGCGCTGCGCGCCATTGTGCAGGCGTAAACGCCGATGCGCCGATTGTAAAGCAATTTCTATGTTTTCACACTGCCGGACCCATAGAATCCCATGATCTTGACAAAGGAGGTTTTTGCCGCCAGCCACGCCAAAACGCTCATTTCCGCAAGAATACGCTTTTCCGCTCCCCTTAATTGAACAAAATTTTTATTTTGTTCAATTTTGTATAGACTTCAAAATGCCCCTCTCCATCGGCTCCTTTATTGAAAACCGCCGTACAGCCGATCAACGGCATGTGCGCTGTGCATCCCGTTCAAAGGATCAATCTCTGCGCAGCTCTGTATCACGCTTGAACCGCCGACAACGCTCACAGATCAGAGCTACCGAATTTTTTCCGGTATTTTGAAATCCAACACTTCGTAACTTCTCCGTATATTTTCTTTCTGATTTAGATGAGCTGTTTCTGCGCCTGCACTGGCGCTCATTTACTATGAACGACTACCGCTTGGAATCGCCGACGATTTTGCGCGATTTTCTATCCTACCACGAGACCATCAAAGCCCACTCGCAGAAAACGGTCGATGAATATTTCCTCGACCTGCGCAACTTTTTCCGCTATTTGAAGCAGTCGCGCGATCCGTCGCTGCGCGGCCTCCCTCTCAATGAAATTTCCATCATGGACGTCGATCTTGACTTTGTGAAAAAAGTAACATTGACCGATATTTACGCCTACATGACCTATCTGAGCCGTGACCGCGTGCAGCATCAGAACAGCGATGTGTCTGACTACGGCCTGAATGCCGCGTCCAGAGCGCGAAAAATCGCGACGATTCGGTCTTTTTACAACTATTTGGTCAATAAAGCGCACCTTTTGGACACGAATCCCTGCAAGGACCTTGACTCCCCCAAGATCAAAAAGTCGCTGCCGAAATATCTGACGCTCGACGAGAGCGTGCAGCTTTTGCAGTCCGTCGACGGGCAGAATCGCGAGCGCGATTACTGCATTCTGACGATCTTTCTAAACTGCGGGCTGCGAATCTCCGAGCTTTGCGGCCTTGATCTGCAGGACATTCAGGACGACGCGCTGCGCGTGCTCGGCAAAGGCAACAAGGTGCGCATCGTCTACTTAAACGACGCCTGCAAGGATGCGCTCAAGCGTTATCTCGCCGTCCGCCGCCCCATCTCTGGCCGCGATCGCAATGCCCTCTTCCTCTCCTCGCGCAACGAGCGCATCAGCCGCTCGAGCGTCCACGCGCTCGTCAAAAAGCACCTGAGCGCCGCGGGACTCGACGCTTCAGAATACTCCTCGCACAAGCTGCGCCACACGGCGGCAACGCTCATGCTGCAAAATGGCGTGGACGTCAAAGCCGTGCAGGAGGTGCTCGGGCATGAGCATCTCAATACGACGGAGATCTACACACACATTGATAACGACGCGCTGCGCGTTGCTGCAAAGGCAAATCCCTTGTCGCATGTAAAGATGAAAAAGAACGAGGATTAAAATTGACTTTCCCGGCTTCATCCGATATACTTAACAGTTGATGAAATGTATTTTTCAAGGAGGGTTTCCATGAATACAAAAGAGCTTTCCCCCATCTGCCGGCAGGTGCGGCGCGACATCATCACGATGACCGCCAACGCTGGCAGCGGTCACCCCGGCGGCTCGCTGTCCGCGGTGGAGCTGATGACCAGCGTTTTCTTCAATCACATGCGCGTTGACCCCAAGAACCCGCACGATCCCGACCGCGACCGCTTCGTGCTCTCCAAGGGTCACGCCGCCCCCTGCTACTACGCGGTCCTCGCCGCCAAGGGCTTTATCTCCCGCGACGAGTATGCGAACTTCCGCCAGCTGCACTCCATCCTGCAGGGCCACCCCGACGCCAAGAAGGTCCCCGGCGTGGACGCCTCCACGGGCTCTCTCGGTCAGGGCGTGTCCATCGCCGTCGGCATGGCGCTGGGTGCCAAGCATCTCGGCAAGGATACGAAGGTCTTCGCCCTCGTCGGCGACGGCGAGAGCCAGGAAGGACAGATCTGGGAGGCTTACATGGCTGCCGCGCACTATAAGCTCGACAACCTGACCGTCATCATCGACAACAATGGCCTACAGATCGACGGCACGAACGATCAGGTCATGAGCCTCGGCGATCTCCCCGCCAAGCTCCGCGCGTTCGGCTTTGACCTCGTCGAGCTGCCCGACGGCAACGATCTCGACGCCGTCGAGGCCGCGCTTTCCAAGCCTACCATGCCCGGCAAGCCCAAGGCCATCCTTGCACACACCGTCAAGGGCAAGGGCGTTTCGTTCATGGAGAATCAGGTCGGCTGGCACGGCAAGGCGCCCAATGCCGAGCAGCGCGAGCAGGCTTTGAAGGAATTGGAGGACTAAGAACATGGCTGATAAAATTGCAACCCGTCAGGCTTACGGCGAAGCGCTGGTCGAGCTTGTCGAAAAGAATGATAAGGTCGTCGTGCTCGACGCCGACCTCGCCAACGCCACGCAGACCTGCAAGGTCGCCAAGGCGCACCCTGAAAAATTCTACAACTGCGGCATTGCCGAGGCCAACATGGTCGACATCGCCGCCGGTATGTCCACGATGGGGCTCATCCCCTACTGCTCTTCGTTTGCGATGTTTGCGGCCGGCCGCGCCTATGAGCAGATTCGCAACTCCATCGCCTATCCCCACTTCAATGTCAAAATCTGCGCGACCCATGCGGGCGTCAGCGTCGGCGAAGACGGCGGCAGCCACCAGTGCATCGAGGATCTCGCGCTCATGCGCGCCATCCCCGGCATGACGGTCATCTGCCCCGCGGACGCCAACGAAGCAAAGGCCGCCACCATGGCGATCGCCGAGATGAACGGCCCGGTCTATATGCGCCTTGCACGCCTCGCCACCCCCGTTTTCGAGGGCGACATGGTCAAGCCTTTTGAGATCGGCAAGGCCAATGTCCTGCGCGAGGGCAAGGATGTCGCGATCTTCGCGACCGGCCTCATGGTCAACGAGTCCCTGATGGCTGCGGAAGCGCTCGCAAGCGAGGGCATCGCCGCCGCCGTCATCAACATCCACACCATCAAGCCCATCGACGCTGCGTGCGTCACCGAATGGGCTGAAAAGTGCGGCAAGGTCATCACCGTCGAGGAGCACAGCGTCATCGGCGGTCTGGGCGACGCCGTGGCCGACGTCCTGATGGGTAAGGTCAACTGCAAGTTCCATAAGATCGGCGTGAACGACCGCTTCGGCCAGTCTGGCAAGGCGGCGGACGTGCTGCGCGAATACGGCCTGACGGCCGATCAGATCGCCGAGACCGTCAAGGCGAACATCTGATGAACACCGCGCCCGAGTGCATCGACATGACGGAATCACTGCGCCGCGGCGCAGGCCGCCTGCTTTATAACGGAGATGAAGGCTCTCTCGTCCTCAGCATGGACGGAACGTTTTTGCTGAGCGACATGCTGGACGGCGTGCTACTGTGCGAAAAGATTCGCACGCTCTGCCCTGCCGCTCCCAAGCTGTTCACCGTCAAAAGCGCCGACGCCGCAACGGCGCTGATGCGGGAGTTTTCCCTGCACGATTCCATACGCTGCACGCAGTGGGTCTATGAGAAGAGCGAGCCCCCCTGCCCCGTCACGGCAGATATCCGTCCGCTGACGCAGGAGCATGCGGCGCTGGTTGCGTCCGTCTATCACGACGGCGACGGCGCGTACATCCGCGACCGCATCGAACACGGCGCACTCTTCGGCGTATTTGAGAGCGATGCCCTCGCAGGCTTCGCCGGTTTTCATGACGACGGCAGCATGGGCATGCTCGAAATTCTACCGCCGTTCCGCCGCCGCGGGTATGCCGCGCAGCTGGAAGCATTTCTGATCGCCGCGGCGCTGAAGGAGGGCCGCGCGCCCTACTGCCACGTGGTCGACGGAAACGAAGCGTCGCTGCATTTGCAGTGGAAAATGGGCCTCACCTGCACCCGCCTTCCCGCGATCTGGGTCAATTAAGCAAAGAAAGGAGACAAAGCGAATCGGTTTTGTCTCCTTTTTTCAAAAATATCGCAAATCCTCTTGCAAAATCAAATTTCTGTGTTACAATGCAATTAGTTCCAAACGTACCAAACATTTGAAATAACTTTTTATCAAAGGAGAAGATATTATGCCGCTCGTAACATCTACTGAAATGTTCAAAAAAGCCTATGACGGCGGATACGCCATCGGCGCGTTCAACGTCAACAACATGGAGATCGTGCAGGGTATCACCGAGGCCTGCCAGGAGGAGCACGCTCCTGTGATCCTGCAGGTCAGCAAGGGCGCCCGCGCCTACGCGAACCACACCTACCTCGTCAAGCTCGTGGAAGCTGCTGTCGAGTGCTGCCCCGATATCCCCATCGTGCTGCACCTTGACCACGGCCCGGACTTCGAGACCTGCAAGTCCTGCATCGACGGCGGCTTTACCTCTGTCATGATCGACGCCTCCTCCAAGCCCTTTGCCGAAAATATCGAGATTACGAAGAAGGTCGTCGAGTACGCACATGACCACGGCGTCGTGGTCGAGGCCGAGCTCGGCACCCTCGCCGGTATCGAGGACGAGGTCAAGGTCGCCGCGCACGAGGCGTCCTACACCCATCCCGAGGAGGTCGAGGAATTCGTCTCCAAGACCGGCTGCGACTCCCTTGCCATCGCCATTGGTACCTCTCACGGCGCTTACAAGTTCAAGCCCGAGCAGTGCACTGTCAATGAGCAGGGCATCCTCGTCCCGCCCCCGCTGCGCTTCGATGTGCTGAAGGAAGTCTCCAAGCGTCTGCCCGGCTTCCCCATCGTGCTGCACGGCTCCTCCTCCGTCCCGCAGGAGTATGTCAAGATGATCAACGAGCACGGCGGCAAGATGCCCAACGCTATCGGCGTGCCCGAGGATCAGCTGCGCGAGGCCGCAAAGCTCTCCGTCTGCAAGATCAACATCGATTCCGACTTGCGCCTTGCCATGACCGGCACCGTGCGTGCTTTCCTCGATGAACATCCCGACAAGTTTGACCCGCGCGAGTATCTCAAGCCCGCCCGCGCCAACATCAAGGAGCTCGTCCGCCACAAGCT
>ENA-ORSA01002219-ORSA01002219.1-human-gut-metagenome-genome-assembly--contig:-NODE-2219-length-14166-cov-27.676139_pt1 | contig 14166 bp, 20 predicted proteins | sample MGYA00242179_ERZ509142 | MGnify/ENA primary metagenome ERZ509142 (study PRJEB26280, sample SAMEA2338659) | human gut metagenome | biome: human gut; feature: human-associated habitat; material: faeces... | reverse complement strand
CGTCTGATGTACATACGTCAGAGATTCAAGATGCTCAACATTCCTCAGTCATTACTTGATGAGACATCACAAGTGCTGACAGAAAGCGATTACGACGAGAAATCCATGCGTAATACACTTGATGAAATGCATCTGTCCAAATTTGCCTCTTACACAATGGCGTTGCTCGAATCCAACAGTAGTCTTACAGAAGGCTTTATGCCTATCGACAGCATTGATGGAAAAGTGGTGAGTGAAATGAAAAAACAAATCATTAACTAATATAAAAGCAGGTTATACTAAAATGGCACACATACATCCCCCTAAACAGCAGGACATGAAGTATCTTCATCTGTTGTCTCAGTCGTTTCCCAATATCTCTGAGGCAAGCATGGAGATAATCAACCTTCAGGCTATTCTGCACCTCCCCAAGGGTACAGAACACTTTCTTGCAGACATTCATGGCGAGTACGAGGCATTCCAGCATATCTTGAAGAATGCTTCGGGTAACATCCAGCGTAAGGTTGACGAACTCTTCGGCAACACTATGCGCGAGTCAGACATGAAGGAACTTTGCACGCTCATCTACTATCCTGATCAGAAGCTTGAGTTAATCAAGGCGGTAGAACCCAATATCATCGATTGGTATCGCATCACGCTTCACCAACTTGTTTCTGTGTGTCGTCTCGTTGCGAGCAAGTACACCCATTCCAAGGTTCGCAAGTCGTTGCCTCATGACTTCTCTTATATTATTCAGGAACTCCTGCATGAGCGTACCGACGATGCCAACAAGGCCGACTACGTCAACGTCATCATCGACACCATTATATCTACAGGTCGTGCCGACGACTTCATAGTGGCTATATCCAACGTAATCCAGCGCCTTTCTATCGACCAGCTTCATATACTTGGCGACATTTACGATCGTGGTCCTGGTGCACACATCATATTAGACACTCTTGCGTCATATCATTCATGGGACATCCAATGGGGCAATCACGACATATTGTGGATGGGAGCCTTGGCAGGCAATCGTGCTTGTCAATGCAATGTCATTCGTCTGTCGTTGCGTTATGCCAATCTTGCCACACTCGAAGAGGGTTATGGTATAAACCTTGTGCCCCTTGCCACATTCGCTATGGAGACCTATGGCGACGACCCTTGCGAGGAGTTCGTTCCCAAGATAGCCTCAGCCGATTCGGCACGTATCGACCAGAAGACCACCCGTCTGGCAGCCCTTATGCACAAGGCCATTACCATCATACAGTTTAAGGAGGAGGCAGCCATCATCAAGCGCAATCCGGCTTGGAATATGTCCGACCGTCTGCTGTTCAATAATATTGACTATCAGAAGGGCACTATACTTCTTGATGGCAAGGAGTATGAGCTTAAGAGCAACTCCTTCCCAACCATCGACCCTCGTCATCCCGACCGCCTTACACCTGAGGAGAAGCAGCTTATGGACAAGCTCAACCATTCGTTCCAGGTGTCAGAGAAGCTGCACAAGCATATCCGTATGCTTCTTCAGCACGGTTGTATGTATGCTATATACAACAACAATCTGCTTTTCCATGCCTCTATTCCTCTTAATGCCGACGGCACATTGAAGGAAGTCGAAATTGCAAAGGACATGAAGTGTTCGGGCAAGGATTTGCTATACAATATCGGTATGATGATACGTACAGCATTCCAGTCCGACTCAAGTATTGAAGAACGCAACTATGCCACCGACTATTTCCTATATCTGTGGTGTGGTCCTGACAGCCCGCTCTTCGACAAGTCGAAGATGGCCACCTTCGAGCGCTACTTCATAGCCGACAAGGCAACGCACAATGAAGAGAAAGGCAACTACTTCAAGTTGCGCGACAACGAGCAGATTGTCGACAACATTATGGATGCATTCGGAGTGACAGGCGAGAACCGCCATATTATCAATGGTCACGTCCCCGTGCATGTATGCAATGGCGAGAACCCTATCAAGGCCAATGGCAAGCTTATGGTCATAGATGGAGGTTTTTCACAGGCTTACCATAAGGAGACTGGTATTGCAGGATACACGCTTGTCTACCACAGCCGTGGATTTGTACTCGTACAGCATGAGCCTTTCACCTCAACCCTCGATGCCATACAGAAATGTACCGACATTAAGTCAACCACCCAGATTGTGGAGATGTCAGCTCATCGTATGCGTGTAGCCGATACCGACATAGGTCGCGAACTGTCCAAGCAGATCAACGACTTGCAGCAGTTGCTCTATGCCTACCGCCATGGATACGTCAAAGAGGCTATGTCCAATAAATAAGTTAGAAATTGAACTTTCGCAAGTTAATACCGAAATGATTAGAAAAGTCAGGATACAGGATGCTGCTGATATTGTGGCAATATATAATAGGTATATAGTCGACACGACCATCACGTTCGATACCGAACCTGTTTCAGTCGACGAGATGCGCAATCGTATCCACGACATAGCCTCCTGTTTTCCCTACTTCGTTTATGAGCATCAGGGTAGGGTAGTAGGCTATGCCTATGTACATCAGTGGAAGGAGCGTGCCGCCTATGCACGCACACTTGAGACAACCGTCTATCTCAGTCCCGACGCATTTCATTCTGGTATTGGCACCACTCTGATGCAGCACGTCATTGATGAGTGTCGCAGTTTGGGTTACAGGGTTCTTATAGCTTGCATTACAGCCGAAAACACAGGAAGCCTTGAGTTTCACAAGAGTTTGGGATTCACTCAAGTATCGTTTTTCCACAATGTCGGCGAGAAGTTTGGACGACTTCTTGATGTAATCGATATGGAACTTCAGTTATAAAGCAAACACAACCCTTAAGATAATATTTTCAAAAATAGTAACAAATTAACATTAATTATGAACAGAACCATCATTACAGTAGTAGGCAAGGACACCAAGGGTATCATTGCTAAAGTGTGTACTTATCTTGCTGACAACAATGTCAACATTCTTGACATCTCGCAGACCATCGTGCAGGAGTATTTCAACATGATGATGATTGTTGATATGGCAAAAATGGAGAAACCATTCGTTCAGGCTGCCGACGAACTTACCAAGCTTGGCGAGAGCGTAGGCGTGCAGGTGAAATGCCAGCGCGAGGAGATATTTGATGTAATGCACAGAATCTAATCACACACAAAAAATCACGTCATGATAAATATCAATGAGGTTATCGAAACCAACAAGATGATAGAGCAGGAGAACTTCGACGTGCGCACCATCACCATGGGCATCAGTCTCATGGATTGTGTGAGCGACAGTCTTCCTACGCTCTGCCAGAACATCTACAACAAGATAACACGTCTAGCCAAGAACCTTGTCAGTACGGGCGAGCAGATTTCCAAGGAGCTTGGAGTTCCTATCGTAAACAAGCGCATCGCCATCACTCCTATAGCTCTTGTGGGTGGCAATGCCTGCAAGACATCCGACGACTATGTAGAACTTGCACGTACACTCGACCGTGCAGCCAAGGCTGTAGGTGTCAACTTCCTCGGAGGCTATTCTGCCATAGTTTCCAAGGGTATGACTCATAGCGACGAGCTTATGATACGTTCCATACCTAAGGCTCTCGCCGAGACCGACCTCATTTGCAGCTCGGTAAATATAGGTTCTACCAAGACAGGTATCAATATGGATGCCGTGCGTCTTATGGGCGACATTGTGCGTCAGACAGCCGAGGCTACCAAAGAACGTATGTCAATCGGTTGTGCCAAGCTTGTTGTCTTGTGCAATGCTCCTGACGACAATCCCTTTATGGCAGGAGCCTTCCTTGGTGTTAGCGAACCCGATGCTGTCATAAGCGTAGGTGTAAGCGGACCTGGTGTAGTCAAGTATGCTTTGGAACAGGTGCGTGGCGAGAGCTTCGAAGTGCTATGCGAAACCATCAAGCGCACAGCTTTCAAGATAACACGTGTAGGTCAGCTTGTAGCCAAGGAGGCATCACGTCGCCTTGACATTCCGTTCGGCATCATCGACCTTTCACTTGCTCCAACTCCTGCAGTAGGCGATTCAGTTGCCGACATTCTTCGTGAGATAGGTCTCGAGCATCCTGGTGCTCCTGGTACAACGGCAGCCCTTGCCTTGCTCAACGACCAGGTGAAGAAGGGAGGCATCATGGCTTCTTCTTATGTAGGAGGTCTTAGTGGTGCGTTTATCCCCGTAAGCGAGGATCAGGGCATGATTGATGCAGTAGAGGCAGGTGCCCTCACCATCGAGAAGCTTGAGGCTATGACATGTGTCTGCTCTGTAGGTCTCGACATGATAGCCATCCCCGGCGACACACCCTCTACAACTATTGCTGGTATCATTGCCGATGAGGCAGCCATCGGTATGATTAATCAGAAGACCACAGCCGTGCGCGTCATTCCTGCCATTGGCAAGAAGGTTGGCGACAAGGTCGACTTTGGCGGACTCTTGGGTTATGCTCCCATCATGCCAGTCAACACCTTCTCATGCCAGCCGTTCGTAGACCGTGGTGGACGCATTCCGGCTCCAATTCACAGTTTTAAGAACTAACGTATTTAAGTAAATATCTAAATGCTCAACAACAATACCATTTGCGCCATCGCTACCGCCCCTGGTGGTGCTATTGGCATTATTCGTATCTCAGGCTCCGAAGCCATAAGTATAGCCGATAGGATATTCCGTCCTATCGGCTCCAGTCTTTCTTTGTCCGAGCGCAAGGCTTACACCCTCGCATTCGGCAATATCGTCAACTCTGATGGCGATGTTGTCGACGAGGTACTCGTGTCCATATTCCGCGCGCCTCACTCTTATACAGGTGAGGACTCTGTCGAGATTTCGTGCCATGGTTCTGCCTATGTGCTTCAGCAGGTTATGCTTCTGCTTACAGAGAATGGTTGCGTACCTGCCGGACCAGGCGAGTTTACCCAGCGTGCTTTCCTAAATGGCAAGATGGACCTCTCGCAGGCAGAGGCGGTAGCCGACCTTATCAGCTCTACCAACAAGGCAACACACGACATGGCTATGAGTCAGCTCAAGGGTCACTTCAGCAACGAGTTGGCTGATCTTCGTGCCCATCTGCTTAAGCTCACATCGCTATTGGAATTGGAACTCGACTTCTCCGACCATGAAGAGTTGGAGTTTGCCGACCGTTCCGAACTCTACACCCTTGCCAATGACATCCATAAGCGCCTCCTTGCGCTTGCCCGTTCCTTTGAGGTGGGCAATGCTCTTAAGAATGGCATTCCCGTGGCTATCGTTGGCAACACCAATGTGGGTAAGAGCACGCTCCTCAATCATTTGTTGCATGAGGAGAAGGCTATTGTGAGCGACGTACATGGTACGACAAGAGATTTCATCGAGGATTCCACTGTCATCAATGGCATACAGTTCCGCTTCGTCGATACAGCTGGCATCCGCGATACAGATGATGTTGTTGAGAATATAGGCATAGAGCGCACCTACCAGAAGATGCAGGAAGCCAAGATTGTACTCTGGCTTGTCGACAGGCAACCTGAAGCTTCAGAGATAGAGGATATAAAGAAGCGTGTTGCAGGCAAGAAACTCATCATTGTGCGCAACAAGATGGATCTCACCAATTCATCATGGAACAATTCCTCATCGGCGAAGCCGACAATTCAACATTCAACATTCAATATTCAAAACTCCTCATCGGTCGACATTAGCGCAAAGTATGGCACAAATATATCCAAGCTTGAGCAGCTAATAGTTGAGGCAGCCAATATTCCTCAACTCTCCGAGAGCGACATCGTCATAACATCCGTTAGGCATTATTCCGCTTTGCTCCATGCCGACGAAAGCCTACAACGTGTCATCGATTCAATGAACCTTGGACATAGCGGCGACTTGCTTGCCGAAGACCTCCGAATGGTTATTGAGCACTTGGGCGAAATTACCGGCGAAGAAAAAATTACCCCGCAAGAAACGCTCAATTCCATATTTAGCTCATACTGCATCGGAAAGTAGATTCTGCGTGGGAAAGTGATTTTTTGCAAAGAAAAGCATATTATCTGCAAATATTGCTCATAATTTGCTTTATTTCAAGCAATTAATTTTTTGTCTGTTTTTGCAGATTTTTGATTTTTAACTTCGATATTTGCAGATTATCACCCATTTTGTCCCCCAGCTGTCCCCCGAGATAGTCGAAAATAGCCGAGGAACAAAAATATCTCATAGGTGGTGATTTACGTTTTCACATGTTATTTTGGAAGATATACATTCCAACTTATACAATGTAAAGCGCCACATTCTTTTGCAATTTCTACCATTTCTATTTGACTATTACAGCAATCTATTGTTCATATCCATAAAGCCTATCTTTGAAATTCTTGAAATCTTGATGTAACGTTTCATTATCAGGTCGTACATTATCATGATATTGGTAAAGGATATTGTTGACCTTAGCTTCAACTGACTGATTTGATCTAATTAGATTAATACGAGGTTTACGGATGAAACTCATCACGTCATTATTATGATCCACAAGAACAGGAAATTCGTAGTCAACACCAGTTGCATCATAGCACCTAAACAATTCAGCACAAGCCAATGGACCTTTCAGAATCTCGCCGCTTTCTACTTCTTTCAACTGGCGAATTAAGGCACCCCCAAAATATGCACTTTCATCCAGTATATACTTCTTGAAATCTTGCTGATTGTTCGTAACGTACTGATAATCAACACTGATTGGAATGATAAAATGACGAAAGAAACAAATTAGGAACAACATAATTGAGAAAACCCCCAAAAAAAGTATGGGAAAACAAAAATTAACATGGAAAACAACGAAATTTTTCCGATTTTGGCATTCATAAATCAACTACAAAAGAAGAATCTTATAAGTAGGCACATCTGTTTTCATTTTAACAGAATATAGTGATATGCAAGATAAAGAGGGAAAGAGTCACTGTAAATCATACAAAAATCAATGGGATTTCCAATTAGACAAATTATTTTCGCTTTTTATAATGATTTTCGAATTTAACAAACGATATTTGGAGAAGAATGAGTATTTTTGCAACCGAAAACAAAAATAATATATGCAATGGCTTACGGAAAATCGTTTGTCAAGATTCCAAAATAGGATCACTCCGTCTTGGATAAAAGATATGGGGGAAAACGAGATTTTTGTGTTTGCCAGTAATGTCAACGGTTATCATGGAGGTGGACCTCATGTGAATTTTGAAACACTGAAGCCAAATCCCAACAAACCTGGAAAGATGATGGTTGATCAAAATTATCATGTTTTCATAACCGAATAATAGAATGAAAAAAGTCACATTAAATGTTCTGAATTATTCCCCTGATACCGGAGTGGCACTCAATTGGGAAGGTAATTTCACAATTAAGGTCTCCGATATAAATGGGAGCGTCTCAATTGAGGCTAATACCGAGGGATTAGTTTCTTTAGCAAATCACTTGCTAAATTTATCCCAATCATCGGTTCCTATAGGAACTCATCTTCATCTTGATGAGTACAACTCTCTTGAAGAAGGATCTTTAGATTTAATAATCGAAAAGATTTGATTCCAATAAGTCTGTTTATGGGTCTGACAATACGATCCATAAACAAATCTAATAGATTAACAGATGATTGAAGATATGTTCTTTTGCGTTCTTTCAATTGTAGTGGGAGGCTATTTAGTGTCTCAAAAATTAAGAGCTATTTATAATAGACTCCCCCTTTCTCTAAAAGATAAGATTTCTTTTGGGGAAGGACTCATCCTAATTATATCTGGGTTCATTGCATTATATGTGAAATCGGCTATACCAATTAATGCTTTGCTTTTTGGGTGTTTCCTACTTCCGAAAATGTATCAACAAGAAAAGTATTGGAATGCTCGTCGTTTTACAACCGCATACATAATGCATTGTAGCGGTTGGATTTTAAGTATAGGGCTTATTATCTATGGTATTCTCCAATTATTTCAGCCTATATAAATTGTAAGAACATAGATTAGTTCAACAATAAAACAAATTCAGTGAGGCTATGTTTAAAAAAAATTGAAAATCGAATTGTTATCACACCGCCTTCAGGCATGACTGTTGAGCAATTTGATGAGATGGTTATTAAAACAGGTAATAGCTTTGGAAATAATCCCAATATTACATACTGTTTAGAGCCATTCGAACAAACACAAGGTAATTGTAATTCAAGTTCAAGTACGTTGCTTTATAAAGCGGGGGTTCCTTTAAGTAGGATAAAGGATTTGAGGAAGCAAATATCAGGTTTTGTTTGGGGATTTGGTGATATTAAACCGTGGACAGTAGAGGAACAGTCAAAAGCTGTTCAGAGGCAGAGGGAATTCGACCAACTCCGTAATGAAATGATGAACACAATCATCCTTAACAAATATTAAATGAGAAAATTGAGTTTTAAAATGGTCATAAGAGCATATTTAATATGTGCTCTTATGACATCAATATTAGGAATTATATCATGCAGTGTTCATGACATAATAAATTGGTTTCCAATCGTATTACTTTATGCTTGGATAATATTGTCTCCAATATCTATTTTAGCATTGATAACTGTATATTTATTGGGAGTTCAAAGAGATTGGATTTGTAAGATACCGTTAATTTGCTTATGCGCATTTATAGTATATTTTATAAACCTAAACTCATCAGAATCTTATTTGATTATTTTTTTTGCAACCCAAACCGTACCATATGACCTTCTATATTACAATAATGGAATAGAGATAAGGGTCAATGACACTATTTTTTCTATTTTCACATGGGTATTATCGTATTTTATATTAGTATTGCTTATTGTTATATCTACAATTATGTATAGATTTTTTAAAAAGCATAGCAAAATAAAATTATTCTAAAATAAAGTGTTCTCATAAGTGATGATACTAAATCATTCTGTACAATGCTCACCATCCAGCACAGCGGCCCAGACGGTGAGATTACCACCACCTTCGAGTACGACGGCATACAGCGCCTTGTTCGTGTCACCGACATGGAGGGCAATGTAACGACCTCTACTTACGACATGGGTGACCGCCGTACTGAGGTGAACCATCCTGCAAGCGGCATCACAAGTTTCACTTATGATGCGCTCGGCAATGTGCAGACTAAGCAGACTGCCAACCTTGCCAAGGAAGGAAAGTTCATTACTTACGATTACGACTATCAGCGTCTGACGGGTATCAACTACCCAGACCATCCGGAGAACAACGTGAAGTATTACTATGGTGGTCGCAACGCCTCTCAGAACCGTATCGGTAGATTGATGCTCCGCGAGGACGGAACAGGTGCCATTGAGTATTTCTATGGCAAGATTGGCGAGGTGACGAAGACCCGCCGCACGATGATTGTGCCTAACCAGGCGATAGCAACCTACGTGACGCAATGGACTTACGACAGCCACAACCGTCTGTTGGAGATGATTTATCCTGATGAGGAGAAAATCACTTACTCTTACAATCTCGGTGGTCAGCTTGAAAAGGTCCATGGCTACAAGTCATACGGCTATGACTATGTGAGCAAGATTGGCTATGACAAGTTCGAGCAGCGCAGCTACCTGAAGTATTGCAACGGCGCGGAGACATTCTACACCTACGACAACCGCCGCCGTCTCAGCAATCTCGCGGTCAACAGCAGCAACACGTCCATCATGGACAATGATTATACGTTTGACGCGGTGAGCAATGTCCTCTCTTGAATCTTGCTGATTGTTCGTAACGTACTGATAATCAACACTGATTGGAATGATAAAATGACGAAAGAAACAAATTAGGAACAACATAATTGAGAAAACCCCCAAAAAAAGTATGGGAAAACAAAAATTAACATGGAAAACAACGAAATTTTTCCGATTTTGGCATTCATAAATCAACTACAAAAGAAGAATCTTATAAGTAGGCACATCTGTTTTCATTTTAACAGAATATAGTGATATGCAAGATAAAGGTAACTATTCAGTTCACCACTACACAGAATGATAAGATTGCTTAATAAATACGAAATAGTATAAACTTGTTTAATAAAAATAACAACATGTTTGTTTTTGGACTATATTTACAACAAATTTTAAAATTTATCAATTATGTATATGGCTAATACTGCTACGGATACGTTGTCAACGGAAACCATGAATCCTCCAAAAGGTTCTTATGTCAATATGGTTGGTCAAGCGACAGGGAAAAGAGTAAGTGGAACTATCTCCAATGTTTCATATGATGTTCTTAATGCAAGTAAGAAAGTGTTGCTTCAAGATGTTTATCTTGCGTCATATACTTCAAAAAGCGGTGATAGTGGGGGTATTGTATATGCTCTACGTTCAGCACACAATCAACGTCTAACTGTAGGTATAAATATAGGTTCTGCAAAAATTAACCGTACTACTTATGGCATGTGTGTAAAAGCATCGAATATAAATAGAATTTTTGGACTTACAAGATACTAAAGGGCTGTCATGAATTTCTTATTTAAGACATTTTGCATTATGGTCATATTCACGATGTTCGTGGATATGACCGCTCTAAGTAATAACATAACGAATAGAGATGGTTTATGGCGTGTTGATTCAGACTCCGTCACAATTACCACAAGCTATAGTGAGAAACAGCCAGGAAAATTAAATGTCTACATTTATAATCACAGCAATTCGACGATATATATAGGGCGAACTTATGGATTGTTGATGCAAGTAGATGGGGAATGGAAATACATTGCCAAAGGTAGAAATCAAAAGTGCATAACTATATGGCCAGCGTCAAAACGTAACTTTCAAGTCAGTCTATGCGCTAAGAAAATAAAAAGCTCCTCAGGATGGGCATATAGAACAGATTCACTTTACAAAGTAAGATTTGACATGTATGACAGCGATGGCGTTTTTATTGACAAAATGGACTCTGATTTCAAAGTTTCTGGTAATATTGTTTGGCATCTGACTGACGGATTAGTGATTATACATTTAGATTGAATATTCCAAATGCGACATCTCAATTCTTCAATATACGTAGATTGGTTGGATCCATCAATGCCCGCTCGTACATGTGGAAGAACAGCAGAAAATATAAAAGAGAAAATAAAAAAATATGATAAGTTTATACTTGTTGCTACAGAAGGTGCTATTGCGTCAAAATGGTGCAATTGGGAATTAGGCTTTGGTGATGCTCAAAAGTTTGCTTACGGTAAAATAGCCTTATTTCCTATCCGTGATGACGAAAAGGATTGGTCAGGAAGTGAATACTTAGAACTATATCCTGTTATAGGATATATTGATAGTTGTCAATATTCGGATGAGTTTAATCAATCCCTTTTTACAGGTTATTATGTTTTTTGTCATTATGGCACGAAGAAGGCAATAAAATTGGTTGATTGGTTATCGAGATAATAATAGAAATCGCCTAACTTTAAGTGCAAACTTAATGTTAGGCAGTAACTCGTCTATCTCATATATAGTTCTGTGCAATTATCATTCCAACACCTCCTGCAACAACAAAGATACCAATCGTGAAGAAAAAACAAAAGAACCATTGTGCATAGTGACCGAGATAGCAACCATCATATTCCTTGTAGCGTTCACGGACTTTCTTCCGTTCATCAGCAAACATGGAATTGACCTCACGGATATGCATCTGCATCTCTGAGTTCATCCATTGGCGTTCTTTGGCAAACAGTTCTTGAATCTTCTGCCAGTCAGCGTCATTGACATTTACAGATACCTTTAATTTTGTGGGAGCATTTTCCAAGACTTTGTCTATGTGCTGATTGATGGTATCAACCTTTTTGCTGATAGTAGTCACAGCACCGCCTAATTTGGCTTCTGCACGCTGATACTGCTGAATGGCAGACTCCAGTTCAAGTGTGGCATTGATGAAGGTGTTGGTAGCCTTGTCAATGTCCTCACTCAACTGCTTCAACTCAGGAACACGGTTTACAAGTCCATCCTCGGCTTGCTGTTCCTCAACCTCGTTTTCGACATCATTCATCATGTTGTCGAAGTCGGATCTTTCTTCTGTGTCTATGTTTATCTTGCTTTTTCTGATTGCCATATTGTCATTGATTTATCGATGAAAACTTCTGCTGCGTGGTTTAGGCTTGCACATGGAATGAGCCATCTGTGCGCAACGGTGGGCAAACTTCCAGTCATCTTCATCATCATTCTTGCCCCAACCAGAAGAAGGAGCAGAACCGCCACCGCCACATGACTCAGACATGGAAGTGGCAGCGTCAATGTACCCTGCAAACAACAGCATTGCTACATGAGCTACATTCTCTGTTGTCGCTATATCATTATCCTCTGGAATCTGAACCTCATTAGTAAAGACATCTTTGACAGAGTTCGGAATCCACACCTTTTTGACTTCATCGCTAATGTTGATTGTGAATGCCGTTTGTGTGATTTGAGGTTGCGCCTTTGGTTGTGATGCAGTTGGAGTATGAACGACAGGACGAACTGGGCGAGGCGCAGGAGCAACGGATGGGGAAACAGGCTTTGTCTTGACTTGCGTAGGTTGTGGGTGCAGTTTCATCCATGTGTCTTCAATCTTTGATGCCATGAACCTTCTGCCAATCTCAGAAGCCTTGAACACAGAAGCATTCTTGCCGACTGTGTAGCCGACAAGTTTCCGTTGTTTGTCGTAGCGTGGCTTTACCTCATAGCCTTTCATGCGCAACAGATTGAAGTATCTGTCTATGTTGAACTGTTGCATATCTTTGAGGGTGTTTTCACAATCCTCCGCAAGTTCCACTTTCCGCATATTCCGTATCTCCTGCGGTTGTTCCCACCCATGACGCATATTGATGATTTCCGCAGTCTTCATTGCCCGAAGGTGAATGTCGTGTACATCGTTGGTGTTACCCTCCATATCCACACGACAACAATCAATGTGAAGGTGCAGCGTTCCAGACTTGGAGTCAGAGTGCAATCCACCCACATTCATAGAATTGGTGAAGTTGGTCTTTATCTCATTGGAGAAACCGTTGGGCGTAAGTCCAACAGAATCCAAAACTTCCAAAGCTTCGTCTTGGAGGTTCGCCCAATCTTCCATCGTGAAGTTAGCAGACTCTGTCTTTGATGGGGAAAGTACAAAAGTGGTCATGAACCTTTCCAACTTTCTGCCAACAGTTCTTTCTGCCTGATGATACTGGCAATGATGCTTCATCATGTACCAGATGGCGGTAGGGTCAAGACCTTCGGGCATGTTGTTCACCTTGACCGTCTTTGCATTCTCCTTTTCCAATGCGTACCTTACGGAATTGCCTCCGTATGATACGACCTTTGCGAGCATAATCATAATTGTTCCTTTGATTTGGTCTGTGCGTTTGTTGCGATATTCTCTTCAATGCTGTACCAATGTTGGATAAGTCCTGCAACGGCATCAATCCACCAACGCATGAACTTCTCATTCTTGAAGAACCGAGCCTTTTCCTCAGCCGTTTTCTTGGATAGCACGTTGCTGATTTTTATCAAATCCGTCCTTGCGATGGCGAGAGAGTTGAGGGCATCCACCTCTTCCTTGGTGAGTCTCATGCGTGGATGGTGCTTCAAGCCAGTCTCAACGACATAGCGGCTCAGACTAATTCCACACTCCTTGGCAAGCGTCTGGAGCTGCTTTAACTCTTCTTTCGTACATCGGTAGGTGTGGACTTCCGTAGGCGGTTTCCTTATGATTTTCTTCTTTCTCATTTGTCCTTGTCTCTGATTAAAATGGGATGATTACAAGCACCTTGCAAAGGTGGTCACGACTGCGAGCCTGCGAGTAGTCCGAGAAACTTTTAGGAATACAGAAAGACGGACACGGCTTCTGTATTACAAAAGGATTTCTCGAAAAGTACCTATAAACCTGAGTTCGGGATAAGAAAGTCTTTGTAAAAGTCGGTAATCTCAATAATTTTTAGTACCTTTATGATTTTGAATCAATTAGTTATAAAATTAAAGGATACTATAGTTATGGAGATTACCAAGAACAAAATTACGGAAATTTTCTGTATTATCGATGATTTTTGCCAAGAATATGATAAGGAAATTGCACGCATGTCCATTTGTGAGCCAGACGGGCGTAAGCACCGCAATCGGAAATGGACTATGAGCCGGTCGGAAATCATGACGATACTCATCTACTTTCATTTCAACACTTTCCGCAACTTCAAGCATTATTACCTTTTTTATGTCAAGGTTCACCTGCACGACCTGTTCCCCAAGCAGCTTTCATATAACCGC
>ENA-ORSA01002200-ORSA01002200.1-human-gut-metagenome-genome-assembly--contig:-NODE-2200-length-14260-cov-19.304963_pt1 | contig 14260 bp, 12 predicted proteins | sample MGYA00242179_ERZ509142 | MGnify/ENA primary metagenome ERZ509142 (study PRJEB26280, sample SAMEA2338659) | human gut metagenome | biome: human gut; feature: human-associated habitat; material: faeces... | reverse complement strand
TTGCCCTGGGCTATGTGCTTCTGCCCCTTCGGGGCGTGCTGCTTAGACTTTTGACACACCCTCTATTATGTTAATATAGTTGAATGAAGAATTCAAAATTGAATAATTCAAAATGCGCTTGCGCATAATTCAAAACTCCTAATTCGTGATTAATTTGTGGCCATTCATGACCTTTTTTATAGTCACGAATTGGCCATGAATTCTAAATTGAATAATTCTTAATCGCCGCAGGCGACCAATTCCTAACTCCTAATTCCTAATTCCAAATTCTTAACGCTTCCAGCCTTCATTATCAAGGCCCTCACCTCATCGTAATTGGTGAATTGCGGGTTGCGTTCCATGAAAATCCGCACGGCTCGGTCGATGAGTTTGTGGTTGATAAGTCTGGCGTTCACCATCTTGTTACCCTCCACACGTCCCAGTCGTATCTGTACCGTAGTGCTGATCATGTCGAATATGAGTTTCTGCGAAGTGCCAGCCTTCATGCGCGTGCTGCCCGTAACGAACTCCGGACCCGTCAGTACCTCCACCCGATAGTCGGCTTGAGCGGCAATGGGCGAGTCAGGATTGTTGACTATGCATCCCGTAGTGATGCCCTCGGCACGTGCGTGTCGTAGCGCAGCCAGCACAAAAGGCGTAGTGCCGCTTGCCGAAATGCCCACTACGATGTCGTCCTGGCAGACCCCCTTTGTAGTGAGCTGTATCCAGCTGTCGTCGGTGTCGTCCTCGCGCGATTCTCGTGTCTGCGTCAGACATTCTATGCCGCCCGGGAAGATGGCTTGTATCTGCCGTCCGTCGGTGCCGTAAGTGTTCTGCACCTCAATGGTGTCGAGAGTGGCGAGTCGTCCGCCCGTGCCGCAGCCCACATAAAACAGTCGTCCGCCGCAGCGCAGTTTGTGCTCCACGGCATCAATCAGCCTGTTGATGGCAGGCAGCGCCTTGTCCACAGCCACGGGCACCGACATGTTCTCGCGGTTGATATTGGCAGTAATCTGCTCCACACTCATCAGTTCCAGATGGTCGTAGTGCGATGGCTGTTCCGTAATTCTCTTGTCCATATTATCACGATTTTTATTTTATAGTGCAAATTTAGAAAAAAAATCTGAATTATAAGCCTGTTTTATCAAGAGATAGTGCAAACCGAAGACAATACAAAAATGTGGTGAGATGTTGTATGCAAATATCGTACATGTAGTAAAAAACTGTTACAAAATAAAAATCGATTCTAGAGATTGGCAGAGTGTTTTTCATCGGTTTTTACAGTGTTCTACACCACATTTTTTTCATTCAAGGCTTCTTTACACTCCAAAGGGACTACATTTGGAGAGCAAAGAAGCCCTAATTGCAATGCAACGGAAGCTTGAATGGAGTGAAAAAGTAGTCTCTTTGCAATGAAAAAGAGCTTTTTTGTGATGCTGAAAATTGCAATTTTAACTCGTTGAATTTATACCCCGTTGAGTATGAGTGTGATAGCTAAAATCGGTCAAAACTCACGAATTTCGAGCCAAAGATTTCCTTGTGCATTCAACTCATAGTTTTGAGCGTTAAAAATGCAAATATTGTATAGGTGCGGCTGCTTTTGTAGTCCTTAATCTGTATACTGATGCTGCTTACATATTTTATTGTGTTCACTTGAAATTGCGGATGAATCGTAAAAAAGCTCCAATCGATAATGAAATTCAAGAAATAATCACTAATTTTGCAATTAGTATCTGCCTTGCAGAAAGCCCGAAAGGGAAATAAGCGGGAGGGTACTGACTTTTATTAATAGGGCGTTTACTTGACGCTTGTCTTTCAAACCGTAAACTTCGCAACTTTACAAATCACAGAAGACAAGATGGCAACGTAGATGCCCACGGTAGGTATATTGTATACCCTGCCGTGGGTTGTCGTATACATACGTCTCGTTCTTGCAACGGGTACGTGTGTGTACGGCTTCCCACGTATGGGATTATATAGTATAAATTATGCGTGGGCTTTCTGCAGTTGCTCGTTTCTGTGATTGGGCAATGCGAAGGCCTACGGTTTGCGGAACGAGCGAAGGGGAAAGAACCCACGCATTCTGTTTTTAAGAGCCATGAAAGATAACTTAGGTCAAACAGTTCTGATATTTGGGTTCTGTCGGAGACATAATGAAGAACGTTAGGATCTCTTATGTACAAAAAATATGTTTTCTCTGGTCATGAATCCTTCCCATGTAGAATGTTGTGGCCTATAAAGGGATACGACTATATTGTTGAAGGTAATAATTTCAACGATCCAAATTCTGTTGTAGAGTTGGGAGTAGGCAAGAATATGGTTGCATCAATACGCTATTGGTTGAAGGTTTTGGGATTGACCGAACAAGACAAGCCTACGTCGATAGCCAATTATTTGTTTGATAAAGAAAAAGGGAAAGACAGGTATATAGAAAGTCTTGGCACGTTATGGCTTCTTCATTTCCTTCTTGTTGTAACACAAGAAGCCACTCTCTATAATATTTTGTTTCTTCGTTACCAGAAAGAGCGCAAGCAGTTTGACAAAGAGCAAATGCAGAATTATGTGAAACGCTTGATGACGGAAGACGATAAGCATAAACAATTCAACGCCAATACGGTGGGCAAGGACTTTGGCGTGCTTACTCAGAATTATGTTCAGCCTTCAAGTCCCAAGTCGTATGAGGACTATTCTTCTCTTCTGATCGACTTGAATCTTATAAGGCACGACAAATCAGACAAGTCTTTTGCATTCAACATCGACGGAAAACGTTCTGTGCCATTGGAGATATTTTTTTACGCCATCCTTAAGATGAAAGGCGAAGACCGTACTGTGTCGTATGACATATTGCAGAATGTCGGACTAATATTTTGCATGACCGATATTGAAGTGATAGGGATGATGCAGCAGATAGACGTTGAATATTCCGAATACGTTCACTACAGCGACAATGCAGGAATACGCCAGCTTCTTTTCAAGGAAGGCAAGAATATAGAATCCATTGATTTACTTAACAGATACTACGAAAATGCAGCAGTTTAGTTTGTCGGCAAATATAGAGGAAGGCTTAAGCAAGAACTTCCAATATATAGTTACCCCTAATGCACGTGATGTGGCATCCGGACTTGTGGATGGCTACCGCACAGGCTTACATTCGTTCACGATTATCGGTTCGTATGGCACTGGTAAGTCAAGCTTTCTGCTTGCTTTGGAGAAGGCCTTGCAATGTCAAGGTTCCTACAGCCTTCTGAATCCACATACTTTGTCGGCTAATGCAAAGTTTGATGTGTTGAAGATTGTAGGCGACTATAAAGACTTAGTCTCGTTGATGCGTGACAAGTTGTCGGTTGACGGAACGGCTGACAATGTGCTTGACCGATTGCGCGAAATTTACAACAAAGCCAAGAAGCAAGGCAAGTTCCTCGTGATATTCATTGATGAGTTTGGCAAGGTGCTTGAACATGCTGCGAAGAACAATCCTGAGCAGGAGTTGTATTTCATGCAGAAGTTAGCTGAGTTTGTGAATGTTTCAACAAGGCAAATTCTTCTTGTCACCACTCTTCATCAGAACTTCAGTGCTTACGCTCGAAAGCTCTCTACTTTGCAGAAGGAGGAATGGACTAAGGTGAAGGGACGCTTCAAGGAACTTGTGTTTATAGAGCCAGTTGAGCAATTGCTTTACCTTGCTTCCAAACAGCTTAATACAAAGAATGATGTGGGCATTGATGCTGAATCTTTGCAACAGTTGTGCCAGCTTGCCAAGACAACAAAGTTTGTGTCGGATAGTTTCACTTCCGATACGGCTAATGCTCTTTATCCGTTGGAGCCGTTCTCGGCTTACGTCATAACACAGGCTATACAGCGTTATGGGCAGAATGAGCGTTCGCTGTTCTCGTTTCTTAATGCAAAGGGTGCCAATTCTTTGAGCGAGTACAAGAATGGCTTCTATGGTATTGCCAATTGCTATGACTATATATTACAGAATTTCTACTCATATCTGAAGGATGCCAATGCCGACTCAATGCAATGGAGTTCTATGCAGGTGGCTCTTGAGCGTGTAGAGGGACAAGCATGGGAGACGAAGAACGAGCTGCTTGGTGCAATAAAGATAGTAAAGACTATTGGACTGCTTAATCTGCTTGGCAATTCCTCGTTCAAGATGACGAGGGAGCAAACTGCCAACTATGTAAGTATGGCACTCGGAGTGGAAGATGCTCTTCACATACTTTGCTTGCTTGAACAGTACAAGATAATTCGCTTCGCAAGCTACAAATTGCGCTATATTCTCTTTGATGGAACAGACGTGAACATCGAGGATGAGATAAGAAAGGCAGGACTCGTGGTGAGCCGTCCCGTGAATTATGTTGACGAGATACGCAACTATTGCTTCAAGAAGATTGCTCCAGTCAAGATGTGCTATTTTCAGAAGGGCACTCCACGCTATTTTGAATATGAGATATTGGAGGAGGGGCAGGATAAAGTGCCTACTGGAGATACCGATGGTTACATACAGCTTATTTTCTCGTCGAAGAAGAATATTGTAAATGACACACTTGCTTTGAGTGCAAAGTGTGGCAATGCGATAGTGTTTGCATGTTTTAATAATACAGATGAGCTTATAGACCATTTGCACTTAATAGAGAAGTATAATTACATTCTTAGCAAGGTGCTTCTTGACAAGTCCGACCATGTGGCAATAACTGAGGTGAAGAATCTCTTGGAATATGAAAAAGTGCTTTTGGACAAGTCGCTCAGCGAGGCATTGTTCTCATATAGCGACGACGTGACATGGATATTCGGTGGCAAGGAGGTGGAGGTGAAAACCTTCCGTATGTTCAACGAACTCCTTTCGTTTGTTTGCAATACGGTGTATCATAAGACACCAGTAATGAACAACGAACTTTTCAATCGCCACAAGTTGAGCAGTTCAATTTCAAGTGCGCGTGTGAAATATCTCACAGCGATGCTCAACCAAGGTAATGAGATTGACTTCGGATTTGCCAAAGACAAGTTCCCGCCAGAGAAGACTATTTATTATTCTCTGTTGAAACATACCGGACTTCATGCGGAAGGCGCTTTTGCGAGTCAGCCCTCTAATGAAGGTATTAAGCCGTTGTGGGATGCTTGCGAAGATTTCTTGGCTTCAACAACCAATAAGCCGCGTAAGATATCAGAGCTTATAAAACTTCTGTCAGCGCGTCCATATAAGCTGAAACAAGGTTTCCTTGATTTCTGGATTCCAACGTATCTGTACATAAAGAAACAGGAATATTCGTTGTATGGCAATGGTGGGGCATATATTCCGAACGTGAACATGGAGTTCTTCGAGCTGCTTCAGAAACATTCATCCGACTATAGCATCAAGGCACTCGACGTGACGGGGGTGCGTATGGATATATTTAACCAGTATCGCAAGTTCTTGAATGTAAATGCTCTTGGCGAGGTGAAGAGCGATGACTTTGTGGAGACCATAAAGCCGTTCTTTTTCTTCTATAGCCGCCAGCTTAATGATTATGCCAAGCACACACGAAAGTTCAATCATGAGCAGACCGCGCGTTTCCGTGACACGCTTGCCGTGGCTAAGGACCCCGAAAAGACCTTCTTTGAGGACCTGCCCGAAGCATTGGGCTTCGACAAGATGGCTTTGCAGAAAAAGGAAAAGGTGGAGGAGTTCTGCTATGTCGTTAATCGTGCGGTAAGAGAGTTGCGCTCATGCTACAACGACTTGATCGACCGTATAGAATCCAGCGTCTTGGATGCCCTCAGTATCGAGGAATATGATTATTCTGAGTATGTGGTCGAAATACGCCAACGTTTCGCTTCTGTCAACGAGCATTTGCTTACCGACCGACTGAAGGAATTCTACAATCACGTCATGGCAGAGTTTGACAACCGCAAGGAGTGGTATCAGTCAATATGCTATACTGCTTTGGAGCAGCCACTTGAACGTTTGCGCGATGATCAGGAAGAAAAGCTTGTGCATAACCTTGTGACGCTTTTCCGTGAATGCGAGAAATATTCCGACATCTCACGCATGGGCGTAGCTGCCAATGACAACGAGGAATGCTTCTCGGTCGACATGGTGGCAACAAGGGGCAAGAATCTCTCGTCGCAGACATTCCGACTGCCTAAGACGGAAGAGAGCAAAGCTGACGAGCTGGAGAAACTATTGGATGAGGCTCTTGCAAATACCGACAACGATAATGTGGCTATATGCACATTGTTGAGAGTGTTAAACAAAAAAATGGCAAAATGAACGTAAGACATATTCTTGGAATTTCTGGAGGAAAGGATAGTGCAGCCCTTGCAATCTACCTTAAACAGAAATATCCTCAACTGAAGATAGAATACTACAACTCCGACACAGGATGCGAGCTGGCGGAGACAGAGTTGCTGATAGAAAGATTGTCAGCATATTTGGGAACTATAAAAAGGCTTCGAGCAGCTGAAGGCAGTCCGGAGCCAACTCCCTTTGAGCATTTTCTTAAAGCAACAGGAGGCTTCCTTCCTTCGCCGCAACAAAGATGGTGCACTCAAAAAATGAAACTTGCAGAATTTGAGCGTTATGTAGGCGACGACAATGCTGTGTCGTATGTTGGAATACGTGGCGACGAGGAACGTGACGGCTATATATCTTCCAAGCCGAATATTCAGGCTGTTTTCCCTTTCCGTCGCAATATATGGAGCATTGACGTTATAAACAAAGTGCTTCACAACGACCAACAGGAGCAGATTATTGCTTTGTACGACAGTCGGTGTAAGGATTATCAGCGTGATGACATAATGGAAGTGCTGAAACGCCCGATATCCAAGCAGTTCTATTATTCCAAGAAGTTGAACGCCTTGCTCGATATTGACGTTAAGCTGTTCAATCATGTGGTGTTTGAATACTTGAAGACAACGGAATATCCAATAGGCAAACTCGACAGTTTTCCTTTGATTGACAATGACGAGGTGCTTGTCAAGGACGACATATTCCGTCTCTTGCGCGAGAGTGGAGTAGGAGTGCCAGCCTATTATGAGGAAATTCCTTTTGAGGTGGACGGCAAGACGGGAACTTATTGCAGAAGCCGTTCGGGCTGCTACTTCTGTTTCTTCCAGCAGAAGATAGAATGGATATGGCTTTATGAGCAGCATCCCGACCTCTATAAGAAGGCAATGGAGTTTGAGAAAGACGGCTATACATGGAATCAGGGTGAGAGTCTTGCCGAATTGATTAAGCCAGAGCGAATAAGAAAGATAAAGCTCGACATCATTAAACGACAGGAGGAAAACCGTACAAAGCAAAAAGGCACTACACTTGTCGACTTGTTTGGCGACGAGATAATGTGTACAAATTGTTTCATCTAAAAATCCTTAGGTTTATGCTATACGAGGTAGATTGGGCAGAAGACGGCACATATCGCCCTGGGGAATACAATTCGCCAGAGAAGTTCTTCAACGATGGGTTGAGGAACAGCGATGAGTTTGATTTGCAGTTGGGCTATTTCAGCTCTGCTGCAATAAGTGTGCTTGCTGAGGGCTTTGCCACGTTCATTGCGAATGGTGGAAGGATGCGCCTTGTTATAAACCAGATAGTTTCGGAAGCTGACAAGAAAGCCATAAACAAGGGTGTGAACGGAACGGTTATTGACTGTTTCGACCTGACGGATTTCGAGTCTTTGCGACAGACTTTTGACGAGTACCAGCAGCAGTTCTTCGACTGTCTGGCCTTCCTTATTCACTACAAGCGTATTGATATACGTATCATACGTCCACGCAACCGTAAGGGCATCGCCCATACCAAGTCTGGACAATTTCGTGATGGCGACAGTGTGACATCGTTCACGGGGTCTGCCAATTTCACAATAAGCGGACTGTTCAATAATCTTGAGGAGATAAAGATTGACCGTAGCGACTCGCTTGACGTAATGATACGCAAGCGGATTCAAAACCAGCGTGAAGAGTTCGAAGCTATAATGAACCGTCAGAAGAATGGTATTGAGTATTTGTCGGCAGACAAACTTGAAACAGCAATAACCTCGTCTTTTAAAGATAAGGATATTGACGAGCTGCTTGACGTGGAACGTAAGTTGAAAAGAATCAAGGCTGAAAAGGAGGCTCGAAAGATAAATGAAGAAAAGGTTGGGGTGCATGATGAAGAATATGAACCCATTCCCCATTTTCCTTATACGTCAGGACCGCGCGACTATCAGAAACAGGCTTTTGAGAATTGGAAGAACAACAAGCAGCGTGGTCTGTTTGCCATGGCTACGGGTACGGGCAAGACCATTACATCGCTTAATTTTCTGTTGGAGATTTACAAGCGCAAGGGCTATTATAAGGCAATAATACTTGTGCCGACTAAAACGTTGGTTGAACAATGGGTTGAAGAATGCCGTAAGTTCAATTTCAAGAACATCTATAAAGTATATTCTCGCAACAGAAGATGGAAGGATGAGATTGAGGCTTTGCACATGAAGGAGGCTTTTAATTATTCAGATGGCGACGACTCTTTTATCATCATTTCAACCTATGCCTCATTTGCTCGTGCCAATGTATTCAATACCTTGAATGGCTTTTCTATGAGTCAAACTCTTCTTATCGCTGATGAGGCTCATAATATGGGTGCTGGCAGAATCCTTGACAGGCTCGATGGCATAAAATATCTCCGTCGCATAGGATTGTCGGCAACTCCCAACCGTCAGTACGACGATGCGGCAAACAACAGACTGGCTGATTTCTTTGGGAGTGAGAAGGGCTTTACATTTGAATATTCCATGCGTGAGGCCATTGACAATGGGTTCTTGTGCCGTTATTATTATTATCCTCATGTGGTATATTTGGATGATGAAGAAATGGCAGAGTACACAAGGATATCATTGCAGTTGGCTAAATTTTTCAACTACGATAGTTCGTCTTTTCCGCAAGGCGATGATATTCTCATGGCTTTGCTGCTGAAGCGAAAGCGTATAATACATAAGGCTAAGAACAAGGAAGAGACTTTCCGCAACATCTTGAAGCAAAGGTATGAGGAAAAGGGGAATTTGAAATATACCTTGGTTTATGTGCCAGAAGGCAACAAGCCGGATGAAACGTCAGACGTTTTCGATGTGGAGGATGTAGTAGGTGAGGATGAGACTTCACAGCACCTTATAGATAGGTATACAGAAATAGTGAAGGGCATAAGCCGCACGACTACAGTACGAGAATTCACTTCCTCGTCGAAAAACAGAAATAAGATTCTTGAGGATTTCGCCAATGGCGATTTGGAAGTTCTTACTTCTATGAAATGTCTTGATGAAGGCGTGGACGTTCCACGTAGCGAGATGGCTATATTCTGTGCAAGTACGGGCAATCCTCGACAATTCATACAACGTAGAGGCAGAATCTTGCGAAAGCACAAGGATAAGTATCATGCCGTGATACACGACCTGATAGTTGCGCCTATGATTAACTCTGCATCTGAGAGTTACAACATGGAGCGCAAGCTGCTTGAAATGGAAATGCGACGTGTAAGGGATTTTGCATCCTTGTCAGAGAATGCAGACTTCACTTACACCGAACTTGATGACATTACTACATATTACAACATAACAATTTTATAAAAAAAATATGGCATATACTTCAAATAACGACAAGATGCTTGAGGCTGTTCTTACAGACCCCGACTTGATGAAATTTGGCGATTATAATCCAGCCGAAGTCACATCAATATACCAAGCTATTGATTCAGACAATGTAGTTGTCAGCGCTGTTGCTCAGATAATCAAACGTTCAGCAGAACAAGCAACAGAGAAAGAAATATACAAAGAAGTAACAGAATATTTAAAGAGAAACGTATGATAATAAAGGAAATATCTATACGTAACTTCCGAAGTTACTATGGGGAAAATAAATTTGAGTTTTCTGAAGGACTGACTCTTGTCATTGGTGACAATGGAGATGGCAAGACAACTTTCTTTGAGGCTTTGCAATGGTTGTTTAACACGGCAACAGAAAATAATAGCATTGACAATGCGTCGGAAATGCGCAAGTCGAAGTTGGAAATTGGCGAAAGCGATGAAGTCGCAGTAAGAATGGTTTTCGACCATGATGGCGAAAAGATTGTTGAAAAACGCTTCACTTTCGAGCGCACGTCGGAGACTTCATTCAAGACTTCTTCTATTACTTTCCGAGGCTATGAGGATACAGGCGCAGGGCGTGAAGTGGTGAATGGAAAGACTCTTATGGATAGATGTTTTGATGCGTTTATCCAAAGATTTAGCATGTTCAAGGGTGAGTCTACTCTTAATGTTTTCCAAAATGCAGCAGCGTTAAAGGAGCTTGTTGATAAATTTTCTGATGTGAGAGAGTTTGACAAATTGGTTGAAATCTCTGCTGAAATGGAAGATAAATCTAATAAGGCTTATCAAAAAGAATGTAAGTCAGACCAGAAAATAGCGACTCAGGCAGGGAAACTTGAGAGTCAGTTGAAACGTGTGTCTGAAGATATATATAACAAGAAAAAAGAGATAGCGGACAAGAAACTCTCTGTGTCGGTTTTTTCAACAAAACTTGAGGAATTAGAACAAAATCAGGAGACAACAGAAAGATTTAATGAAGTAAGTGAGCGGTTGAAGTCTCTGAAGGAGAAGTCGCTTAAGTTGAGGGCAAACATAAGTATGGTAAACAAGAATACTGCATTGTTGGACCAATTATGGATATTATGCGCTTTCCCTTCTGTTTTGACAGAGTTTAAGAAGAAATGCTCGGATTTTAGTCGAGAGAAAAGAAAACAGGAGAAAGACTTTGTTGAGGAGCAAGCCAAGGAAATGGGCAAGAAGGAAGCCTTGCAAGAGGTTCGTGGTATGTTGTCGGAAAACGTAGCTGAATTGCCTTGGTATTTGCCAAATCAGGAGACCATGGAGGAGATGATACATGACCATGTGTGCAAAGTTTGTGGCAGCCCTGCACCAGAAGGTTCTGATGCTTATCTGTTTATGGTGAATAAGCTAAATGAATACAAAAAGCATATTGCCGCCAAATTGCAAATAGAAGAAGAAAAAGCAGCTGTAGAGCGTAAGCAATTGTTCACAAGTGGATATATCGAAGAATTGCATAATATGAGTATCCGTCTTGGTGGAAATAAGGAAGCTCAGATTGCGCATATTTCAACAGATATATTTGATAGATTGAGTCTTGAGGACCGTCTGCGTGAAGAATTAAAGAAGGTTGAAGACAAGAAGCAAGAAACTGAAGATGAAAAAGCTCGCTTACTGATACAGGCTGGTAATGTGTCAGAGGAGTTGCTGCAAAAGAGTTTTCTTGACATTAAGGGAATGTTTGAGCAAAAAGGACGTGCAGAAACTCGTCTTGTGGAGTTGGAACGCGATCTTCAGGACTTAAAGGCAGAAGAGGATGATTTGCGCAAACAGTTTAATGATTTGAATCCGCAAAATGGTCAAGTGAAAGTCTATAGGGACGTTCATCGTGTGTTTGAAGAGATAGCAAAGGCTTTTAGAAAGGCTAAGAAGGAAAACCTGCGCCGATTCCTATCTGCTTTGGAGGAGTGTGCCAATGAGTATTTGGAAAGACTTAGTGCGCAAGACTTCCATGGAGAAATACGTTTGCGTCAGACTGTTGAGGAGTCTACCGAGATTAGGCTTTATAGCTCTAACGGAACTGAGATAAAGAATCCTTCTGGCTCTCAAGAGACAGTCATGTATATGTCAGTGTTATTTGCTATTTCTGATTTTACAGATCAGAAACGTGATGAAAATTATCCGTTGATATTCGATGCGGCTACATCTTCATTCGGCGATTCAAAGGAAGAGGGCTTCTACAATGTTATAGATAAAATCAATAAGCAATGTATCATTGTGACAAAGGATTTCATAACAAAGGGTCAGCTTCGTCTGAACGAAATCGACCAGTTGACATGTGGTGTGTATCGTATCAGAAAGGCTGATAATTTTGATGGCCATAATATGGCAACAATTAGGACAATCGTTGATAAAATAAAATAGCTATGGAATCATTATTCGACTTATGGAGCAAGCGTAATCCTCAGTGGGAAAAACGCTACGAAGAGTCTGTCATAAAGGTGTTTACCGACTATGGACGAGGCACAACATCATATCAAGCTGCTCGTGCTAAGATATTTGGTGCGGGTTATGAGCTTTTTATTATCGCCTTTTTCATTGGCTTGTATTTTGACCAGACAAAGCCGTTGATTGAGGATAAAGCTAAAATAAAGTCATTCGGACAGCCGATACAATATTGGGGAAATCAAGAAAATCGTCTAGGAAGAAAATCTTATGGCGAAATACGGCAGTTTTTGTTTGCTGCTCTTGTGGCTAAAACCGATATTGACCTTATTGCTTTGGATAAAGGCGAAATTACAGCTCGAAAAGTTGTTGACCAGCTTATTGACAAGATGGAGCAATACGCCAATTTTGGTTTCTCTTACATATACGAAAAGATGGAGGAAGATCCAAATTACTTCTTTAAGGAGACTGCATTCCTAAAGCTTTTCCTTTCTTTTCTGAATGACAAGAAGGAAGACGAGGAACAATTGGAAGAGATTTAGATTCTAAATAAAGAAAGAAAAATAAAGTAACATAAATAATAGCCCTCGTGTTCTGTTTACGATGGAACACGAGGATTAACAATTAAACTTAAACAAAATTATGAAAGGACGTGACACGTTTACAATGGATGTGATTAAAGAATTGTATCAGCTGTTTTTGCAGAAGGACAATGCAGATTATAATGAGCAGAAGTCTATCAGAAGGAAAATTCGTGAAAAGGGTTTTTATATATCTGATTTCCCTGATTTTGCAAAAAATATGAATTCAACTGAATTTCGTCTTCTTTGCAATAGTGGTAGAATAACCATAACAGATAAAGATAAGTATATGAAATCAGATGATGTGGCTGAATTTCTGTGCAATAATAATGATAATCAAAGTAATAAGATACGGCTTGGCAATAATGAAAATCTATGCTCTAAGAATGCCGAACCACAAGATAATGAAAACTTCAAGGAAGGACTTGAGCCTTGGGTGGATGAGCATTCGGAGATTTTGATTCTTGGTTCATTGCCAAGTGATGTTTCCCTTAGGGAGCGGGCTTATTATCAGAATAAATCAAAGAACTCATTCTGGAAGTTGATGCATGGATTATTTGGTGAAGGCCCCGACAGCAAAAAGTTTCTGATGAAGCATCATATTGCCTTGTGGGATTGTCTTTCTGCTGCCAATAGAGAGGGAAGTTTGGATTCCAATATTTCTGGAGAAGAGAGACCTAATAATATTCAGCAGCTGTTGGAGTCGCATCCAAGCATAAGACGAATTGTGATTAATGGAAAGAGTAAGGCAAAAGGATATTTTGATAGGTATTTTTCTGACCTTTACGACGATGTTGAAATTATAGCTGTGGAAAGTTCGTCTAATGCTAACTCAATAGAGTTTGAGTCAAAGCTTGAGGATTGGAAGAAAATTCTGAAATAGTAACATGGATATGTATCAAGTAGAGCTTACTACAGACATGGATGTGGTGAGTATCGTTGTTAATGCTTCTGACGAGAACGAGGCAATATCCATTGCCTTGACAATGTTTGAGCAAGGAGAAGTGGACACGGCAGGAAGTATGTTGATAAATGTTGCTGCTTTCCGTGCTTGTTAGATTTTACTCAAGTTTCGGATTTGGAATTCAAGCCGTTTGAGCATACTCTCTAAGTGCAGCCAATCTCTTGTCATTCTCAATAATTTGGATGGTTAGTTCATCGGAGTCAGCATCAATGAGTTCTGAAACAAAAGTTTCGTGACGAGCAATCTGCAAGTCCAAGTAGACGCTTGCTGTCTGAGAAGAACACTCCTATGCTCCAACGCATGGCATATATCTCGTAGGCACACATAAAACGGAGTCTCAAGTCTGTTGTAAGAAGCACTTTCCACGCTTCCTTTTTGCCTCTCTTGCAAAAGAACAATTTGACAGCACGTTTTCCAAGTACAACTTCAATTTCTGCATAATGACAGCGGTAGTGCCTGCTGTATTTCACTTCCTTCTTAGCTTTAAGTTTGGTGATTATGGCCTTGGCAGACAACTTCCTCCAATTAGTAGTTATATACTTGGATATCCAAAACTATCATTTGATTGGGGAAACGTCCAGAGTGGAATATGATAATGACGGTGAAACGTTAAAGGTATGGAACATAATGTATAATCGTAGCAAAGGATGAAGAAGTAGCTCTTGATATCCCAAATGAGGGCGTGTCAAAACTCCCAATATAAATAAAAAAACTCGTTGTACGTTCTTGTG
>ENA-ORSA01002182-ORSA01002182.1-human-gut-metagenome-genome-assembly--contig:-NODE-2182-length-14369-cov-5.368939_pt1 | contig 14369 bp, 26 predicted proteins | sample MGYA00242179_ERZ509142 | MGnify/ENA primary metagenome ERZ509142 (study PRJEB26280, sample SAMEA2338659) | human gut metagenome | biome: human gut; feature: human-associated habitat; material: faeces... | reverse complement strand
TCATGTATATCAAACCCATTGGGAACCATTTCCCTTATAACGGAATCCAATTTCTCACAGTCTATGGATTGATCTGCCAATTCCACGGTAAGCATACCGCAACCAATATCCACCCCAACTAAATTTGGGGTTACCTTATCGGTTATTGTCATTGTAGTACCGACAGTACATCCCTTACCAGCATGGCTATCTGGCATTATTCTAATAATTGAATTCTGATAAGCCTCATAGTTTGCGAGTCTTTTAACTTGCTCATAAGCTTCATATTCAAATGTCTCGGCGAATACTTTCACCTCGTTTCCTGTGTCCGATTTTATAATTCTCATAAAAAAATATTTTTTGCAAATAAACAATAAAAGTTTAAATAAACTCATGGATTCTTTGATTTGATTAACCCATTAAGTATCTTGGTCGCCAATAACGGATCTTTATCCATTAAAATGTTCCATGCTTTTATTCCGGGTTTCACCCTAGAATAATGATGTAGCACTATATTGTTGGCTTTATCCAGTCTTCCGGTTCCATATATCCATAACATCCCGGGATATAACTGGAAGTTTTTCATTATCTTCTTTGCTTGTCTTAATCTCATGATTTCAATTTATTTATTATTTAATGATTATATAGTCCCCGCAATCTTCAATATACTTTATTCCGGCACTATCAAGAGTATTCTCTATGTCCACTTGGCACAGGCAAGATTCCGGTATGATATTGTCATACCCTTCCGCTGGGATCATTTTCGTGATTTGCGGGAAATGATCCTCTAGTTGTTTAGGGGATTGTATTTCTACATCCCCGTCGTAAATAAGTACGCACATGTTATTTAAATTATGAGCCTTCCCATGAAGGCTCGGTTTATACTATTCCCCAAGATCGGGAATATGGCACCAATGGGTAACCTCCCCGAATACCTTATAAGCGTCCTCCCCGTAAATGATAAAGCCACTATCCTTGCCATGTAGATAAGCGGTGGCTTTGCCCCCGTATTCACCTCTAACCAAGACTATGTCTTGATTTTCCGGTAGACGTTCCTTCACGCTTACCCACGGTGATTGCTTAGCCTGCCATTCGGCACCGGCTATAAATCCCTGATAATACGCCGGGAATGCACTACCGCTACTCCTGCTTTCAGCGAAGAAATGAGCCGCTTCTTCTACCGTCTGTCTCTTATCAATATCTCTTTCCATGATTTTAAATAATATTTAAATATTGCTAACCACACATTGTTAGTACACGGTAAACCTGTATATTTGCATTGCGTTTGGTTGGAACATTAACACCTCCAATCTGGTGAACTGTCATTCACCTCCTTGTCCTATCTCCCTTGTCCGAGAAAAGACACAAGCCCATTGTCCTGTAACTTTGGGCTTTTTTTAGTTTCGCTTGACAGGGCGTAGCTAAATATAGCTTGACGATGCAGGTCGTCAGGCAAATCGGAAAGGAGGTGTTTAATGTGGAAGACCAAACGCGCGAAGACCGCAAGACTCGTATTTTCTGTCGCTACATAGTAAAGAATGGTAAGAGAATCTATCCTAAGACCTCTCGTTATTTCTCTTTCTTGGTGAGCGATAAAAAGTAAGCCTAGCTGTTTTTTAGGAGATGTGCAGGCATCTCCTTCCTTTATTAGTCTATAAGCGTTACCTTAATCATTTGATCCTCCTTTCTCTAAAATATCCTTACAAGCCTTGCTATCGCACCTTACCGGTTTTTGATGGAAAGCGCACCAAGCGTCCCCGTTAGCGTCTTCATCCTCGATAAGTCGGCAATCGCCGCATTTATCTGTTAGGTATTTCTTGTCAAGGTATCCTTCCTTGATAAGCCATTCAATCATATTCACAACAGCATCTAAGACATTCTTTTTCATAACCTCATGCTTGCAGTCGTATCCCAGTTCTGTGTATTGGATGAACCAATACACGCTATCTTTTGTGATTTCCAAACTTAAATCGGGTCGGTTGCGTTGTGAAATCGTGGCAGGAAGCATGTCTATCAGCTTGGATAGAGACCAAGCTGGATAACGACCAACCATATCTAATAGCCCCGACTTGTCCATCCAAGGTTCAACTAACTGATCTTGGACATTATCAATTGACCAATCTTCGGTTTCCGTTATGCGTTGCAGATAGAAGTCTGCCGTCTCCGGTCTCACCCCGGCCTCTAATAGCCGAGATGATTGTTCTTTATTCGTGCAAATTTGATTCATGATTTCTATTTATTAGCAAAATTTTAAATTCCATCTTTCCCCATTAAGATTAGGGAAATGCCTTAATATCTCATCTTCAAGTTCCTCCTCTGAGAACAGGGGAATTCTATGGTTGTACATAATATTCCCCATATATTTGCCTTCGCTATACACATGAATGGTTTTCTTTATTTTCTTCATGCTTTATCCTCCTTCTTGTTGATCGCCTCATGAAGCGAATTATACACCCGGGCGAATATTTTTCTTTGCTCTTTGTCTTTTAATGAGTCCGCAAACTTGTGCATGACCATCTTCTTCTTGTTATCCCAGATTATCCGTGCCTTATCCACGCCGTCAACAAACAATATATGCGGATATTTACCCCATTGTATCAATATGCCATTATCGATAAGATCTGTAATCTCCTTTGGCATTAGCTCTTTATTACGGGCCATGCCTATGAGCTTACCTTCCTCTCGCTCTATGGCCGACTTGGTTTTGTCTATCTCCTTTTGGAGATTAGATATAGCGTTGTTCTGCCTGTCCCATCTTCGCATAGTGGCCGGGCCGTTCCTCTTATCGTTAAGAGGTTGCCCGTTAGCGGAGGCTACATCCCCAAAGTGTTCGTTGATCTTTTTGTCTAATTTATCCTCTTTCTTTTTAAGAGAGGATTTTAGTATCTTTAGTCTACTCATATCTACCCCTCCTGAATAATTACGCACTCGATTTGTTCGTCATACGTCACGTCCACCGGATCGTACTCATACTCTCCATCGGACGTGCGGATCATTACCTCCGCTTCCGGGTCTTGCTCTTGGAGAAGAGCGATTAGTTCTTTATTTCTCATAATTTTCTCCTGTTGATTTAAGGGGTACCCCTTGGACGGAATACCCCGGGTAAGTATTAGTTCTGCTCTGCGAGTTTCTTGAACTCCCCAAGCAACATATAGATAGTGGCGATATCGTCCTTGAAACGATCCACCGTTTCCTCGTTGATGCACCATGAGTAGTTGAATACCAAGTCCATCAGCTGGTCGCACACCTCGGAGGGCGTGGTGATCTTGTTCATGAACTCGTTGAACGAGGTGAAGTCGTATTGCTTAGATAACATGGAATGGAATGTTAGGTGTTATACGGCCTTCCAAGTAATCGTTCAAGTAGTCACGAAGACGCTTGATCCTGTCTTTATCAGACATAGAGAACATAAATTCCTCTTCCGCGTCTTCTGTGCACACTGATATGACTAATATCGGTTTCTCTGTTCCGGCAATAGGCTTATGGTTCTCGTCTACGATGTACGAATATGAAGGCCATAGCTCTATTGTTTCTCCGGACGCTCCGATCAGTACTATTGAGTTATGTTCTTTTTCCCATCTTTCTATCTCTTCCATGCTCATATCATAAGTATGGATATAATCAAGATTCACTTCGCACATAACGTATCAGTTTTTACGGTTAAACACCTCGTCAAGTATCTCGTCCGGAAATACGCTCACGTTGCCCCATCGAACGTCTGGGATCTTGGTTATCTCGACACCCTTTTTCTTGCATAAAGAGCTTGCCTTTCTTCCCATCGCCCCGTATCGTTGGACGTCAAGCTTGATATTGTTTCTTGACACGTAAGCTACGATAGTCGATCTTTTTAGCTCGGTGGTAGTCCGTTGCTTGATATCCTCTATTGTAGACTCTAGCTTTTGCTGTTTCTCCTCAAGTTCTTTAATCCTCCTCTCGTTCTCCACATTTACTTGAGCGAGTTTGAGAATAAGTTCGGAAGGTGATAAAGGTTTGTTAAATTCTTCCTCGCAAGCAATGAAGTAACGGCGGGCTTGCTTGCCTTTCTCGTTGCCTTCCACCATGAAGATCTCCTTAGCAGATTGAATTGTTAATGCGTATTCTGTCCTTGTGGAATAACCTTCGTTTGCAGTTTCATAATTTTCGGAAGCTGTAACATAGTCCACGTTTTCAATAAGATCGCATTTTTCAATCCTGTTCTTGATCCAATCAGCGAATTTTTGTTTACTCCCCAAGAACACATGAAGTGCCCTTGCATTGACGGCTTTCTTGCCATTTCTCTCATTAATGGGGATTAACGCCCCTACGTTTGTTGTAATTTCTGCCATTTTTGAAGTTCTTTAGGCATTACAGGAAAGTTTTGTGCTGCATCCCTATTTAGCAGGGCAAGCGAAAAGCGGTTGCTTCCGACCCGTTGAACTTCACCACATAGGCAGTGGGCGCATTAACGCTCCACACGGGAGAAACAACCGCTATATCATATAGATGCAACGATCTTACAAGCATAAAAAATGCCCGCTATATACGGCAGGCTTCCGCTTGCCTATGTGTATGAAGTTCGCTGCAAATGTACCACTTCTTTCCAAAACGCCAAATAAAATCATTGAAAAATTATCCCGCCCTTTCAAAAGCCTTGTTAAACACCCTCGGATCAAGTATCGCATTCGTTATCGCCGTGAATGCCTTCACGATCCCGGGCTGCTCATTTAAGTTTATTCTCACGTCCTTCCCGGTGACCTCGCTTGATAACCGGTCGCTCAGGTCTCTACCTTGTCCAGTGCCAGATAGGATAGGGGATTGTAGGCCAACGGGACGATTTTCCGCATCCTGTCGCCGAAATCGCTTATCGTGATCCTAGACATCTGCGCCAACATGTTTATCGTGGATGACAGGGATGCGATCCGGTTCGTCATGCCCGATACCCCGTGATCCAACAATATCTGGCTGATCGTGTAGTAGTACCGGTCTATGTGGGGCTGCACGTCCTCCTCCATGCTTTGCGTAATCTCGGCAAACGCCTCCTTGTTGGCCTTGGCTATCCGGAAGATGTTGGTGTTATAAGCGTCTATCTCTTTTTCGATAGCGTTGGCCGTCCGTTTTGCGTTATGCCTGTAGTGCTCGCTATTCCTCATGGCTTCCATGAGCGAGACCGTGTAGTTATACACTTGGTCGTTCACGAAAAGTACCATGTAGGTTAGCGATGTGACAAGGCCGTTCGTGTCCTTGTCGATCTCTTCCCAATCGTTGTATTGCTTCATGACTTATTTATCGAATTTGATTTGGTACAGGTGGAAACAATTCTCGTGCAGGTTAACAAATTCCTTACGTGGAGGGAATATCTGAGCTACCTGCATGCTGTCCGGCATAAACTTGTATCGTATCTCTTTCAGTTCGTAATATCCGAGCGTGTGATTGGCTGATACGGACAGATGCCATTCACCCATTTCCTTATTTATGAGAATATCCTTTCCTTTGTAGGTGAACATACCCGTCTCGTAGACTCCGTGCTCATCCTCGATATGCTCATATATGAAATCGATCGGAAGCATCGTAAATGCCATTGGTAATGGCCGTTTATATTTCTTCAATTCCTCATTTGTCATTTTCTCTGTTTTTTAATTTATCTCATCATAGATGAATGCAGTTTTCAACTATGATGAATGATTAAACCTCTGTTTTAGCGAACACAACACTCTCGTGATCCGGCCTCAGATGAGCCATGCAAGCCTTGCTGTACTCGCAATCCCTAGCTCCATCGCCCCGGAACAGGCATCCCCTGCATACGACCGCTTTCCCTTGGTATATTGCCTCGAAGCGCTTGACTTGCACCCTGTTTGTCCCGACTTGGATAACAAAGCCGGTAGGGGTGTTTCTCAATCTCTCTGTTATTTCCATGTTACTCTATATCAGTTTTTTTTACCCTGTAATGTGTCCCATTGATCTCTTTAACGGCAAAGTCAGAGAACGTTGCCTCTCCCTTGGACACCATCTTACATACGTCGTTGTAAGAGTATAGCTTGGCTCTCTTGTCAAACTTGATGATATCCGCTATGTTAAGCTCCTTGTAGTTGAAATTGTCAATAAGATGGTTGATAGCGTCATTAAGCCGTTTTGTGGTGAACTTATTCGCCCTTACCCTTTCCGCTAACAAATTGAAGAACGGATCTCCCATTTTCGGGAATGCGGTCATCAATCTGCTGATAGATACGGCTATTTCTCGTGGATCAGCTAAATCCCCGGTATAGAGACTTACGCTACACTCACCGTTTGGATTCCTCGAAATCGGCTCGGGCGATTCCCTCTGCGATATTTCGAAGGAACTCGTTTGGATCACGGTTGCATTGTTGAGTATTTGCCCTATTTTTGTTGTCATAATTGCCTGATATTACTTTCTCGAAATTAGTTGGCTTGATAAGCCAGTCAAAAGAGGCTCGCCAGCCATTTTTATTCTGGCCTTTGAGAAAATCGCTGTTTAAAGCCATTTGTATCATCCTCGCGAAGGTTTCTTTCCCGTATGTCTTGATACGTGCGTTTATCATCCCTTTTCGCTTGTCTGACAGAGGCATCCGTATATTTCCGAACGCTCCTTGCGTTTTTTCATTGAAAAATTTGACAAGTTCCGCGTAATCAATCCGTCCATCGTGCGGCTGTGAAGTCGCACATACAGGAGATTCGTTAGAATCTTCTGTTATATTTTCCTCTTCCTTTTCCTCTTCCTTTATAGGCACTGATTGTTCAGTGAACGTTCCGTGATTAATCAGTGATTGTTCAGTGAATTTTGATAAGATATTGTCTAACTTGTTTTTAGGTATGTTCAAATCGTCAACATTCGGTCGGTTTATCACTTGATGCCGAGCGAATTTAGGCAGATATATGAAATTCTCATTATTATAAGAGAACTGACATATAAATCCATTTGTCGCAAGCTCTGATAACCATTTCTCAAACTGTTGAACCTGAATTTGGTCATACGGGAATATCTTAGACTTTAACCATATCGTGTCACCGATCACAACGCCGACATCATCGGAGAAAGTCCATAATCCTATGTATAGGAGTCTGGAGTCTCTGCTGATCTTACCTATTTTGGAATCGTCCCAGAATTTAGGCTTAATTGTCCTTATCCGTGCCATGCTTATTTCTTTTTAGGTGTGTCATTTTTATGTAGTTTTATTTTTTAGACAATACAATATACCCCCCCGGCCTAGACCGGGGTTTTTAAAATTTAATACGTGAGTAGGGTAGGGCTATTTGATAGTCCTCTTGATCTCGTCCATCAACCTCTCTGTTATCCTCTTGTCGTGCCACTCGTGCCATTCGGTGAATAGCCCCTTGGCGGCGATGAAGAAGAAGCATGAGTTCTTTAGCTCCGTCTCTTGCGAAGACGTGATGCGTGCCCATTTTAGCTGGTTCTTCACGTGCTCCAGTTCCTTGGAAAGCCGGTCGTTCTCCTTGGATAGGCGGTTGATGCGGATAGTTTGTTGACGTGCTGTTGGAGTACTCATAGCGCACCTCCTTCCAGCCCGGCTAAAATGAATGCGGACATCAATAAGATTAGTACCTTGACATAGCCGATAACGTCGTTCTTGTTATCGCACTCGAGCAAGCCGAATGACATGAAGGTTAATAGCTTGGCGATGGATCGCCATGATAGGAAGCTCGTTTCGTGAGCGGACGTGGTTGTGCAATTACTGTTGTTCGTTACACTCGCAGATTTCATAGGACTTGGCATGTTAATGAAATTTGAGTATATAAAAAAGGCTATCGCCCCACGAACCGCCAAGTCCAAGTTAAAACACAAGTGTCGTAACCCATGTGGATTGATAGCCTTTATATCTTTGTAGATATAACACGCCATGTCTAGCCATAAAAATAGCTACGACAAACTTATTTTCTAATACTTGAACTGGCGGGTCCACTGCAAAGATACAACTCAAATTCAAAATGCCAAATGATTTGCTTTAAAAATATAGGACACGCATCCTAGTGATGTGCTATAGTGGTGTCGGTTGAGATGGATTGATAACCTCATTGTCTCGTTTTTGCTCTTTCCATTCCCTGAACTCTTTTAACTCAAGCAAAGAGTGGAAACCTCCTAGAACGAATGAATATACCATTGGGAGTTCTTGTATCGTATATCCTCCAGCTTTGCTTAAAAGAGACATCCTCAGTTTGATGTCTCTTTTTTCTCTTAGATAGTTTAAGATTTCTATTATCATGATTTAATCATATTGATTGCTCTTTTTAAACACCAAACAAATTGAAGTTTTTTTAGAACCACGGGATATATCCCGGTGGCGTGTTGTCCTTGTTCTTGAATCTTTTTAGATGCTCTTCCACGTTCAATCCCTCCCTTACGAGGATGATCGTGTTCTTGTCAACCCTTACGGGTATCCTCTTGAATTTAGGCTCCGGGAGTATATCCCCGTTTGCCTTAGTGTTCGCTTTGATAGTTCTCATATAAGTTATCGTTGTTTGTAGTTGTCACAATACCGTAGGGAGTTAGCTACCCTCCCGGTGTTCAATATCTCGCACCATACGGCCAGCCCCTTGTGAGGATGTCCGTTGGCGCAATCGCCACATTTCACCTTTTCTTGCTCGTCTTTCTTCTTAGCCATATCACCAAGTCTTTATTTTTATTGGTAGATCGGCGTACCACCAAGCCAGAATCGTAGCGTCACGTTGGTCTTGGTTCGTTCTCTTAGGCAAGGGACCGACTATGTAGGAGAGTTCCTCATGGGTTATCTTGCCCTCGTCCCCTTTCCAATGCTTGGTCAAAGGCTTTACCTCCTCGCAGGGAATCCCTATGTGCTCGCACATCTGGAGAAGCAATATCCCGGTTTGCTGGTTACGACCTACATACTTGGCTATCCTCTCGCCGGATTTACCCCTAGCCTTATGGTAGTTGCTTTTTTCGTTAAGCCATCCGGCCTCGACAATGACCACTATGTCTACCCCCTTGTATCTCTCTCTTGCCTCCTTTATGAAATCGACCAACACAGGGAAGGGGAGGCTCTTTAGAATTAGCTGTCTCGTTGAAGGAGACAGTACGCATATACCGGATTTATCTATGTCCGGGTCAACGGCTATCACTAAATCATGTTTTTTCTTTCCCACGAATTCCTCCTTTCTTTATCGTTTATTAGTAAGAATACGGCCAATATCAATGCGATCAGTCCTAGTATTGCGGTGATAAGGTATATGGCCATTGTCAAGTGATCTAAATTCTGTATTGTTTCCATAATTATATGTTTGTTATTCGTGGACGGTGCCGGGATCGAACCGGCCTCTTTACGTCATGCGCACTCCGTAACGTTTCATCCCGGAATACTTACCGCCCGAAATCCCCGCGTATCCTCACGGACGGCGGGGATAAAAACTAAATCTAATACCATGAAAAACACACTCTAATATTAATATCCTTAGTTCTGAATCTTTATTAAATCGGGTATCGCTCCATAAATGGGGGTACGACCATCCCATTTGTCGATAAACTGCTTGTAAAGAATTTCTTTAGTCAATCCTCTCGAGGTGATTAACGCTTGTTCCGTTTTCAATTGCTCCAACTCGTTGCGTTTCCGTTGCTCCGCTATCTGCTGGTCTAAAACCGAAATATTGGTGTTAACTTCATTTCTACTATCGATTTTCTCGCGAACCGCCTTGGAAAACTCTAATTGCGCTGAGAATGTGAGTAATTGAAGACCTCTTTTCTCGAATTCCTTATCTACAATCTGCTCAAGGCGCTTCTCAAAAAGAAGAGAACCTCCGTCTGCCATTAAGCTATCGGTCTTATGTTTACGGCTTTCCTCCTTGATCAGGTCATAGATGCGAGGTTCTAGTATGTTATCCTCCAATGATTGCATGAAACCGTCTTTGCCTGATTCCGTATCGGCCTTGTCTATGTGCTTGTTATCGAAAACAACGTCTATTGCCCTGTTTTTGATGACCTTGTAGGAGTAAGTGGGGCGTGCGTTAAACTCCGTATTGTCTGCGGCTTTTAACGTGACAGGGCTTCCGAACTCGCCTCGTTGGTCGAATAGCGGGACTTGAAATAATTCCGTGCCCCATTCCCAAGTTGAAACCCTGCCCGATACGACCTTGAAATCATCCTTTCCTTGTTTCCCGTAATTTTCCATCAATACCCCAGCGTAATTAGGTGCTACACGTTCACAAGAGGATAAAAATACCATAGCGATTATCGCTATAGTAAAAAACTTAAAACTTGTCCTTTTCATTCTTGATAAAATTAAATAGTTTATAAATTATAAATAATGAACTAGTTAACATAATGACTATTCCTATCCATGCGTCAACATGGTTAAAAACTCTGTTCCCTACCGGAATAAAGGCTATGGCCAATATCAATACCCAATGTTTGTTGATAAAATTTCTCATATTTGTTGGTTTAGTGCCTCATTGTATAAAGGCATGATTAATCCGATACTGCTTACGTCTTCTACCATGCTGTCAAAAATGATGGCATCGTTAACGCCCTTGAAAGTAGCCGTGCATTGATCGCATTCATATAAAGCTTTCCTCATTATGTCGAATAAGCCCATGTTAAAGGATATTTGAGGAAGCGGAACGCTGGGTTTTGCCAGATGATTTTGTATCACTTTCTCTGCGTCTGGATATTTTAAGTTCTCATCCGCGAAATAGAAGAACGCCTTGTCATTCTTCTTATGGCACTCTATTCCGTCATCAGAGATAAGGATGTCATCATATTTCAACATGTCCTTAAAAAATAGACTATGCAGCAATTTGCCGTCTAACGCCTGTATCATGGCTTCGTCAAGGTTTGAGCATTCGGATATCCTGTTTTTAACGATAATACGTCCGTCACTGGCGTAGGCCCAATCTCCCTTGAAATATACGCATTCCATAGCGGGACGGTTATCGTCCTTTGCGCAAGCCAAAAACATTTGTACGTTCTTGTCAAAGTTGTAAGAACCTTCTTTTCTCTTTCCCATATCATTAATATTTAATATTATATTTTCTTCTTTCGTATTGTGGGACATACCCTTTGCAAGGAGTATTCCCGTCAAGTAAGGCCGATTCCGGCCTCACAGTTTCCCCTTCTTTTTTAGACGGGTCTGTCCAATACCTCTGCCGTTGATGGCAAAGGCAATGTCTTTTACAGCAATCCTCATTGAGGCAGTATTTAAGATCTCTCATTTTTCTTATAGGTTTCTGGCTTCTTGACCTCCTTTTTAAGAAGTCTGGCCGCATCCATGTATTTGACGCTGCCATAAGGAGCGGTAATAATAATGTTTGCATGCCTCACGATCTTATCGATAAGGTAATTTGGAGGCCTGTCGCTTTTTCTCATCTCCTGTAGTATTGTTGATACATTTCCTCGTAGCCGGGATCGCCGAAATAGGGAAGATAGCAACCCAGATCGGTTTGCGCCCAGACTTTCATCTTATCCATGAGTGAGGACAGCTCGGAGGTTGTCATGGAAGATGTCTGGTAATCCACCATCTGTGTCTCTCCGGTGATCTTGTTCATGTCCTCTCTCATTCCTAGTAACGCTCTCTTGACATCCCGTTTGCAATCCTCCAAGGAGGTATAACCGGCATGATCTGCTATCACTTGTATCCATAAGTGGAAGAGAGCGTTTTGGTTCAAGGTTCTTTGCTTCCTTTTCATTGATACCTCGATGAATTCCCCCGATTTAATGATCTTATTGAAATAAGTTATCGCTCTCTCCCTGTCGAACGCGTTTCTCGTGTTGAATACCATACATCAAAAAGGTAAATCGTCTATGGGTTGAGCCATAGGCGGGAAATCAGATTGGGATGGAATGTCGTTGGCGGTCACTTGAGGTCTGGAACCGGCGTTGTCGCTCTTTCCGCATAACATGATATCGTATGCCAATATATCGGTAACATACCGTTTTATACCGTCTTTCTCGTACTCCCTGTAATTGATCGTCCCTAGGATTGTCACCTTGTCTCCCTTGTGGATGTATTTCTCGGCTATCTCGGCCAACCCACGCCATGCCACGACGTTATGCCATTGCGTCTTCTCAGGCACATCCGTGCCGTCCTGCCTCTTGTAACCTCCGGTGGAGGTGGCCAAGGAGAATGTCGCCGCCTTGACCCCATTATCGAAAGTCCTTATTTCCGGATCCTTACCTACGTTGCCTATCAATAGGCATTGGTTTATGCTCTTGCTCATGCTCTTTTATGATTTGTAGATTGGTAAATTATCGAATAGCCCCCTGAACTTGGACCATTGGACGAACTCCTTAAGCAATATACGATTGTCTTGCTCCATGGTGTTGTACCAATGACATCCGACAGCCGGGGCGTAAGGCTTAAGCTCCAGTCCACGGACATCATAACCATGTTTGTCCTTGTCGTATCCAACGAACTGGAACAAGTCGAAAAAGAAGTCTCCCACGCCGAATAGCTCCATATAGAATCTCCACTGGCAACTATCCGTGTAATCGGAGTCCTTTATAGGGGAGTATTTCGTCTTTATGTCCCTTATCTCAAGTCCGTTTATGATATCGGCACAACCCGTTATGACTATTTCCCCTATGTCCATGTATTCCCTTATCTCGTGGAAGGCATTAGGGAAGCGGTCCTTGTATTCCAGAGCTGTCTTGCATTGTTTCAAGTCCAGCTTCACGGGGTAGCCGTCTATATCGAACTCCCTCCCCGGGATCTCCATCTCCGTCCCCGGGATCTTTTTGTATCCGAGGGTATCACCTTCCACTATCTTATGAAAGGCCGTCCCCACTCTCGTATACTGGTTTCCCGTGAATTGCCCGGTGAGATTGTCTATGACCGATCGCTCGTCATCATATTCGGAATGTTCCGTTATGTAACGCCTGAACTTCTCCAGTTGGGTCACCCTAAGCAACCTTTTCATCCTTGACGAATTTACCCGTTTCCTTGTTAAATACGAATCCTTTCTCTCCTAGGACTTTTATCATCTTCTCCTTGAAAGGTCTCTCGAATACCTTGTTTAGAGATTGTTTTATCTCTATCATACGGTTCGCCTCTTCCTCCGTCTCCACGGCTTCCAGCGCTATATTCGCTCGATCCAGCGCTTCCATAGCGATCCTTTGTTCCTCGGTCTTGCTTTGTATGGCCTTTTTAACCTTTGACACTATACCGGCCATGAAGGAGGGAAACTCCGTTGAGTTGCATTCAGGTATCACGGTTGGCGGTATTTGCGCCACGTTCTTCCCTACGGTGGTATCCGTAGGATCGAAACATATGGTTCTCTTTCCGTTTATCATGGTGATAAACCCCACTTGATCCGCTATACGGATCAACAGGTCCTTGGATTGTCCCGTGCAGTCCGGGGAATGCTTTATCAAGTCTCCCTCTTGGGTCTCCTTGTCATGGCATACGAAGATGATATCCGAGCAATCGGATCGTCTCCTGTTGACGAAGTTCTTGAACTCGTCCGCTATGTAACCGAACAATTTAAGCTTGTTCTTGCTCAGCTTGTAATCTTGCTTAACCCCGTATACGGCCAAGAAATCATCCAGCATTGATTTCGCCGTGTCCACTATAATGGTTTTATATCCTTTCATCGAGCCTTCCTCGGAAAGAATATCCTCCCATGTTTGCGCCGTAAGCGTGTCAACTTGATTCGCCGCCCGGTCAAATCCCCGGTCGCAATCGATCAATAATGGGTTCTCGCTCGTGTTGGAAAGAGATGTCTTTCCTGTTCCCGGCGTGCCGTAAATGACCATGATAATAGGTCTAAGCGGCCTAACGTCTGTTTTCTTTAAAATAGGCATAATATTTATTTTTAAAATGTTTCGTCAGCCTCCGGGAGTCGAACCCGGACTAAGACCATCGGCCGCCCTGCCCTTATTACCGTGTCCCTTTCCACCGGGCCAATGATATCGTCATGGCCTACCACTTGTCTAGGATATCGGTTGCCGGTCTGGGTCGGGGTTGCACCTCGTAAGGGCGGGATGTTACCAATTATATGAATCACATAGGAACCTAAGTTCCTCCATGCTCTCCTCATATTCCTCGTTGTCTTCCTCCCCGTCGTACTCGTAATCTCCGTCGGGGTCTTTGATGTAGATGTCTCTCATATATCTTGATTTGTGGGCCTCCGGGAGTCGAACCCGGCCATCCCCATGTTAGGGGCGCTCTACCGATAAGCTAAGGCCTTGAATTTATTCGATCTCAATAATCTCGAATTTTCCTTTCTTTATATATATCTTATGATTGTAGTAATCTTTGACTATTCCATGATCGGAAACTGTATTTATGTTCCCTGTGCAATCCTCAACATATGAGTTATCGTAAGCCTCGACCTTGGCAGAGCCGTAAGCCTCGACCTTGGCAGAGTCGTAAGCCTTGACCGTGGCAGAGCCGCAAGCCTCGACCGTGGCAGAGCCGCAAGCCTCGACCGTG
>ENA-ORSA01002181-ORSA01002181.1-human-gut-metagenome-genome-assembly--contig:-NODE-2181-length-14371-cov-2.223875_pt1 | contig 14371 bp, 8 predicted proteins | sample MGYA00242179_ERZ509142 | MGnify/ENA primary metagenome ERZ509142 (study PRJEB26280, sample SAMEA2338659) | human gut metagenome | biome: human gut; feature: human-associated habitat; material: faeces... | reverse complement strand
AAAATCTGCATTTGTCTCGGCTGCAATATCGGTGACATCGTGGAGTTTGTGGATGACAGTAAACGAGGTTCAGATTCTGCTGCGGAGGAAAAGTGCTGAATATGGGTAAGCAGATTTCAAAGTATGAATATCAAAAATACGGCTCAGATGGGGTGATGAAACCAATTATTTTCTGCTGTCCGGACGAAGAACTCGCGAGAAAAGGTATCAGCTTAAATGTCAGTATTGCAGAAAAACTTATCAGCGTAAAACCAATTCGAAGGTCATTTATGCTGCCCAAAATTGTTGATACGATTATTGCGGAGTTACCGAAGAATAGCACGATAAAGGATTTCGATGTGCTATTCAATCCAGATTATCAAATTGATGTTTTGCAACTTTTGATTGCTGCGTGCAAAAAAAGAGAGTTCTCAATCATATGGTCAGGAACATACAGCAATGGAAAGTTAATGTATGCGGAACCTGGATACGCTGATTTTAAGACATACGATTTAGACAAGTACGATGTGACATGCATCGTCTGATGAGGGAGGCTAGCCAACCATGAAATACTCAGATTTGATTTCTTTCCATCCGATAGAGGATGTTATCCAGCTTGTCACAGCTGAAAACAAAGACAAAGCTCGCGAATATGTAAAAACCTATGTAATGTCTGATAGCATGGCAGAGAGCTTACAGGCTCCCGTGCTTGATCAGCTTCAAATGGATGAAGTTGTGGACAACAAGGGCGTTTTAATCGTCGGCAACTATGGTACTGGTAAGTCTCACTTGATGAGTGTCATTTCCGCCATTGCAACTGATGCGGGTAATGTACAGTATCTTCAAAACAAGAAATTTGCCGAACAGGTTAAGCCCATTGCTGGCAAGTTTGAAGTTCTGCGTATCGAAATCGGCGGCGTTGTAATGCCGCTGTATGACGTCATCATGGGATATGTACAGGATGATTTTGAAAAGCGCGGCATTGATTTTGAAGTGCCGGATTATAAGAGTGTTAAAAGCATCAAGACTGTCCTCAAGAATATGATGATTGCTTTTTCGGAAAAGTATCCGGATAAAGGCTACCTGATTATCGTTGATGAGTTTCTGTCCTATCTGTCTTCTCGAAACGAACGAGAAATCGTTCTGGATTTGGAATTCTTCCGCGCATTAGGCGAGATGTGTTCCAAGTCCTCTCTGCGTGTCATGTTTGGTATGCAGGAGAAGATTTTCGACAATCCGCGCTTTAGCTTTGTCGCTGATACACTCAAGCATGTCAGTGACCGTTTTACGCAGATGATTATCACGAAAGAAGCAACTTCCTATGTTGTTTCTGAGCGTATCCTCAAGAAAACGCCGGAGCAGAAAGCTCTGATTCGCAACCATCTGGAAAAGTTCTGTGGGCTTTATACTGGCATGTCCTCTCGTCTGGAAGAGTTCGTTGATCTGTTCCCGATTCATCCTTCGTACATAGATGTTTTCAACAAACTGTACTTGATTGAAAACCGTCATATTCTGAAGAATATCTCCACTACTATCAAGGGTATCTTCGACACAACCGTGCCGGAGAATGCGCCGGGCATCATCTCTTTTGATAACTACTGGCCTGCAATCAAATCCAATGGTCTGCTCAAAAGTGATCCGACCATCAGCCGTGTTGTCGGTGCAAGCCAGCAGCTGGAAGATATTATCACCCGCGCATTCCCGAAACCGGCGTATAAACCGATGGCAATGCAGATAATTTATGCGCTCAGTGTTCATCGCCTGACAACGAACGGACTGGATGTACAGTTTGGTATGACGGCAGAGAATCTTAAAGACGATCTATGCCTATATATGCTGATGCCGGAGCAAGATGCAGACTTCCTTCTGTCTGCGGTAAAAGTCACATTGAAAGAAATCATGACAACCGTTTCCGGGCAGTTCATTATCTTCAATGAGGCCAACAGCCAGTATTATATCGACGTTGATAAGGTCGTTGACTACGACGAAAAGATTAAGCAAAAAGCGACGCTTCTGACCGATGATGAGATGAATCGTTCTTTCTACGGCGTTGTGTATTCATGCCTCGATTGGGATGCCAAGCAATATGTGACCAATTTCAACATCTATGAATACGACCTGAACTGGGATTCACATCATATTTTCCGTGAGGGTTATCTGTTCATGGGTCTGCCCGGTGAAAGAAGTACTGCACAGCCGGAACGTGACTTTTATATCCACATCATGCCACCATACGACAATGGTGGTATAAGCGTGCAGAATCTTCCGGACGAAGTGTACCTGTATTTCAAATCCGCTGAGGAATTCCGCGAAATGTTGAGTCTATACGCTTCCGCAAACAGCCTTGCTGCTATGAGCGAAGGCAAAGACAAGGATGCATATCTGAACAAAGCAGCTGTGATCCGCAAGAAGTTGATCCGCTCCCTGAGCGAAAACAAGAACACCTGCTTTGATGTGGTTTATAAACGGGAACGCCGTCAGCTCATCGAAGTTCTGAAGGGACGCTATAACCGTGACATGACCTTTAAGGATACTATCGACCTTGCTGCTTCAATATGTTTGGATGCTTACTTCTGCGAGATTTATCCGGAATATCCCGTAATGAAGACTAAAATCACTCGCAAAAACATGGCTGACGCAGTACGTGCGGCATTTGACCATTTTGCAGGCAGAAAGTCTCAGCTTTCTGCAAGTATGCTGCAAAGCTTTGGCGTTTTAGATGGAGATAAGGTTTCCACCAAAAACTCCAAGTATGCCGCTTACTATATCGGTAAACTGAAAGAGCTGCCGCCTCAGGGTGTTATCAACTACTCGGATATCTTTGAAGAGAAGTTTATGGGGCAGTATGTAGATAAACGCTTCAAGCTGAGTTTCATCTTTACTCCGATCATCTTCCTCTCCATGGTTTACGATGGATATGCCGTTATGACGCTGAAGAACGGCAAAGCCTTGACGGCGTCTAATCTGGACGAAGTTCCGAAAACAAGTGTGCTCGACCTTTATGAGTTCAAGTACCTTTCCAGACCTTCCGAAATGGCAATGGCGGAACTGAAAGCACTTTTCAATGTGCTGGATATCAATCCGGCGCTGCTGGATAATCAGGCTACGCGAACAAAAGGCGTAGAAGAGCTTTTGAAGCAAGCGCAGGCAATGAGCAATTCTGCTGTGATTGTTGGCACAAAACTCAGTCAGGATTTCACTCTTTGGGGCGAAGCTCTGGTGCCGTCCGCAAGAGTGGAACAGCTGAGAAAGGCTTGCCAGAATGTCCGTGATGAGTTCAGCAACTATCAGGCACGCTTCAATACACCGGCAAAGCTGAACAATTTCAGTCTCACCATGGAGCAGATTGACAAGCTGGCAGAGGATATTTCAGCAATCAAAAAGGTCAGTGAATATCTTGTATTCAAGAACGGCTGCACGGCGATCGTGTCCTATATGACCGGCATCGAAACCGTGGAGCTGGGTGATGCGCTCAAGCATGATATGGAAACCGCTAAGGACGCTTTCCGTGAGATCCGCGACAGCATCTGGAACGGCGAATCCGGCGAGGTAGCTGTGCAGAAAGTCGAGGCAGAGCTTGGCAAAGTCAAGGACAAGTATATCGACCTTTACTACTCGGAGCACAAGAAAAAGAGACTGGATATAACCGATGCGCAGAAACGCGGCAAAATTCAGGAAAGTCGGACACTCCTGACCCTGAAAAAGCTGCGCGGCATTGAAATTCTTTCTGTTGCGAAGCTGACCGATTTAGAAAACGAGCTTTCTGATCTGAAGGTCTGCTATGAGTTGACGCCGGAAGAATTGAAATCCTCGCCGGTATGCCCGCACTGTCACTTCCATCTGGATGATAACGTGAAGCCGGTTTTCGGCAAGCTGGACAACATAGACATGCGTCTGGATTCCTTGCTTGAAGAATGGACAAAATCCTTGCTCGATACGATTTCAGATCCTATTGTTGAGAGCCAGAAGGAGTACCTGAGCGAGGCACAGCAGAAAGCCATTGACGATTTCATTGAGACGAAGGAATTGCCTAAGCGCGTGGATGACTTCTTTGTGAAGGCAATTCAGGCTCTGCTCAAGGGATTTGAACCTGTGGTTGTGAATGCGGACGATCTGGTGGAAAAGCTGACGAAGCTTCCGCCGCTAGATGAGCAGACATTCCGCAGCAAAGTCAGCGAACTGATTTCAGAATATACAAGTGGCAAGGATGCAGGCAAGCTGCGAATTATCGTGAAGAAATAAATCATTGCTCTGACGGGAATTGTGCAGATACCGTCTGCACAATTCTCACGGAGATTTTCAGAAGAGATTGAAAGTGAGGATACAGCTGTGGAACCGAGAAAGCTGACCAAAGAGGATATAGATAAGGTGCGCAATATTGAAGGCTTCCCCATCGGCACCGATGAGGACATTATCGCGTTGTCTGATGCGCCGTACTACACTGCCTGCCCGAACCCGTTTATCGAGGAATTCATCAAGGAGAACGGTACGCCTTATGATGAAGCAACGGACGATTATCATCGTGAGCCGTTTGCAGCGGATGTGAGCGAAGGCAAAGGCGATCCCATCTATAATGCACATATGTACCACACAAAAGTTCCGTACAAGGCAATAATTCGCTACATTCTGCATTACACAAAACCCGGAGATATAGTTTTTGATGGCTTTTGTGGTTCTGGTATGACCGGAGTGGCTGCTCAGATGTGCGAAGCTCTAAGCGGTGATGAAAAGATGCGTATCAAACGCGAACAGAATAACGTAGAGTGGGGTTCAAGACTTGCTATTCTAAATGATCTTTCACCAGCTGCTTCTTTTATTGCATATAATTGTAACATTGCAGTCGATGAAGTTGCTTATGCAAATGAAATGGCTGAGGTTATTCGCAAAACAACCGAATCATGTGGATGGATGTATGAAACAAACCATGTAACGGATGAGAATACACTTATACCTGAGGCGAAAAAAGGTACTATCAACTATATCGTATGGTCAGAAGTGTTAATTTGCCCGCACTGCGGTCGAGAAAATGTATTTTGGGATTTGGCAACCAATGAGCAGGGCAATGACGAAACTATTCAAACAGCATATCACTGTAAGTCTTGCAATTCAGAAATCATCAAAAGGAAATGTCAGCGAGCGATTGACTTGATGTATGACACAGAGCTGGGCAGAACAGTACAGCTTGTCAAATTTGTTCCTGTCTCAATTAACTACGAGTATAGTGGAAAACGGTATGACAAAATTCCGGATGAAGACGATTTGGCGTTGATTGAGAGAATCAACACCATGAATGTTCCAGTGAGCGTTCCTCACAATTTGATACGAGTTGGAGATAAAACAGATGACCCTGAGCGCCTTGGCATTCTATACGTTCATCAAATGTTTACCAAAAGAAACCTGATTGCCTTAGGTTATGCAATGAAATATACAACTTCATTGCATGGAAAATTTGCAATCACTAGTACAATGGCAAATGTATCAAAACTAAATAAGTATAGCCTTAAAGTACGGACTGGAAAGGGCGTTTTGAATGGGACTTTGTGCATTACATCTCTTCATATCGAAAAGAATGTTCTTGACGCACTTTCCAGAAAAATTAAGGATATTGACAAAGCAGTCTATTCGGCTTCTAACAAGAGCATTACCCAATGTGGTAGTGCTGCCGATCTACGCAATATTCCAAGCAACAGCATTGACTATATTTTCACCGATCCCCCATTTGGCGACAATTTGAACTATTCAGAATTGAACTTCATCTGGGAGTCTTGGTTGAAAGTGATAACGAAAACTGAGACAGAGGCTATTATCAGCCCGAAGCAAAAGAAGGGATTGACTGAATATCAGTCGTTGATTGAGCAATGCCTCACGGAATATAACCGCATATTGAAGCCCAACAGATGGATAACCGTTGAGTTTCATAACTCACGAAATACTGTTTGGAACGCAATCCGCGAAGCAATTCAAAAGGCAGGATTTATTATTGCAGATGTGCGAACTTTGGATAAAAAGCAAGGCAGCTACAACCAAGTCAGAGGTGCAGATCAGGCAATCAAACAGGATTTGGTTATATCAGCGTACAAGCCCAAAGACAGCTTCAAGCGTGAAATCGCAGAAAAGGCAGGTAGTGAAGAAACCGCATGGTCATTTGTTCGCCAGCACTTAGAGAATATTCCAGTTGCTAATATCAAGAACGACAAGATTGAAATCGTTTCTGAGCGTCAAGCCTATCTGCTATTTGACCGCATGGTTGCTTATCACATCATGCAGGGCATTCCTGTACCGCTGGACGCCACCGACTTCTACAAAGGGTTGGACGAGCGTTTCCTTAAGCGTGACAACATGTACTTCCTGCCGGATCAGGTCAATGAATATGATACTGCCCGCATCAAGACTGAGGTAGAACAGATTCAGTTCTCACTGTTCGTGACCAATGAGAAAACCGCAATTTCTTGGCTGTATCAGCAGCTGGACGAGCAGGGAGACGGTCCGCAGACCTACGCCGAGATTCAGCCGAAGTTCATGCAGGAAGTCAAGAGCGTTGATCGTTACGAGGCTATGCCGGAGTTGGCTGTGCTGCTTGAGGAAAACTTCCTTCAGGACGATAAGGGACGCTGGTACATACCTGATGTCACTAAGGAAGGCGATGTTGCCAAGCTGCGCGAAAAGAAACTCTGGAAAGAGTTTGAAGGCTACCTGAACAGCAAAGGCAAGCTCAAATTCTTCCGTTCTGAAGCAATCCGTGTCGGCTTCTCTCGCCTGTGGAAGGACAAGAACTATCAGGCAATCGTAGATATCGCCGAGCGCCTGCCTGAGTCCACCATTCAGGAGGACCCGAATCTGCTCATGTACTACGATATCAGCTTGGGAAGAGTGTGAGGAATGTATGGCAGGAAAAAAGAAATCGTCAGAAATTGCAAGGACAAAAATAGATGCTAAAACAGCTTTGACCCTGTGGGGACGGGCAGCTGGAAGGTGCGAAATCTGCAATAAATTACTCTACTGCGATTCTAAATATGGAGACGCAGCAAACTTTGCGGAGCTTGCACATATTCATGCTGTCGGTGCGTCCGGTCCCAGGCACTGTGATGAATTGACACAAGACGAGATTAATCAGATCAACAATTTGATGCTCCTTTGTGAAGAGCATCACCATTTGATTGACACAAAGCCAGAAGATTATTCTGGAGACTTTCTCCGCACAAAGAAGGAAGAACATGAACGCAGAGTACGTCGTGTTACTGATATTCAGGAGGACGCATCATGTAAAATGGTCTCGTTTTTTTCGAATATTGATAACATTGATGTTTACGGGGATGCAACAGCTTTCAAAAGAGCGGTCATTCGAGACAAGATGTACCCGAAGCAGGATGAACCCATTGCACTTCATACGGGTTCACCCACAAGATACATTCCATCCAAAGAGAACATTGAAAGGCAAGCAGATGAATTGGCGCAGCAAGTGCGGCTGCTTTTTGAAGGAATCAAGAAAGAGGAACGGATAGCGGTTTTTTCACTTGCGCCTCAACCGCTTTTATTCAAGCTCGGAGTGCTTCTCTGCGATCAGCTCGATGTACATGTATTCCAATGCCATCGAGAAGGCGATAAATGGGCTTGGCCGGAGGATGATACTTCCAAAGTTGGATTTATCACCAAAGGTACACACCATTCTTCTGGTAATGTTGTCGCGTTGGTTATGGATTTAAGTGCTGAGATTGCCGACGAGAGAATCTTAAAATCTCTTGGGCAAGAGTGTTCTATTTACCACATCACCATGGAGGAACCGAACAGAAATTTTGTGAGGAGCAAGGATACTCAAGCTGGATTTGTGAAGGCATTCCGAGACATGATGGAGAAAATAAAAAACGACCATCCAACTGCGGACAGAATATGCGTATTTCCCGCAATGCCACAGTCTTTAGCCATCAGGGCAGGAATGGATTATATGCCCAAAGCGGATTTACCAATAACGATTTATGAACAGGTAAGTGCAGATACGGGTTTTATTGAGACAATCACAATTGGAGGTGAACAGTAATTGTATAGCAAGGACGACATTAATAAGTTGTATCTCGAAATTGCGGCCAGCATAGATATCAGCGATGAGATGTTTACTGCGGCAGTAAGTGAATATGAATCCCTTGGCAAGTGGATTGACAAGAACACACCTAAGTATCGAATCAGCATTTTCCCGCAGGGTTCATTTGGACTTGGCACAGTTGTCAAGCCAATCACGGACGCGGACGACTATGATCTTGATTTGGTTTGCCAATTCGAGGAACAATATGGTTTAACAGCTAAACAGCTTAAAGTTGATGTGGTTAAGCCGTTGCTTGTAGAGTACAAGAAGACGAGTCGTGACATTGAGAATAAACGTAGATGTTGGCATGTTGAATATGAAGATATTCCGAATTTTCACATGGATGTTATTCCGGCATATGCGAATGCAAAACTCAAAAGGATAAATATTACCGATCATGACGAAGAGCACGATACATATGCGTATATAGGAAGCAATCCGTCCGGATATATAACATGGTTCTTTGAACGTTGCGCAATGCAAAGAGAAAGGCTTTTGAAGGATTACCTTAAAGAACACAGAGAGATCGTTTTTAGCGCCGATATTGAAAAAGTAAGGCGGTGCAAAATTAAGACACCTCTTCAGCGAGTGATTCAACTGCTAAAACGGCATCGTGACATTATGTTTGCTGAGGATAACTCTGGAAATAAGCCAATTTCGATTATCATTACAACAATCGCGGCGACATTGTACCAAGAAGAAGATAACGTTGTAGATGCCTTGACAAATATTTTGCTTGCAACGCCGGATTGGATTAATCGAAACAAGAAGAATGATCTATATTATATCGAAAATCCGAGTTATCCCGGAGAGAACTTTGCAGATAAATGGAATGCACATCCTGAAAGAGCGACGGCATTCTTCGAATGGATTAAAAAAGCAACTACGGATTTAGCAGGAGAAGATTTATACAAAATGTCGCTTGTTGATATGGGGGATAATGTTAAACGGTGCTTTGGCGAAAAAACCAGCAAAACAGTTTTTTCAAAAGTTGCAGAAGAGCAGCGCGCCGGAATTAAAAATGGGTCTTTGAAAGTGGATACATCATCCGGTAATTTATCAATAAAAGGGACGGTTCCTGTTCCGGCTACACGGCATTATGGTGAATAAGAGATATCAGAAAACGCAAGCGCTCACGATAGCTGTTCAAAAGTTTCGTATTGGGCAATTGTACGGCAATATTATAGAAGAACTCAGAGAGGTTAACTCCGAACTTATTTGCGTAATCAACCTACAGCCATCGGAGCATTCGGATATCTATAAAGTAAAAATAACATATAAAATTAGTGACGCATATCCAAAAGCGTGGTTGCTTAGTCCCACGCTGAAAACATATGATGGCAAAATGCCGCATCATGTTTATGAGAAGGACAAATATGGGCACTGTCGGTTGTGTGTGTATTACCCAAAGGACAAAAACTGGAATCAGCAAATGTTTATTGCGGAAAGTTTTCTTCCGTGGATATGTACTTGGTTGAATACTTACGAATATTGGCTTATTACTGGTGAGTGGCACTATGATGAAGCCCTCTCAAAGGGAAACAAGAAAAAATAGTCGGCTTAAAACGCAGAAGGCGATTGTACGACATATGTTCGAGGTGGAGTGAAGTGTTTAATATCGGTGATTTCGTTTTTGATACTGCAACCAGAGCAAATGTACAAGTCATGGAGCGGATTGAACTCTGGGGCTATACGTCCTATAAGGTGTTCAATCCTGCCAATGGTAGTGTGTACAAGGCGACCGGCGAACAATTAAAGATGGGAGGCAATGAAGCACAGCTGGACGAAAACTATCTGCGCTATGTTATGTTGCTCTCCAAAATCAAAAACGAGACATCCGCCGGTGTCCTCTCTTCCCTTTCAAGCGGCATCATACCATTGCCGCATCAGCTGCATGTACTTGATAGAGCGTTGGAAACGCGCAGTATTCGTTACATTCTGGCGGACGAAGTCGGTCTTGGCAAAACCATCGAAGCTGGTATGATCATCAAAGAGCTAAAAACTCGTGGCTTAATCGAGCGAATCCTTGTCGTCTGCCCCACCGGACTTGTAAGTCAATGGTCTGTGGAAATGCAGGAAAAGTTCCACGAGAAGTTTCAGGTAATCCTGCCATCAGATTTCGATACTATACGCCGTCTTACCGATAACGAGGATGTGTATGGTCAATTTGATCAGGTCATTTCCCCCATGGATTCCATCAAGCCACTGGAAAAGCATGTCGGTTGGTCGGACGAGCAGGTTGAAAAATATAATCAAGAGCGCATAGAAGCTATCATCAATAGTGGATGGGATTTGATAATCATCGACGAGGCGCACCGTGTAGCTGGCTCTTCAAGTGATGTAGCACGATATAAACTGGGATATTTACTTTCACAGGCAAGCCCATATTTGCTTTTGCTGACAGCCACACCGCACAACGGCAAAACAGAGCCATTTCTCCGTTTGATCCGTCTACTGGACGAGCAGGCATTCCCCAACTACAAGTCTATTGTCAAGGAACAGGTGGCTCCTTATCTGATTCGTTCCGAAAAGCGTGAAGCAATCGACAATAACGGTAATCTGCTTTTTAAGAAGAGATATACGCATTTGGTGGAGCTTCATTGGGATGAGCGTCATTCACTTCAGCGACAACTGTACGAAATGGTAAGCTCCTATGTCTCCAAAACCTATGATAAGGCACGTCGAAATCGCAAGAAGAACATGTGCCTTATCTTCCTCATGATTATCATGCAGCGTATGGTGACAAGCAGCACGGCTGCGGTACGCCAAAGTTTGGAACGACGTCTGCATGTGCTCCTTGAAGAAGAGACACGAGCAAATACTATGAGTGAAGCTGATTTGGACGAGCGTGATATTGAAGACGGCGATGCGGATGCTATGGAAGCAATATCCCTTGACCGTACTGCCGAAATTGAAGAGCTGAAAATGATTATTTCCACGGCAAAGCAAGCGGAATTCCAGCATCATGACGTCAAAGTGGATGCGCTTTTTGACACGATTGATGCTCTCCAAAGCGAGGATCCTGCGCAAAAAGTCATCCTGTTCACTGAATTCGTGGGAACCCAAGTATACTTAAAAGAGCTTCTTGAATCAAGAGGATACTCTGTCAGTATCTTGAATGGCAGCATGGATATCGAAGAGCGCAATAACGCATTGAATGAGTTTAAGACAAACACAAGCATCTTTATTTCGACCGATGCGGGCGGAGAAGGCTTGAACTTGCAATTTGCTAATATCATAATCAATTATGATTTGCCATGGAATCCGATGAAAATTGAGCAACGCTGTGGGCGAGCAGACCGCATCGGTCAGCAGCGTGATGTTCATATTTATAATATGATAGTCAGAGACACTGTTGAAAGTCGCGTCCGAGAAGTGTTGGAAGAAAAGCTATCTGTCATAATGAAAGAACTCGGCGTTGATAAATACTCCGATGTGTTGGACAGCGAAGTGGCAGAATGCGATTTCACGGATGCTTACATGAACTCTATCGGACATGCTTCTCGTATTGAACAGAACATTGTATCCGTTGAAAAGGAAATGCGCCAGCAGGCAGCAAACGCTATAAAGTACAAGGATATTCTTCATGAAGAGAAGGACCTGACGAAACTGGTTGGAAAGGAATCAAATTTCGACGTAGACAGTGCGTTGCGACATATGTTAGCATACTACGAGTCATGGAAAGGCAACGATTTAACACTGCTTGACAGAATTAGCATTAACGACGAGATGATTACAAGACATCTCTGTGACAGCATTGTACAAGACCATAATGGATGTCTCTTGTCAGTCGGAATACAGAACTTTCCAAATGAAGCGGGATATTTTATGCTATGGGAACTCTCCGTCTCAGATGACATACGAGACAAACGTATCATCCCAATTTTCGTAAATGAGTCATATGTACTACGTCCTATGGCTGGAAGCAGAATTATGAATGTGTTCCTTGATGAGACCAGCAAATTGAATTGCCATATGGTATCTAATCTTCCTGAAGAAGATTATCAGCGTATGCAGGAAATCTGTATGGACTTCGCGTATAATACATTTGTTGAGCTGAAAGATAAACATGCAAAGCGAAGCTCCGAGCAATATGAGAAGTACAAGTACGCTCTATCTCTACGCAAAGAAGCTGCGGAGCACATTGGCATAGAGAACATTCGGCGTTCAAGAATTGCAAAACTTGTACGCGAAGAGAATGATATTGAGGCGGAGTATAAGCGCAGCGGCACCGTCCTACCAGATTTTCGCTTGATGATGCTAATTCGATTGGAGGCATAAACAATGTTTGGAGAGTATGTGTTTGGGAACTCCCCTGCATCCTATGCAAACCTCATATGGATAAATGATGTGGATTATCTAAATCGAATCACGTCATACAGCGATGTTTTCGAGCAGCATGGATTTGATGTGATCGAGTATCGTGACGATCTTAGCCTCCGAATCGGATATGAACAGAAAATAAAAGCTGGAAATGAAAAATTGGTTGTTCTGAACTTTAACAAAGCGTATATTCCATACGACATTATGAAACAGTTTGCACTGTACACAGTGTCGCTGAGAACTCTTTTTTCAAAGTTGAACGCGGACGTTTTGCATCATAAATCAAGGATAGATTTGGACTTGCTGGCTATGGTAGCCGCAAACAGTTTTGATGATCTTACTAAGCCGGAGCAGACGAACCAATTCTTCGACACTGTCGTTTACGGCAGAGATAACCTATTGCTCTATTTTCGGTTGAAACTGGAAGGTATACTCCAAAAAGCGACGAGCGCTTTTCACTACCATGAATGGTGCCGCATCGCTGAGCAAAAGGCGATAATTGACCGATATTCTGTCCAGTATGGACTGAACATTGATACAAGCGAAATCAACAGACTATTTCAAAACTATGCACTCAAGGCGTTCGGTACATTATCTACTAAAATCGATAGAGATACGCCTGTGCTGGTCAGCCATGCGATGGAATACATACACGAACAAAGCGAGAAGTTTGCAATTATCGTCATGGATGGTATGTCAGAATTTGATTGGAGCATTATCTCTCAATCATTTGCTGATGTCGGATACGAACAGGCAGCAGTGTTCGCCATGATTCCAAGCACTACTTCAATTTCACGGCAATGCCTACTGTCGAATAAGTTTCCAAGTCAGTTGGCCTCACCATGGACTCAAAGCAAAGAAAAGTCGGAATTTGCAGAGTGTGCTAAATTACTAGGGTATTCCGCAAATCAAATCGGATACTCTCGCGGTTATGACACTGATTTTGACAGTGCTGTCCGTTGTGGAGCTGTTATCATCAATGATGTAGATGAAATGGTACACGCGCAGCAGCAGGGACGACTTGGAATGTATAATGATATTTCTGTTCTCTCTGATGAAGGCAAACTACGACGGTTGACCGATCGTTTGCGATTAAAAGGCTTTGACGTATATATTACGGCAGATCATGGCAACACGTTATGCACCGGAATAGGAAAATTTGTTGGAGCCGGAGTGGATATCGAAACAAAAAGCCACCGTATGGTGGTGCTGAAGGATTTTGCCGACAAGGAAAAAATAGCAGATAAGTTTGGGCTGATTGAGTATCCGAAATACTATCTTCCCAAAGAGTATGACTACTTAATCTGCGACACGGGTGTATCTCTTGATAATCCCAGTGAACAGGTAATGACACATGGAGGGATGACAATCGATGAAGTCGTTGTTCCATTTATCAAAATAAAGGCGGTGAAGAACAATGGCTAAAATGGTTGGTTTATCTCGAAACTTGAAGTTCCAGTGGCTTAATAAGGTCGTGGAACTCGCTTCTGGAGAACTTACAGAACAAGAAATAAAAGATCAACTAAATGAGTATTTAAGTTTTGAAATCTCCAGTCCAACAAATATTCGTAAGACCAGAGAAATTCTGATGAATATATGGGTTTATAAGAACGAACTTAACAGTAAGCTGAGAGATGAGGCTATCAGTATCATTCAAGATATGCCGGAATATGCGCTGGTAGTACACTGGTGTATGATGATGGCATCTTATCCTGTATTCGTGGATATGTGCAAGTTAATTGGCAGGCTGTCGGAATTTCAGGATGAAATTTCGCTAAGTCAAATTAAGCAGAAACTATATGACGAATGGGGTGAGAGGACTACTCTTTATCATTCTATTGATAAGTTGATCTCTACGCTAAAAGAACTGAATGTGCTCAGCAGTGATCGTCCTGGTAAATATAAAATTGTAAAGCATGCGGTTCAAAACAATAGAGTTTCTGTCTTTATGATATATGCAATGATGCTTATAGGCGATAGTGGATATTACTC
>ENA-ORSA01002176-ORSA01002176.1-human-gut-metagenome-genome-assembly--contig:-NODE-2176-length-14386-cov-3.154560_pt1 | contig 14386 bp, 14 predicted proteins | sample MGYA00242179_ERZ509142 | MGnify/ENA primary metagenome ERZ509142 (study PRJEB26280, sample SAMEA2338659) | human gut metagenome | biome: human gut; feature: human-associated habitat; material: faeces... | reverse complement strand
AGTGGCAGACGCGATTATAAATGAACTGAACACCTACACCAAAGGCTTCGGGAAAACAACCAGAGTGAAAACTGGGCGATACAATCAGCACATGGCCAAGAATTGCATTTTAATTGAAATCGGGCATAACCAAAACACATTGCAGGAGGTGATGAACAGCGTGCCCTATATCGCCAAGGCCATGAACACGGTTTTTACGCGCGACCTTGACATTCAGCCGTACTCCGTGCCATGATAGAAAGCGATAAAAAACAAGAGTGTGTGATTGTGCATGGATAAAAACGCGCCGGTAGGGGTGTTTGATTCGGGGATGGGCGGCTTGGCAACGCTGAAAGCCCTGCAAAAGCAACTGCCGCATGAAAATTTTATATTTTATGGCGACAATGCCAACGCGCCCTACGGGACAAAACAGACGGAGGAAATTCGCGAGCGCTGTTTTGCGTGTACGGATTTTTTGCTGGATAAAGGGTGCAAGACCATTGTCATTGCCTGCAATACGGCGTCTTCTGCGGCCAAAGAGGATTTGCGAAAAGCGTATCAAGTGCCTTTTGTGGCGATGGAACCAGCCATTGCACCGGCCGGGCGTGCCAGAAAAAACGGCATTGTGCTGGTGATGGCAACGCCGGCCACGCTGCGCCAGCCGCTGTTTCTCTATCGGGTAAAAAAATGCGGGCTGGAAGGCTTTGTGGAGGCGGTGCCCTGTCCTAAGCTTGTGGAACTGGTGGAAAAAGGGGCGGTGCTGGGTAAGGAAACATACGAGGCGATTCGCGAGGCACTGGAGCCGCAAAAAGGGAAAGATGTGGATGCCATTGTGCTGGGATGTACGCACTTTATCCATGCCAGGCAACAGATTCGCCAATGCGCCGATACGTTTTGGCCGGGCGTGCCGCTGATGGACGGAAACCAAGGCACGGCGGTGCAGCTGGAGCGAATTGTAAATCAATATGATATGAAAAATGAGCAAACCGGGCCGGGCCGGGCGGAATTTTATACCTCGGGAGATCCCAAAATCTATATGCCGATTTTTCATATGCTGATGGAACAAGATTAAAAGCGGGAAAAATCCTGCTTTTTTTATTGTATATTTGACATGAAAACAGGAATCAACGGCTTTGTTTGAAAAGAACCGTATCGACGGTTCTTTTTTGCTTGGCAGGCGAATTTGACGAGAAAGGGAAAAATAAAAATATGGGAAGAAAATTACGATAAAAAACTTTGCTAAACAGAAAATTTCTGCTAGTATTATAGATAAGAACAAAAATGATTGTAAATAACAAAAGAGGTTTGATAAATATAAAAATATAGTTAGTATAAAGAATGTGTAAAAATGACGCTTTAATTTGCGGCGCGAGGGGCCGCAAATGGCAATATAGGTGTTAAGGGAGGACTGGAATTGAAAATCTATTCCGCAGAAAACGTTCGGAACATCGCTGTGGTAGGGCATGGCAGCGAAGGCAAAACCACGCTGGTGGAAGCGGCCTTGTTTAAAGCCGGTCATCTGGACCGCATGGGGCGGGTGGAAGACGGCACCACGACCACGGACTATGATCCGGAAGAGACAAAACGGCACATTTCCATTTCTGCGGCGGTCGCGCCGGTAGAATGGAAGGATTGCAAGATAAATTTTATCGATGCTCCTGGATACTTTGATTTTGTAGGCGAACAGCTTCAGGCATTGAAATTGGCGGATGCGGCGATGATCGTTGTCGGCGCGACGTCCGGTGTGCCGGTGGGCGCGGAAAAAGCCTTTAAGATGGGCAAACAAGCCGGCGTATCTCAGTTCTTTTTTATCAACCAGATGGACCGCGAGCATGCGGACTTTGCAAAAACGCTGGATCAGCTGCAACAAAAATTCGGCAGCGGCGTGGTGGCATTGACGATTCCGATCGTGGAAAACGGCAAACTGACAGGCTATGTGGACGTAATTGAGCAAAAAGCCAAACTGTGGGACGGCAAAGGCTACAAAGCGCAGGATGTGCCGGCGGACATGATGGATTATGTGGTGGACCGGCGCATTGAGCTGGTGGAAGCGGCAGCGGAAAACGACGATGAGCTGCTGGAAAAATATTTCAACGGCGAAGAATTGACAAGCCAGGAAGTATACGGCGGCTTAAAAGAGGGGATTCTGGATGGCTCCATTTGCCTGGTATTGGCGGGCTCTGCGCTGGAAAATGCGATGGTGGATACCATGCTGGATGCCGTGATAGATTTAATGCCGAGCCCTGTTGAACGCCCGACGATGCACGGAAAAACAGACGGCGGAAACGACAAAGAGGTGCCTTGCCAGGTGAACGCGCCGTTTGCCGCGCAGGTAATTAAAACCGTGGCAGACCCGTTTGTGGGCAAATTATCTATCTTCCGCGTATATTCTGGTACTCTCAAAGCGGGCATGATGGTGTATAATACAAAGGCAGAGAAGCAAGAGAAGATCGGAACCGTATATGCCATGCGCGGCAAAAAGCAAAACGATGTTGTTTGGCTGGCGGCGGGGGATATCGGCGCTGTTGCAAAACTGCAATATACAAACACGGGAGATACGCTTTGCGACGCGGCCAACCATGTGACGTTTGATCGCATAGAATTTCCCGAACCGTGCATTTCCATGGCCATTACCGCCAAGAAAAAGGGCGAGGAGGATAAGGTGTTTGGCGGCCTGTCCAGGCTGGAAGAAGAGGATCCTACATTTAAGGTGAATAAAGACCCGGACACGGGCGAAACGCTGATCCGCGGCATGGGCGAAATGCATTTGGAAGTGGTTACAAACAAGCTGAAACAGAAATTTGGGGTGGAGGCGGAACTGAAAGATCCGCAGATCCCGTATCGGGAAACCATCCGCAAAGCGGTTAAGGCAGAAGGAAAACACAAAAAACAATCCGGCGGGCATGGGCAGTTTGGCCATGTGTGGATTGAATATGAGCCGTTGCTGGAAGGCGAATTTGAATTTGTGGATAAAGTGGTAGGCGGCGTGGTGCCGCGCAACTTTATTCCGGCCGTGGAAAAAGGGCTGAGGGAAAACCTGAACAGAGGGGTCTTGGCCGGTTATCCGATGGTGGGCATTCGGGCAACGCTGTATGACGGTTCGTATCACCCGGTGGATAGCTCGGAAATGGCGTTTAAAACGGCGGCCAGGTTGTCGTTGAGAAAAGGCTGTTCGGAGGCTGCGCCGGTGTTGCTGGAACCCATCATGCGGGCGGAAATTACCGTGCCGGATGAATATATGGGCGATGTGATCGGCGATATGAACCGCAGGCGCGGGCGTATTTTGGGCATGGATCCCCTGGGCAACGGGGAACAGGTGGTGCTGGCGGAGGTGCCGTTGGCAGAGATGTTCAAATATGCTACGGACCTAAGAAGTATGACGCATGCTCATGGCAATTTTGTGTTGACATTTGACCGCTATGAAGACGTACCGGCCAACATCGCACAGAAAGTCATAGAGGCCCGCAAGGCATTGCAGGGCGAAGAGGACTAACGAATGAGATGCAAAACAGGCCGCAAACGCGCGGCCTGTTTTTTTTAAAGCAGCCGGCTATTATAAGATTGGATCAAGGAAAAGGAGAAAACGCATGATTACCATCAAAATACCTGCAACCTCTGCCAACGTCGGCCCGGGGTTTGACTGCCTTGGCTTGGCGGTTTCGCTGTATAACACGGTGGAAGTGGAACCCAGCGACACGTTGAAAATTGAGATTGAGGGCGAAGGCGCGCATTCTATCCCGAAAAACGGAACCAACCTTGTCTTTAAGGCATATAGGCGGACCATGCAGCATCTGGAGGCGCCGATTGTAAATCTGCATATGATTCAACACAACCAGATTCCTTCCACAAGGGGGCTGGGGTCGTCCTCTACAGCGATTGTGGCCGGCATTTTAATTGCCTCCGAAATAAGCGGAAAGGCAGTGCCGCTGGAAACGGCGCTGTGTATTGCAACGGAAATTGAAGGGCACCCGGATAATGTGGCGCCTGCGCTGTATGGAGGATTTACCGTTTCCATGCAAAAGGAAAAGCAGGTGCGCACGATGTCGTTTAAGGTGCCGGATACGCTGGTGCCGGTGGCAATGGTGCCGGATTTTGAATTGTCCACGGCCAAGGCGCGCAATGTATTGCCGCAGCATGTGCCGCTGAAAGACGCGGTATTCAACACCGCCCATGCCAGCTTTTTGGCGGCCTGTTTTGCCAAAGGGGAAATGGAACACCTGTTGTTTGCCGTGGAGGATAGGCTGCATCAGCCCTATCGTGCAAACCTGATCCCCGGCTTTGACGAGATTGTGGCCTGCGGGCGCGAAGTGGGCATTCCGGTGTATCTGTCCGGCGCGGGCCCCACGGTGATGGCGCTTTGTAACCGGCACAATGCAAAACAGTTTATAGAGCAGGCCAAGCCGGTATTGGCCTGCCACGGAAACTGGAACGTATATGAATTGGAAGTGGAAAACAAAGGCGCATGTGTAGTGGGGAAATGACACAACGGCATGCGCGCATTGCCCGGGCGCTGATTGATTGGTTTGAAGAGAACAAACGGGCACTTCCTTTTCGCAAAACAAAGGATCCGTATCAGATTTGGATCAGCGAGATTATGGCGCAGCAGACGAGAATTGCTGCGCTGATCCCTTATTTTGAGCGGTTTGTTGCGCAATTTCCCACCGTGCAGGCGTTGGCGCAGGCAGAGGAAGAAGAGGTGCTGAAGGCTTGGCAGGGGTTGGGCTATTATGCAAGAGCCCGCAACTTGCACAAAGCGGCCCAAAAGATGGTGGAGGAATGCGGCGGAAAAGTGCCGAGCGAGCCGGAAACGCTGCGGAAAATGCCGGGAATCGGCGCGTATACGGCGGGCGCAATTTTGTCTATTGCTTATGGGCAAAAGGAGCCGGCGGTGGACGGCAACGCGACGCGGGTGTTTGCGCGGATCGATGAAATCTATGAAGATGTGCTAAAACCGCAGACAATACGCCGGGTTACGGACATTATCCGCGATATGATGCCGGATGGCGAAGCCGGGGCGTTGACAGAAGCGATTATGGAGCTGGGCGCGCTGGTGTGTTTGCCGCAAACGCCGCAGTGCCATATCTGCCCTGTGGCGGCGGATTGCCTGGCAAGGGAAAACGGGAAAACGGACGTGTTGCCCTACCGAAGCGGCCCGAAGCCCAAAAAAGAGGAACAGCGGCTGGTTTTGTTGATCCAGGATGAACAGGGGCGGCTGTTGATGCGAAAACGCAGCGAACGGCTGCTGCATAACCTTTGGGAATATGTAAACCTTCCGGAGCAGCCGGTGGAAAAGGCGCTGCAAACGCTGGACCTGGAAGAAAAAACGAGGCAGGAAATTGGAACGGCCCGGCACGTGTTTACGCATATTGTATGGCATATGAAAGGCATGTGGATAAGGGTGAAAGAGGCCCCGGCGCCGGAAGGGTATCAATGGATAACGGAAAAGGAAATGGATGAAAAAGCAGTGCCGACGGCATTTATAAAGTTTACCGAATGGGGCAAAACGCATCTGTGGCATACAAAACCGCAACAGGTATAAAAAAACAAAAAAGGCGATATTGGCGATTTTTACAACATAGCGAAAACAACAGGATAACAAGACAGCTCTTTGAAAAGGGCTGTTTTTTTATAGAAAAAAACGGAGGGGTTTACGGAGCGTTAGGCAGGCGGATAAAGGGAAGGACAGGCGATTGTGCAAAAAAACAAAGCCGGGGATAAAGAAAAACGTAAAGGAGAAAGGGCCTATTGCATAAAAATAGAGTTTTTTCAAAAAGCCGCTGCGCATGGGGAATTTATAAAAGAGCAGAAAAAAGGAAAAGCCGTTAAGGCTGCAATTCATAAAACCAACGCGTATCCTCCCGAAACAGGGCAATGGTGCGGTGGCGCACGCGGCAGAGATAGCGTGTGCCGCAGCCGCCCTGCTTACGGCTGGCGGCCTGGCATACATCCAAAATGCGGTCGATGGAAAAGGTGCGCCCGTCCGGCCAGGTAAAGCTGAGCGGCAGGACCTGCCCATCCTCTGTAAAACGGGCGACAACGGAAATGTATTGCGCCATGGTTTATCGAACTCCTTTTTTAAACGCAACGGAATGCAAAGAATTATCCTCCAACGGATCGATTTGCAGATCGGCGTCTTTTAAGGTGATGGCGCGGGCAATGCACCAGTGTCCAAAACGATGACGCAAATCATCGATACAATGTTCCAAATCGGCATTTTTCTGTTCTTTGGAGGCAAAAAAAGAAAGTTGCTGCGCTTGCGTTTCGGTGGATAGGCCGCTGACCTGAACGCCGATGCTGCGCAGCGGCTCGTTATGCCAATGCTGCGCAGCCAATTGAAAACACGCGTCGGCCAGGCGTTGGCTGACCTGGGTAGGCGAACCCAGCTGAATTTGCCGAATTTGCCCGGAAAGATCCGCTGTGCGCAGCCACAGATGCAGCACCGTGGCTTTCATATGTTTTAAGCGAAGGCGCTCTGCTACGCATTCGCAAAGCATATAGATAACCGGCACAAGCTGTTCGCGGCAGGTGATGTTTTTTGGCAGGGTGGTGCTGTTTCCGATGGATTTCACCAGCGGCGTATCGCCCCATTTGGCAACGCTGCTATATTCATGCCCCTGCGCATATTGTTGAAGGGTATCGCCCCATTTGCCTAAAAGGGAGCGCAAAGTGAGGGCGGGGGCGCTTGCCAGCGCGCCGATGGTGTTAATGCCGATACGGGCCAGCTTTTTCTCTGTAACGGGCCCCACATATAAAAGCGCCCGGGGAGAAAGCGGCCAAATGACGGAGGACAACGACTCCGGAGGCAAAGGCACAACGGCATTGGGCTTTTTTAAGTCGCTGCCAAGCTTGGCAAAAATTTTGTTATAGGATACGCCGACGGAAATGGTGACGCCCAATTCTTTTTCAATTGTTTTGCGGATTTCTTCTGCCTTGGCAACGCCCTGTTCAAAGGAGGAAACACAGCCGGAAAGATCAATCCAGCTTTCGTCGATGCTAAAGGGCTCTACCCGGTCCGAATAGCGCCGGTAGATTTTGTTGGCCATATCGGAAATGCGATGATACCGCTCATAATGCGGGGGAACGACAACAAGATCCGGGCATTTTTGTCGGGATTGAAACAATGGTTCTCCGGTTTTAACGCCTTGCGCCTTGGCCAAGTCGTTTTTTGCCAGAACGATGCCGTGCCGCTTATTTTCATTGCCGCCCACAGCCAGCGGCACAGAGCGCAGGTTTGGCTGATAGAGCGCTTCTACGGAAGCGTAAAAGCTGTTCATATCGCAATGTAAAATAACACGCATGGAAATTTTCCTCCCAAAACAAGAACTTATGTTCGTATATACTATAGCGTAAAACAGAAAAACTGTAAAGAAGAAAATGCTGAAAATTATGGAAAATAAAGAGAAATATGATACAATAAACAAATCAAAAGGAGCAAACAAAATGGCGAAAAGAGAGCATGAAACTTGCCTATATGGTATGCAGATGGGCCGAAAGGATGACCCCAGAATTTGCTTGCGAGGGATGCTGGACGCTACGCATGCCAAAACGGTGTTATGCGCGGTAACGGCAAGAGAGCAGGGAAAAACTAAGCTGGAGGAAAAGTTGGAAAACGTGGCAAAGGCAATGTTGACATTGCTGGCGGCGGAATACAAAGGGAAAATGGAAGGGGATATCCTAAAAGGAGAATCGGAAGAAGAAATTCGTCATGCCTCGCATTGCCCGGAACAGGTATACGGCATTGCGCATTTTTTCCCCACGGCAAAGACAGGGCGCATGATTGCAGAACTTAATGTTTTGCGGACGGAAATACGCGCCTGCGAGCGGCAGGCTGTAGCAGTGTTTGAGGATTCGTTTGAGCCGTTTATTCGTGCGTTGAATCGTCTGTCAAGCTATGTATATTGCTTGATGTGCCAACAAAAAGCGGAACAGGAGAAACAGACATGCAGATAGGGTTATCCACCTCCTGTTATTTTACAAAGGTAAATACAGAGGATGCATTGCCGCGGATTAAACAACTGGGGGCAGACCGGTTTGAAGCTTTTTTAGGCGGCATGTATGAATATCAAGAGGCTTTTGCAAAGGACATGGCAAAAAGTATGCGCGATCTTTCCATGCAGTGTACCACGGTGCATACGCTGGGAAGTCAATTTGAGCCGCAGTTGTTTGCCGGGCATCCGCGGCAGCGGAATGCGGCGCTGGATGTGTTTAAAATGGTGTTGGACTGTGTGAAAATTTTGGGAGCTTCGTATTATGTGATGCACGGCACGCTGTTTTTGAAGCAGAAAAACTTCCGTCCTAACTATCAATATGTAGGGGAGCGGTTTTGCGAATTGTGTGAATTGGCGGATTCCTATCAGGTGAGGCTGACGCTGGAAAATGTGCATTGGTGTCAGTATCACGAGGTGGGATTTGCCAAAGCATTGGAACCATATCTTTCGCAGTGCGACCTGGGATATACGTTGGATATTAAACAGGCGGCGCAATCCGGATACCCGATGGAGGGATATATGCAGGAGATGGGACAGCGGCTTTGTAATGTGCATTTATGCGATATTACCGAAAAGGACGGCAGGATTTATACCTCGTTGCCGGGGCAGGGCGCGTTTGATTTTGCAGACCTTTCCAAAAAGCTGAAAGAAAAAAACTTTCAAGGTGCAGTGACCATGGAAGTATACCCGGATGATTGGGAAAAAGACGAAGCATTAAAACGCGCCTATGAATATTTAAAAACAATTTTTGAATGAGAAATTCAGCTCTATTTGCTCATAACAATCCGGACATGATATAATATCCGCAATCAATAAAGGAGGTACCAAGGATGGTACGATATGAAGATCCGGCATTTCAGACATCTATGAAAATTAAACTGGACGTATCCAATATGATGCAGGAAGTGTTGGGAGAAAAGGGCTTTACAGCCGAACAGCTGCAAGATCCGATTTTTGCCAAGGCGGCAGCGCAGATGACGGCCCAAAAGAAAAACATGGGCTTTCGTCAATTGCCCTATACCGACCCGGCATTGCTGGATGAAATTTTGCAAACGGCGGCAGAAATTCGCGAAAAGTTTGAAGCGTTTGTCATTTTGGGCATCGGCGGCAGCGCGCTGGGCCCTATTGCCGTGCAGCAGGCGTTGAACCATTTGCGCTACAACGAGCTTCCGGCGGAAAAACGCGGCGGCCCGCGGTTTTATGTGGAAGACAACATCGACCCTGCGCGTATGGAAGCGCTGTTTGATGTGATCGACGTAAAGAAAACCTGCTTTAACGTGATTACAAAATCCGGCAGCACGAGCGAGACGATGGCGCAGTTTTTGATCATTGCCGATAAGCTGAAACAGGCCGGCGTGCCGCTGAAAGAGAACATGATCGCCACGACGGATAAGGAAAAGGGCAATTTGATTAAAATTGCGCGCCAAGAAGGGCTGAAAACCTTTATCATTCCGGATGGCGTGGGCGGCCGGTTTAGCGAACTGACGCCTGTGGGGCTGTTGGGCGCGGCCGTATGCGGCATTGATATCAAAGAAATGATCGCAGGCGCCCGGTATATGGATCAGATGCTGGATAGCGAAAACGTGATGGAAAACATGGCGTATCTGGATGGCGCTTTGCAATACCTTTGCATGGAAAACGGCATCAATATTTCCGTGATGATCCCGTATGCCGATACGCTCAAATATATGTCGGACTGGTATGCGCAGCTGTGGGCCGAATCGCTCGGCAAAAACATCACGCGCGACGGAAAACCCGTGCATGTGGGGCAGACGCCGGTAAAAGCGCTGGGCGTTACGGACCAGCATTCCCAGGTGCAGCTGTATACCGAAGGGCCGTTTGATAAGGTGGTAACGTTCCTGGCGGTAGGAGATTACGGCCCGGTGGTGGATATTCCGCATGGCTTTGAAGATGTGCCGGATGTGGCATTTTTGGGCGGCCATACGATGAACGAACTGATCAGCGCAGAGCAGTTTGCCACGGCCTATGCCTTAAACCGCGCAAAACGGCTGAACAAAACGTTTACGCTGCCGGAAGTGAACGCCTTTACCGTAGGGCAGCTTCTGTATGTATTGGAAGTGGAAACCGCTTTCCTGGGCGAATTGTATAACATCAACGCATTTGATCAGCCCGGTGTGGAAGAAGGGAAAAACGCGGCCTATGCGCTGTTGGGGAAAAACGGCTATGATGCCAAACGGGAAGAGATGGACAACGCTCCGAAACCGGTGGCAAAATACATTCTGTAAAAAAGGACAAAGGGGCCCGCAAAGGGCCCTTTTTTGTTGAAATGAAATACAAAGCCGGACGGCATACGAAACAGCCGCGGAGCGGATGGAAAATCGTAGCCGGGAGCGTTTGAAAAGCGTTGGAGCTTTATTTAAAATAGGAAAAGAGAAAGTGTCGATGCGTTTGGAGTAAGAGAAATGTAGGAGCAAAAAGTAGGCAAACTTCGTAAAATATGGTATGATTCTTGAAACCTAGGAGGCCTATTATGCCAGTAAGCACGATCCGCCCTGTACAATGCAAGGGATGCGGATATAAACAAAGTATTTGGGATGTTCGGCTGATCAATGTACAGAAAAGCCCGAAGCTGAAAAATAAGCTGTTGCAGGGAAAACTGTTTCCCATGCGCTGCAAGCAATGCGGAGAAATTTTGGAACAGGCGCAGCATTGCATCTATATGGATCCAAAGCAGGCGTTGTTTATAGAGCTGTGCGCGCCGGGGGAATCGCTCAAATTACCGGAAATAAAGGAAAACCTGGCGCGGCATGGCGGGGGCACATTCAGGCTGGTGCGCACGGCGGAAGAATTGCAGGAAAAGATTCGCATTTTTGATTGCGAATTGGATGACCGCGTGGTGGAAGTGATCCGCGTATTGATGACAGCACAGCTGGAGGATCAATCGCCGGGGCTGATGGAAGGGCAGCCTGTATTTTCTGTAGATAAGGCGGGCCCGCAATTGATTTGTGCATGCACGGATGAAAGCGAAAGGGTATGTCCGATTTCGAAGCCGTTGTATGAAAGAGTGCAGCGGCAATACTTAAAGAGCAAAGCGGCGCAGGAAGAAACGATGATTGTGGACAGTACATGGGTTTATCGGATTTTGGTACAGTCCGGGAAGGTGTGAAAAGATGGAAGCAAAAACGGAGATGGGGGTTCGCTGCCCCCATTGCGGGCGCATACAGAAAGTGACGCGTTGGCGCCTGGTAAATTTGGAAACGGAGCCTTTGGCCAAATTGCGCGCCATGAAAGGGACGCTGCTTTCTGCCCCGTGCGAAAAATGCGGAGAGATGCTGCATTTTCGTTACGGCGTGATTGTATACGACCCGGCGCACAGGGCCATGGTATATCTTTGCCCGGAAGAAGAGGAGCAGGACAGCCAGACGCTGTCCGCCTTGCCACCGGAACAGGGATATAAGTTGCGCCTTGTGTATACCGAAGAAGAGCTGGCGGAAAAACTGCAAATCTTTGATGTGGGGCTGGAGGATACGGTGATAGAGTTGGTGAAGGTGTTTTATTTTATGCAGTTTCACCAGATAAATCCGGAAGAGACGGTGGCGCAGGCTGTTTTTTCAGCCATGCAGGAGCCGTGTATTCAACTGCGCTGTAAAAGCGGGAAGCGCTTTGCTCTGCCGCTGAAAATGGATTACTATAAAAAGGTACAAGCACAGTATCAGGAGCGAATCTGGAGGAGAAGCGGGCCGGGGATGCAGCGGATAGATGCAGCCTGGGCCAGCGGCGTATTGGAACTATGAAAGGAAAAATCATAGACGCACACCTGCATTTTTGGCCTGGGCAGGAATATTTTGATGAAATTGCCCTGGCCGCGGGGCATGAGAATACAAGTGAGCATCTGCAAAAAGCCTATGAGGAAAACAACATTGTCATGGGCATTGTGATGGGAAACGGAACGCTGGAAAAAGAGCGCCATGTATATCCGCCGTATTTACGGTATTGTATCGGGTTGGACAGAAATTTTGTCAATACCTATGGGATAGACAGCGCGATAGAACAGGTGGCCTGGCATTTGGCACAGCCGGGCTGCGTGGGGCTAAAGCTGTATCCCGGCTATTGCCAAAGCTATGTTTCCGATCAGGCATATTTGCCTTATTATGAGCTGGCCAGGCGGATGAAAAAGCCGATTGCGATTCATACCGGTACCACGGCGGGCGCGGATGCTTGCTTAAAATACAGCCATCCGCTGACGGTGGACGAAGTGGCGATGTCGTATCCGGAGGTACAGTTTGTGCTTTGTCATTTTGGAAGCCCCTGGGCGCAGGATGCGTCGGCAGTGATGGAGAAAAACCCCAACGTGGCGGCGGATTTATCCGGCCTGTTGGAGGGAAAGCCGGATTTAAAAACGCTGTTTGATACACAAGGAGCCTTTTTCGCCTATTTACGCATGTGGATGACCTATGTGGGCGATTTTGACCGTTTTATGTTCGGGACGGATTGGCCGCTTGTAAATTACAAAACCTATATTCGTTTTATCCAGCGGCTGGTGCCGGAAAAGGCCTGGCAAAAGGTGTTTTTTGAAAACGCGAATCGAATTTATCAGCTGAATTTATAAAAGCAGGGCAAAGAGGCCTTGCTTTTTTATTTGCAGAACGCACAACAAGGGATTATACTGAGAACAGAGGGTATCTCCCAAAGGGAGGAAACAAACAACAAGGAGGGTATACGATGGAAAAGTCCAAGGTGTATTTCACAAAGACGATTACGCCGGAAACGATGATCAAGATGTACGAAGTGTTGGGAAAAGCGCTGCCGGGAAAAGTGGCGGTAAAGCTGCATTCCGGAGAAGTGGGCAACCAAAACTTCATTCGCCCTGCGTTTATGAAGCCGATGGTAGACCATGTGAAGGGCACGATTACGGAATGCAACGTTGCGTATGACGGCAAGAGAAAAACAACCAAAGACCATTGGGAAACCATGAAGCTGCACGGCTGGACGGAAATTGCGCCGGTAGACATTATGGATGAAGAAGGCCAGATGGAATTGCCGGTGAAAAACGGCAAGCGTATTCAGATAAACTATGTGGGCAGCCATTTGGCAAACTATGATTCCATGCTGGTGTTGTCTCATTTCAAAGGCCATCCGATGGGCGGCTTTGGCGGCGCGCTGAAAAACATTTCCATTGGCGTAGCTTCCAGCTTTGGCAAAGCGTATATTCACGGCTCCGGCAAACCGGAAGAAATCTGGACGGGCGATCACGATTCGTTCTTGGAATCCATGGCGGATGCGGATAAATCCGTGGTGGATTATTTCAAGGGAAATATGGCGTTTGTCAGCGTGATGTGTAATATGTCGGTAGACTGTGACTGCTGTGCTATTGCGGAAGATCCGAAAATGGCGGATATCGGTATTCTTTCTTCGCTGGATCCGGTGGCGCTGGATCAGGCGTGCGTGGATCTGGTATATGCTTCCGAAGATCCGGGCAAAGGTGATTTGATTGAACGGATGGAATCCCGCAACGGCATCCATACCGTGGAAGCGGCGGCAGCGCTTGGCGTGGGCAGCCGGGAATATGAATTGATAGACCTGGATGCATAAGCGATACGCAAAAAAGCAAAAAGGAGGATGCCGGCGGCACCCTCCTTTTTTTATAGAAAAAAAGAGAAAGAAGGGATAAAAATAAAAGCGGAAAAGCGATGGATAGTGGGAAAGCCTGTGGCGGTGGTGCACGGCGTAGAAACAAAAATTTGCAATGTGCAGGCGCTTTGGATTGGATGATGGATCTGATTTACACAACGGACTGCCGCTGCTTTGCGGTAAACAAAGCGCTGTTTTGTGAGGGTTTTTATACGCTTAAAACCGGGCTGGCGGGAGAGATTTTGCAGAAATTTATCAACTATGAAGTGAAAATGGCAGTATACGGCGATTTTTCACAAAACAAGAGCAAAGCATTGCGGGATTTTTTCTATGAGTGTAATCGCGGGAAGGACTTTTTCTTTGCGGAAAATGAAGAAAAAGCGATGGAGCATTTGGCAAAACAGGGTAAATAAAAAGAGCGCAGGGTTTCTGCGCTCTTTTGCCATTAAGCGGCGGGATTGGCCTCGTGTTTTAAGCGCAGCAGCGCATTATGCATACGAGGAATCATGACGATGACAATGCAAATGATAAATTCCGGCACAAGGTAGCTGGCGTTGTAGAGAAGCGAATACACCAGCGGAGATTGCCCGGCCGGCGCAAAATCCGCAAAATACAACACACCGGACAAAACATGGATGATAAAGCGAGCCGAGCAGCCCACGGCAATGCCTAAAGGCAGTTGTTTATCTTTCCTAAACAGCCCGGCCAACCCTAAAACGGCAAAGGGAAGGATATAATCCAACAAAAACTGCATGGGATGAATGACATAGGCGCCTTGCACCAATTGCATTAAGCCGTCTAACATATCGGCGGCTATGCCGGGAACG
>ENA-ORSA01002165-ORSA01002165.1-human-gut-metagenome-genome-assembly--contig:-NODE-2165-length-14448-cov-2.385465_pt1 | contig 14448 bp, 10 predicted proteins | sample MGYA00242179_ERZ509142 | MGnify/ENA primary metagenome ERZ509142 (study PRJEB26280, sample SAMEA2338659) | human gut metagenome | biome: human gut; feature: human-associated habitat; material: faeces... | reverse complement strand
CTCTTAGCACCTCGTGCAACGCCTACTTCTGCTGGGGCCTCTATTATATGATGGGCAACCGCAAACGATATCACAACGTGCAGGATGCTATGACCAAATGGCGCGACTATATGGTGAGCATGGGCTTCGGCTATAAGTTGGGCATCGACCTGCCCGGCGAAAAGCGAGGCATGATTCCTAATGCCAACTATTATGACCGCAACTATCACGGATCGTGGAACGGACTCACCATTATCAGTATCTCTATCGGACAGGGCGAGGTAACGCTTACTCCGCTTCAGATAGCCAATCTGGGTGCCACCATTGCTAACCGTGGCTATTATTATGTGCCACACGTGGTGCGTAAGGTGAAGGGCGAATCCCTCGACACGCTATACACACGCCGCCATCAAACCATGGCGTCGGCTCGCGCATACGACTATGTGGTGGCGGGCATGCGCTCGTCGGCCTTGAAAGGCACCTGCCGACGCTTGGCACAATACGACTTTGAGCCTTGTGGCAAGACGGGTACTGCACAGAACCGTGGCCACGACCACTCGGTGTTTATGGGCTTTGCTCCTATGAACAATCCGAAAATAGCCATTGCGGTATATGTAGAAAATGGTGGATGGGGTGCCGACTATGGCGTGCCTATAGGCGGACTGATGATGGAACAATACTTGCATGGCAAACTGTCGCCCGCCAGCGAGGCTCAAGCGGCCGAAATGCAGAAACGACGCATTGGCTATGGCGCTCGCTTTGTTGAACAAAAGTCGGCCAAGGAAAAGGCGAAAGAAGCTAAAGAAAAGGCGGCTAAAGAGAAAGCGGCACGGGCTAAGGCCACCGAGGCAGCAAAGAAAGAACAAATGGCTAAAGAGGCTGCTAAGGCTAAAGTGAAAGGTAAGAACGCAAAGAACGCAAAAAATGTGAAGGGCAATGCGGCTGTGGCAAAACCACGCAAAGAACCCATTCGCATTGAAAGTAAACAGTAATAACAAGTTATGGCACAACCAACAAAAGGAAATAATAGCATCTTGCGATCGCTCGACTGGGTAACCATTTTTCTGTACCTGGCCCTGCTGGTCTTTGGCTGGATTAGCGTGTGTGGTGCCAGCTACACGTATGGCGATAACGATATCTTTAGCCTTGGCACACGCTCGGGCATGCAGATTATCTGGATAGGAACGTCAATTTGTTTGGGCTTCGTTATCTTGATGCTCGACTTTAAGTTTCTCGACTCGCTATCCTTCGTTATCTATGGCATATTGATATTGCTGCTCTTTGCCACAATCTTCAACCCTCACGATATCAAGGGCTCGCACTCGTGGCTGGTTTTAGGGCCTTTGCGTCTGCAGCCAGCCGAGTTTGGTAAGTTTGCAACGGCGTTGGCCTTGGCCAAACTGATGAGTGCTTACAATTTCTCTATACATAATTGGCACCACTTTGCCGCTGCTTGTGGCATCATCTTGTTGCCCATGTTCTGCATTGTAGGGCAGCGCGAAACAGGATCGGCATTGGTTTACCTTGCTTTTTCGCTTATGTTGTACCGCGAAGGCATGCCTGGTAGCATATTGTTTACGGGTGTGGCCATGGTTATCTATTTTGTGGTGGGCATTAAGTATGCCGATGTGTTGCTGTTTGATACGCCTACCTCGGTGGGCACCTTCGTGGTGTTGCTGCTGGTGCAGGTGTTTTCGGCCTGTATGATTGATGTGTATTGTAACAATCGGCGCCAAACCGTGCTGCTATTGGCCTATGCCCTTGGCGCTACGGTGCTGGCGGTGCTGTTCTCCGAGTTTGTTATCCCCTTCGATGTGGTTATCGTGCAGCTCGTTGTATGTGCGCTGATGGCGGTGTTCTTTCTGCTGCAGTGGCTGGGCAGCCGCTTGCGCAATTACTTCTATATCTTGCTCTTCTCGTTGGGCTCTATCGTGTTCTTTTATTCGGCCAACTATGTGCTGAACGATGTGATGCAGCCCCACCAGCGTGTGCGTATCAACGTGTTGCTGGGTCTTGACGAAGATATTGCGGGCGCAGGATATAATGTGCATCAAAGCGAGATTGCTATTGGCTCGGGCGGATTGCAAGGCAAAGGTTTTTTGAATGGAACCCAAACGAAACTGAAGTTTGTGCCTGAGCAAGACACCGACTTTATCTTCTGCACCGTGGGCGAAGAGGAAGGCTTCTTGGGTTCGGCCGCCGTGTTGCTGTTGTTCTTGGCCCTTATCCTACGGCTTATCCATCTAGCCGAACGACAACCCTTCGCCTTTGGGCGCATTTATGGCTATTGTGTGATGAGCGTGTTCCTCTTCCACGTGTTTATTAATGTGGGTATGGTGCTGGGCCTGACGCCTGTTATTGGCATCCCGCTACCGTTTTTTAGTTATGGTGGCTCGTCGTTATGGGGCTTCACCATTTTGCTGTTCATCTTCTTGCGCATTGACGCAGGTCGCAATATGGTGCAGACGTAAGGGCAATGCATTAATTATACCTATATATAATACGGGTAAAATTATACTTATATATACTAAGGATAAAATTATACCTATATATAATAGGGGTAAACGTTATCTATAATATGGTAAGCATTATATATATGTGATAAACAAAAAAAGGCTGAACTCAGGTGTGATCTTGAGTTCAGCCTTTTTTATGTGCTTTAAGCTATTGCTGTGCGCCACGTATTATCAGCCTTGCAGCTTAGCCGTATGGTTATCTTTATGCTGCTACTGGCGCACTATCTGTATGCCAATATCGCTTACGCCAGGCAGAATTTCGCGTTTCATATCATGACGAACCTTTATCTGTAGCGAGTCGCCCGCCTGCAGATGCATGCTGTTGATGGGGAACGAATACTGATAATAGTTCAAACCTTGGCCTTTTGTGCGCCCCCTTTCGTCAATGAGGCGGCATTTCAGTGTGTCGGTATGCGTTTGGTGCGACGGCAATACCGTTTGCTCTACTATCAGTGCAAGGCTCATAAAGGGATAACCTTGGCTCACACGCAGCAGTAAGTGGCTGTTATACAAACCCTCGGTTGGCATCTTTGGCACGCTGAAAGTGAGCGTGTCGTTCTTCTCCCAGCCATTTAGGGGCGTGTGGTCGTAGCGGTAATACACCTTATTGCCAATGCAGGCTGCAAGCAAGATGAGCATCAGTGCCGCCCCCGTCCATTGCCAAAGACTTTTCTTCATAACTTGCGTTCTTGTTAGGCTTGCCCGCCACCATTGTGGGGGGTATGTGGGGTGTTGGGGGTGTTGTGGGCATTATTCGGCGCGTTGTGGGCTACGTTGGGTGTGTTGTTAGACGCATTGCGGCCGGCTCCTTTTGCTCTGGGGTGTGCTCCTTGCGGTCTGCCTTGGCGCTGTCTCGGTCTTTGTTCTTGTCCCTGGCCTTGATTTTGTCCTTGTGCCTTACCCTGATTTTGGGTTGGTCCTTGATTTTGTCCTTGTCCTTGATTTTGTCCTTGTGCAGCACCCTTAGGTTGCTGTTGTGCGTTTCTTTCGCCTTTAGGCTGAGGCTTGCCTTGTCGGTTGCCCTCTCTGCTTTTGTTCTTTTTCTTCTTTTTCGACTTGTCGAAGCGGCTGATATCGGTATCGGCCAAGAGGTCGATGGGCTTTGACGACTCTTTTATCTTGCCGTTTTCAAGCAGCGATAGGGGTTTCTCGCCCTTGCGGTTCAGCTCTATTACCTCGATGGCACGCTGAGCGCTGATGGTTTCGAGGTTGGCGGCCAACTTCTTATCGGTAGAGTAGGTGACGGTGCCAGCCAATATATCGCTCTTGAAGAAGTGATATTCGTTGTCTTGTGTGAAGAGGGTAAGCTCGCGGCTCGGCATCTTGCGGCTAGCTTCTACATAGTCGTCAACCTCATAGTTGAGGCAGCATTTCAGCTTTGCGCATAGGCCCGCCAACTTCTGTGGGTTGAGCGAAATGTCTTGAAAGCGAGCGGCGTTGGTGCTCACGCTTACAAAGTTTTTCATCCAGGTGGCACAGCACAGCTCTCTGCCGCAAGGACCTGTTCCGCCAATGCGGCCTGCCTCTTGACGCGCACCAATCTGTTTCATCTCAATGCGCACGTGGAAGGTTTCAGCCAGCACCTTGATAAGCTGTCTGAAGTCGACACGTTCATCGGCAATGTAGTAGAAGATGGCCTTGTTTCCATCGCCCTGATATTCAACGTCGCCTATCTTCATCTGTAGGCCCAGGTCTTTGGCTATCTGTCGGCTTTGTATCATGGTGGCGTGCTCGCGGCTCTTTGCCTCGTGATATTTCTCCATATCTACTGACTTGGCAATGCGGTATACGCGCTTTATCTCGTCGGCCGACTTGAGGTTGGCTTTCTTTATTTGCAACTTTACCAAACGGCCTGTTAGGGTTACCACGCCAATGTCGTGGCCAGGGCTGGCCTCTACGGCTACAATGTCGCCTTTCTTCAGCTCAATATTGTTCACGTTGTGGTAATAACCTTTGCGTGTGTTCTTGAACTGAACCTCAACGAGGTCGGTGCTCTCTTCGTTTCCAGGAACGTCGGCCAGCCAGTCGTAGGTGTTGAGCTGCTTGTCTTGACGTCCGCATGCCTGATGGCAGAAACCGCGGTCGCATTCTCGTGATATCTTGAATTTCATGTTCTTGAAATCTGTCATATTATTTTTCTTGTCTTTGCCTTTGCCTTATTCTTATTGATGGGCCGTGGCGGGTGTATATATCGTTTTATATTTCCTTTTGTTCTGTGGATTGTTTATCAGCGCCGTGGGAGTTATATGTTAGCGCTTACGGCTTGCGTATCAGCGCCACAATGTTCTTTAGAGCAATGTCGTAGAACACCACCTTGCTGTTTACGTTTTGTGAAATATCGCGTATGGCCAACTGAAACATATTGCTGATCTCAATTACATTGGCCTCGTTGATGAAGGGTGAAAACTTGCGTGCAAACTGCTCTTCTTCGGGCGTCATGTAGCACAAGTCGGGCTGGCGGAAGTTGTACATAAAACTTTCGCGCACCATGCGAGAGAAGTAGGTGAGCATGCGTTTCTGCTTCTCGCGTCCGAAGGCGGTCACCGTTTCGGCCCATTTCTTCAGTTCCTTCACCTTGCGGCCATAGCAAAGACGCATGAAGAGAGTGAAGAGATCGAAAAACTGGTGGCTCTCGTTGCTGGTATCGAGGGTTTCGATAGCCTTTATCCAGCTGCCACCTGCCACGCGGGCAATGGCGTGCGCCGCATCGGCATCAAGGCCTCGACGTTGTTGTAAGGCCTGTTCTATGTCGGCGGTGTCGATGCGTTTCATAGCGAAACGCTGCGTGCGGCTAAGGATGGTTTCGAGCAGTAGGCCTGGTTCTTCGCTTACCATGAGGAATATGGTGCGCTGGGGCGGCTCTTCCAGGGTTTTCAAAATCTTGTTGGCGCTGGTGGCATTCATGCGCTCGGGCAACCAAATAATGCTTACCTTGTAGCCGCCTTGACTGGCTTTGAGGCTTAGCTCGCGCGTTAGTTTGTCGGCTTCGGCAGCAGTAATCACGGCTTGCTGGTTGGCGGCGTCCATGGCCGTCATCCATTGTTCGAAGGTGAAGTAGGGGCCGTGGCTGAGCATTTCGCGCCATTGTGCCATGTAATCGTCGCTTACGGGCTTATATTCGGCACCTGAGTTGGCGGGTTTAATGGTGGGAAACGTGAAGTGCAGGTCGGGGTGGTTAAAGCCCTTAAGCAGCTGACTGTTGTTTAACAGGTGTGCAGCAAAGGCCATGGCCATGGCCATCTTACCGCATCCTTGCGGACCAGTGATAAGCATAGCGTGTGGCAGACGGTCTTCTTGTTCCATCTGCATGAGGCGTTGCCATGCTTCTTGCTGTCCTACTACTTCATCAATGCTCATTATAATTGCGCTTTTATTTGTTGGGTTTTCTTATTCTTTTATATGTTGTTTTGAGACTTGTTTGGCGATGTTTCCCTCTTCTTTTGTCTTTGTTACACTTATAAAAGGCGTTTGGCAACCTCGCATACCGAGTCGACTGCCGACACTGTGTAGAAGTGAATGTTCTTTACACCAGCGTTATATAGCTCTTGACATTGAGCGGTAGTCCACTCTACGCCCAGGGCTTTGGCATCGTCGTCAGTCTTACATTTTATGGCTTCGGTGGCCAAAGCCTGTGGTAAATCGCAATGGAAGGTGCGAGGCACTACGGTAAGTTGCGACAGCTTGGCAAACGGCTTAATGCCTGGAATGATGGGGATGGTGATGCCATTGGCGCGTGCTTTCTCTACAAAGTCGAAGTATTTCTGGTTATCGTAGAACAGCTGTGTGACGGCATATTCGGCACCAAGATCTTGTTTCATCTTCAAATATTGCATATCCATCTCCAGGTTTGGCGCCTCTTCGTGTTTCTCGGGGTAGGCGGCCACACCAAAATGGAATGGCTTGCCTGGATGCTTGATGGGGGTTCCGTCAACAAAGAAGCCCTCGTTAAAGCTATTTACCTGCTGTATGAGCTGTGTGGTGTGCTCGTATCCGCCAGGTGTAGCCTTGAATCGGCTGTCTTCTTTAGCCTTGTCACCACGCAACAATAGCAGGTTCTCTATGCCGAGAAACTGAAGGTCAAGCAGTTCATATTCAATATCTTCTGTGGTGGCTCCGCTACATATAATGTGCGGAATGACGGGTATGTTATATTTGTTCTGTATAGCAGCGGCAATGGCTATGGTGCCAGGGCGTCGGCGAATACGCAGACGCTCATATTGTCCGCTTTCCAGTTCGCGGTAAATATACTCGCTATGGTGGGTGGTTATATTGATATACAGCGGGTTAAACTCTTTCAGTTTGTCGATAGTGGAGAACAGAAACCCCGTGCCATTGCCCTTCAGTGGCGGTAATACTTCGAAAGAGAAGTGGCGCGAGGTGCTGCTATCGTTGATGAGTTCCTTTACATTCATAAGTGTATATTTCTTGTAATGTATGCAAAGTTACTGAAAGTCTTGCACAAAAAGGCATGGTTGCTCGTTTTTTTCGCCTTTAATACATTGTTTTATTAGAAAACAAGACTGTTTAATGACAAATCATTATTTATCTGTAAATGCTTCTATATGTTTTCTTTTGTCTTTCTCGATGCTGTTCTTTGACATACAAATGTCTTTATTTATCCTTTTGCATAATGTCGCGAATGAGCATGCCTGCGGGGGCAAGTACGGTGCCATGGTCGAAGCCGCTAAGCTCGTGTATAGGGATAAACTTGTTGCCCATGCCCTCGAGCACTGACTTGAGGTAGAGGTTCTCTTCATAGCGCGACATCTGTTCCAAGCGGCGGTCGCCAGTGATAAGGGTGAGGTTTGTGTTCAAACGGCGGGCATTGTTCAGCGGTGCCATCTTGTCAACAATGGGTAAGGTGAACGATATTTTGCGTTCTTTGCGTATGGTGTAGTGGGTGGCACACTGTCCGCTCACGGGGAAATAGCCCTTTATCGAGTCGGCATCAACGCCATATTCGGCCAGATACGCTTTGTCAAGCGCCAACATCAGTGTGAGATAGCCGCCTGCCGAGTGTCCGCCTACATACACTTGTGTGGGGTCGCCACCATATTCAGTTATATGTTTGAGTGTCCAGGCTACGGCAGCCAGCCGCAGCGTCGCGCGTGTAGTCGGGGCATTGGCAGCGAGGGAACAAACGGTAGTTAGGAGCCACCTGTGCAAAGCCACTGTTCATCAATTCGGGTCTGAACTCTTTGTTACCACCTTCCAATCCGCCACCATGAAACCACACAATGGTCTTGAAACCCTTCTTTTGTGTGGGTAGGTACATGTCTAGTTTGCAGCGCTCTCGTCGGTAGGCTGAGGTGTCGTCGGCGCTGATATATGTGATGTCTTTCAGTGTCTGATATTCATTCTTTATAGCTTTATTCTTGGCTTGTTCAGTGGCTTTATTCTTGGCTTTCGCTGTGGTTTTATTCTTAGCTTGCGCAGTGCCTTGTTTATTGGTTTGTGCATTGACAGTCAACATTGCTGCCAGCATGATGATAATGGTAAATAACTTTCTCATGTTGTTTGTTTTGATATTTATGTTAGATGTTGTTTGTTTAGATGTTGTTTTTTCGAATTGCAAAAGTATTTATAATTCTTTGAATGTGCAAACGTTTTCACCAAGTTGTTATAAACAATTAAAATAAGCTATGATTTCTTGTGTATTTCTATATTTTTATCTAATTTTGTCGAAGAAAACCAAATCAACAATTAATACAAATCACAATTAATACAAATCACAATTAATATGATGATGCGTGGCGCTGTTGTTACACATCTATAATAGATAACTATCTAAACAGATAAACATAATAATTAAAACAAAATACGTAAAACAATGAAACAAGGAAAGAAACTGCTCACTGGCGCCACTCTTATGTTGGCCCTTTCGGCAGGTCAGGCTACTGCTCCCTCGCCCCTCATCTCGTTCTCCCCCGCCAATGCTGTAGTGGCTGATAACACCAAACTTGTGTCGAATCGCCCCGCTGTGGCTGACCGCCTCTTCGTATCTGACGCTGTTGAGAAGAAGATTAAAGAGGTAAAGAAGTTGCTGAAAGACAATGCCTATTTGGCTTGGATGTTTGAAAACTGCTACCCCAACACCATCGACACCACCGCTCATTTTGATGGCAAAGACGACACTTTTGTATATACTGGCGACATCCATGCTATGTGGCTTCGCGATAGTGGTGCACAGGTATGGCCTTACGTGCAGTATTGCAACAAAGATGCCAAATTGAAGAAGATGATTCGTGGCGTTATCCTTCGCCAGCTCAAGTGCATCAATATTGATCCCTATGCCAATGCATTCAACATGGGACCCGTTGAGGATAACGAGTGGGCCTCTGACGGTACCGCTATGAAGCCCGAGTTGCACGAGCGTAAATACGAAATCGACTCATTGTGCTATCCCATCCGTTTGGCTTTCCATTACTGGCAAGTAACGGGTGACAGCTCAGTGTTTGGTGCCGAATGGCAAGAGGCAATAAAGAATGTGTTAAAGACCTTCCATGAGCAGCAACGCAAGGAGAACAAGGGCCCATACACCTTCCTTCGTAGAACTGACCGCCAGCTCGACACTGTGTGCAACTCTGGTTATGGCAACCCCGTAAACCCTGTTGGCCTTATTGCCTCAGTGTTCCGTCCTTCTGACGATGCCACCACCTTCTTGTTCCTCGTTCCATCAAACTTTATGGCAGTATCGTCATTGCGCAAGGCCGCTGAGATATTGACCAAGGTGAACAACGATGCTGCCACTGCTGCCCAGTGCACCGCTTTAGCCGATGAGGTAGAGGCTGCTTTGAAGAAGTATGCTGTTGTTGAACATCCCAAGTATGGCAAGATTTATGCCTTTGAGGTTGATGGTTTCGGCAACCATTTCTTGATGGACGATGCCAACGTTCCCTCGCTGTTGGCAATGCCCTACCTGGGTGATGTTGATGCCAACGACCCCATCTATCAGAACACCCGCCGTTTTGTATGGAGCAAGGATAATCCTTATTTCTTCAAGGGCAAGGATGGCGAAGGCATTGGTGGCCCACACGTAGGTTATGATATGGCATGGCCCATGTCAATAATGATGAAGGCGTTTACCAGCAACGATGATGCCGAAATCAAGCAGTGCATAGAGATGCTGATGCGTACCGATGCTGATACGGGCTTCATGCACGAAACTTTCAACGTAAACAATTCGAAGAAGTTTACCCGTCCATGGTTTGCTTGGGCCAACACTTTGTTTGGTGAGCTCATTGTAAAGCTTGTTGACGAAGGCAAGGCCGACCTGTTGAATAGCTGCAAACGTTAATCGTTTTACGCCCATATATAAACGGAATTTATTGGAAGAAGAAACCTTCATGCTTCCAATAAATTCCGTTAAATTTTTCTGCGTGGCTTACCTGTTTCTGTCAATGGCAGTTTATTCACATATATATATTTTTTAGGTGCGAAGTAGCGAGGCAGCACCTGTTTGCATATATGTTCCACCTTATTTACCTCTTTATCTTCGGTCAGCAACACCGCTATCTCTCCAAACTTTGCATCTTTCTTTTTAGCCAAGAAGAAGGGGTGTGATAGGTGAAGGCGTAAGAGGTCTTCCATCTCTTCTATTTGTATCTTTATTCCGCCACTGCATATCACGTTATCTTTGCGTCCTTTTATACGGAAGCGTGTGTGGGGTGTTGTTACAATTTCGGCAATATCGTTTGTTACGATAGGGTGGGGCGTAACCAGTGGTGCATCAATCACCAGACATCCTTCATCGGTTAGTTGCAGCTGCACACTATCGAAAGGCGTGTACCAAAGGCTGGCATCGGGCCCGTTGAGGCGTCGAAGGGCGATGTGCGATAGCGTTTCAGTCATGCCGTAGGTGCTCCACACCGCATTAGGCAAGGTCTTTAGTTCGGCTGCCAAAGCATCATCAATAGCGCCACCTCCAATAATTAGGTGCTCGATACGAGCCAGCCGAGCGCGCTCTTTCGGTATTTGCAGACTGTTATACACCTGCATGGGCACCATAGCAGCAAAGGTGAAGAGAGGTTGTGTGCCATCGAGAGGTTGTGTGCTATCAATATTAATATGGTATGCCCCTTCTTCAGTTACAATTGTCTTTCTGTTGTCAGCCGAAAAACGTTTAAAGTTGAGCCGAGAGGCCGTGGCCAAAGCCTCGTCAGAAAGCGGATGCCCGCAAGGTTTTTCAGCCACCAAGCACAGCTCACGTTCAATGCTTCGCACAATCATCATCTTGCCCGCGATATAGTCGGCCGACATACACAGCAGCGCAGTGTTGCCCGTCTTCAGGTTTAGAAAGTCGCAGGTGATGCGTGCCGAGTTCATCATCCTCGTTTTCTCCACCAACATGTTCTTTGGTTTGCCTGTCGACCCGCTTGTATGCACCTGTAGGCAGCAGTCATCATTGTTCCAGCTATTGATAAAATCAAATATTGTCATTTCCTTCTTCCTTTACTGATGTTTCTTACAAAGTTACATTATTTTTTGCTATTCGCCTTGCAAATGTACGTGCAATGGTGAAAAATCGGTTAATGAATAGCAAAATCCGTTCAATTGTTGAATATTTGCATTTTTTGAACAAATATTGTTATTCTGTTTCCTCCTTTTTTAGTTATTTTGCAGTGCAAACATGAGGGGGCGAAGTCGTGAGGCCTCCATCCTTCAAAGGCTTTCAAAAGCCAAATTTATCAAAATGAAAAAGAAAAATTTCTTCATAAGATAAAAAGGTAATAGTTTTTAGGATAAGAGGTAACGATACGCAGTGATTGTGTATAAAAATTTTTAGTTTCAATAATCAGTTTGAATTTTTCTGAATAATAAAAGTTACATCTCAACAGGCAATGTTAGTATTTCTATTAGGCATCAAGATTGCGTTCAAGGATAATTTATTGATATATTAATAACTATCAACATATTAAAGAAAATGAGAAAACTTTTCATTTCTATGCTGGCGTTCCTTGCTTCTGTTGCTGCTTTGGCGCAGAATCCCGAAACGTTCAAACCTTATAAAAGCACAGCGCTAAGGTTGCCTTCGGTGCCTTTAGTGGTGTCAGATCCTTATTTCTCTATTTGGTCGCCCTATGATAAGCTTACTGATGGCGACACCCGCCACTGGACCAACGATGAAAAACCCCTTGAGGGCTTATTGCGCGTTGATGGTAAAACCTATCGTTTTATGGGTTCCAGCGAGCGTTCTGTATTAGAAAGCATTGTTCCGATGGCCGACGAAGGCCCTTGGACCGGACTATATACTCGCCAGACGCCAAAAGCCGGATGGCAAGCCCCCGATTTTGATGCCCAAGGTTGGAAAGAAGGCCAAGCTGCTTGGGGCTCTGATGGCCTGAGCTTTGTGCGCACCCGTTGGCGCGAAGAGAACAGCGATCTCTATGTTCGTCGCACCTTTAGTCTCACCTCTGCCGACCTTTCTTCAGACCTGTGGCTGATGTATTCGCACGACGATGTGTTTGAAATCTACATTAACGGCACCAAGGTGGCCGATACGGGCGAAACCTGGCGCGAGGGTGTGAAGCTTCATCTCACCCCTGATCTGAAGCGCCTCTTGAAAGAAGGCAAGAACGTTATTGCCGCCCATTGCCATAACACCACGGGTGGCGCTTATACCGATTTTGGCCTCTATCGCAACATCCTTACCCCCAATGCCGATGTGCAAACCGCTAAGCAGAAGTCGGTTAGCGTGCTGGCCACCTCTACTTATTACACCTTTGCATGTGGCCCCGTCGACCTCGACGTCGTGTTCACCGCCCCCATGCTCATCAACGATTACGACCTCTTGTCGTCGCCCGTCAATTACATTTCTTATCAGGTGCGTTCTACCGACAACAAGGCCCACGATGTGCAGTTTTATTTAGGTGCCAGCACCCTGTTGGCCGTAAATAAGAGCAACCAGCCCACCGTTTCGTCTACCGTTATCAAGAAGGGCGTTACCTATCTGAAGACAGGCACCATTGAGCAGCCCATCCTGGCCAAGACAGGCGATGGCATCTGCATCGACTGGGGCTACCTCTATCTGCCCAACATCAATGGCGAGGTAAGCCTTGCCTTAGATGCCGACATCAAGGCCTCGTTCTTAGCCAATGGCACCTTGCCCAAGAGCCATGACCAGCTGGTGAGCCGCAAGCCCGCCACCGCCCCCACTTTGGCCTACATGCACAATTTTGGCTCTGTGTCCCAGGCCTCAAGCTATGCCCTTATCGGTTACGACGAGATTGAAGATATCGAGTATATGTACCACCGCTACAAGGGCTATTGGGCCCATAACGGCAACGTCAGCATTTTCGATCAGTTTGAAAAGCTGAACAGCAGTTACAGCAGCATTATGCAGCGTTGTCGCCAGTGGGACAAGCAGCTCTACGACGATGCCTTTGCTGCCGGCAATGCCAAGTATGCCGAGATATTGTCGGGCTCATACCGCCACGTCATCGCCGCCCATAAGTTGTTTCAGGATAAAGATGGCAACCTGTTGTTCTTCTCGAAAGAGAACAACTCGAATGGCTGCGTCAATACCGTCGACCTCACCTATCCCGAGGCGCCCCTCTTCCTTGTTTACAACCCCGAACTGCAAAAGGCTATGATGACCTCTATCTTCGATTATAGCCTGTCGGGTCGCTGGACCAAACCCTTTGCTGCCCACGACCTGGGTCAATATCCTAAGGCCAACGGTCAGGTGTATGGGGGCGATATGCCCCTTGAAGAGGCTGGCAATATGATAACGCTGGCCGCTACCATTGCCAAGCTTGAGGGCAACACCCACTATGTAGACAAGTATTGGGACTTGCTGAAAACCTGGACCGACTACCTCGTAGATAATGGTCAAGACCCCGCTAACCAGCTCTGCACCGACGACTTTGCTGGCCACTGGGCTCATAACGCCAACCTTTCTATCAAGGCTATTATGGGCGTTGCCGGCTTTGCCGAGATGGCTCGCATTAAGGGCGATGCCGCTACGGCCGATAAATACATGGCCAAGGCCCGTGCCATGGCTACACAATGGGAGCAGACTGCTCGCGAAGGCAACCACTATCGTTTGGCTTTCGACCGCCCCAACACCTGGAGCCAGAAATATAATATGGTGTGGGATAAGTTGTGGAATATCAACATCTTCCCCAACAACGCCATGCAGAAAGAGGTGAAGTTCTATCTCACCAAGCAGAACAAATATGGCTTGCCCCTCGACGTCAGAAAAGATTATACCAAGAACGACTGGATAATGTGGACCGCGGCCATGGCCTCTGACAACAAGACATTCTTGAAGTTTGTTGATCCGATATACGATTATATCAACGAAACACAGTCGCGTGTGCCCATTAGCGATTGGTACGATACTAAGACCGGCCTCATGGTAGGCTTTAAGGCACGCTCGGTGATAGGAGGATTTTGGATGAAGGTGCTGGCCGACAAGATGGCCACCGCTCGTAAATAATCTCCCTTATATTCTTCATATAACCCGTGTAACCGCATAGAAAAACCCAATAAAACGAAGCAAAAAAGAAGTAAATGAAGTTCATAGATTAAAACTTACAATAAACAGATACCATATACAAACACACGCATAAAGAGATAACTAAAAACCAAGTCTAACAGACACTCCAGTGCCGCTTGCTCATGATGGCGGCGCCAGGAGTGTCTGCTTTTTTTGTGCTCCCCGTCCCATTATTTGGCTGCTTGCAGAAAAATGTGTAATTTTGCATGGCAGTAGACGAGTAGACAAGTAGACGAGTAGACAAGTAGACAAGCTACTACCCATACTTGTTAAAAGTTGTCAAACGTAAAACAATATAAAGAAGCAACCCTACCGTGCCCATTATAAACATCACATCGCTCAACCATCCTGGTGTTGAGATATTTCATTCGCTTACCGAAGCCCAACTGCGCCATCAGGTAGAAACCGAGAACGGACTGTTCATAGCCGAGAGCCCGAAGGTGATACGTGTGG
>ENA-ORSA01002164-ORSA01002164.1-human-gut-metagenome-genome-assembly--contig:-NODE-2164-length-14454-cov-9.298076_pt1 | contig 14454 bp, 21 predicted proteins | sample MGYA00242179_ERZ509142 | MGnify/ENA primary metagenome ERZ509142 (study PRJEB26280, sample SAMEA2338659) | human gut metagenome | biome: human gut; feature: human-associated habitat; material: faeces... | reverse complement strand
TCTTCGCGGTCAGTGTCGCGCCCTATAATGCCGCACAGAGAGACGGGATTTGGCGCGCCGCCGGTGAACTGCCGCTGGTTTACATTGATGCCAACGCCGAGTATGCAGCCGCCAACGAGCCCCTTGGCAATGGCGCATTCGGAGAGAGTTCCGCTTATTTTCATGTCATGCCAGTACACGTCGTTGGGCCACTTCACGGTGAAACCGTCGGCGTAATGCGACAAGGCGTTGAGCACGGACAGTGCCCCGGCCTCAAGCATGACGAACTGCCGCCGCGCCTCAAGTCCCCTGGGGCGCACCTTGACGCTGAAAAGCAGGTTCTGCCCCGGTGCACTTTCCCATGTGTTGCGCCCCTGCCCGCGCCCCGCCATCTGGTAATCGGCGGTGACAACAGTCATCAACGAGCCTTCCGAGCCCGTGTATTCGCGGAGAAAACGGTTGGTAGAGTCGGTCTCGGTGAGCCTCAACGTTATGATGTCTTCCATTGTTTCAGTATTGCATCGGCGTGAAAGCGTCCTCTATATGGCGGATTTCGCACTGTCCGCCGGGCATCCCCGTGACGGCCACTATGTCGAAACGCAGGGGAAACTCTATGCCATACGTCCGAACGAACTTGGTCGCCGCCACGGCCAGACTGCGCATCTTGCGCGCGTCTACGGCCAGTTCGGGCTGCATGTAGTCGGCATTGCGGCGCGTCTTAACCTCGACAACTACCAGCTGGTCGGCATCAACGGCCACGATGTCGAGGTCGCGGTGGCCGTCGCGCCAGTCGCGCCAGAGTATGCGGTAGCCCTTGCGCTCCAGATATTCGGAGGCCTTCTGTTCGCCCCACCGCCCCGTGTCGTTGTGTTCGGCCATAGTTTTTACTTGCTCATTTGTATTCTTTCCAATGGCAAAAATACAACATTTCCGCAACATACGGCTACCGTTTGCGGCGAAAATGGTTACTTTTGCAACAAAAATAAGATATGGAAAACTTGCAGGAAGACACCCAACAGAAAAAGGACGACCAGTTTATGCGCAAGGCTTTGGCCGAAGCCGAGGCGGCGCGCGAGGCCGGCGAAATACCCATCGGCGCGGTAATAACCTGCCGCGACAGAATAATTGCGCGCGCCCACAACCTTACCGAAACGCTCAACGACGTCACTGCGCACGCCGAGATGCAGGCCATCACGGCGGCGGCCGACGCGTTGGGCGGCAAATACCTTGCCGACTGCACGCTGTACGTGACCGTGGAGCCGTGCGTGATGTGTGCCGGTGCCATCGGCTGGGCGCAAATACGGCGCGTTGTCTACGGCGCAGCCGACGAGAAACGGGGCTTCACACGCTTCGCCCCCGATGCCCTCCACCCCAAGGCGACGGTAACGCCGGGCGTGCTCGAAGAGGACTGCCGCCGCCTGATGCAGGATTTTTTCAAAGCAAAACGCTGACTTTTGCTTATAACATTTACAGTCAAAAGCACATTATCGCACATAGTGTAAGCAGACAAGAAGCGTTTGCTTACAATCCAATACGCCGTCTTTTAGCCTGCAAAAGACGGCATTTAGCAATGCCAAAGGGCATCTTTGGGGGGATAAAACGAAACGTGTATGTTGGTTGAATGCCGATATGCACGTTTTTATTTGATATTCAGAGAGTTATGAAAATAGCACAGGGATGGAGTGGAAAAACGAAACGTAACATTCGCTTTACATTTGCTTTACAACAAGGGGCTGTTTGAACGGTATTCGAGGGCGCGAACTTTACATCATGAGGCCAAACCGTTACATTCGAGTATATATTAAGGGCAACATGGGCAAAAACAAGGCCGTATGAGGCCAAATATGACCTTGAACGGGCAAGCGGCGGGCACAAAGGTTTGATGGCGGCAAACGGAAAGCAAAACGGCCGACACGGCGATGCTTCGCGCTCATGAAGCTCACGGATAGGCATGTTGGTAAGGTTGAAACAAGAGATAATACCATGCCATTTATGTATATTATGGCATTAAAATACTTCCATATAATTATTATTTAGTATATTTGCATAGTAAAAACATTCAAATATACGGCTTTATGACTAAGGTTGTACATGTACATCTATTCAACGGACGGAAAAACTATTATTTCGGCTCTATTTCGGCCATTTACAGCGTCCTGTCGGCCGAGCAAGTAGGGATGACGAAGAACACCCTGCTGCACGCCGGACTGACTGACGGTGGCTGCGTGATGACGAAACAAGCACTGATAATACAGAGCCACCTGATACGCAACGGACAGGACCGCTCGAACGGCTAAAACGCTGATTGAACGACACTTAAACGGTCTGCATACCCTATTTGAACGGTTTGCAGGCCGTTTTTGCGTTTTACGCCCCGAAAGTGTATGTTTTCACCCCATCGGAAATGTTAAAAAACGGGGTTGGGTATGCACTTGGGTATGCGTTTGGGTGTGCATGGAAAAACGAAATGTAACGGTTGGGTGTGCATTTGGGTATGCGTTTTTAACATAATTCAGAGCGATTGGGACACGTTTATTTCCGTTGGAGTGTATAATTAGCGTTAAAAACATAGGGATAAGTACCCTATAATTCCCGTTCCGTGCAGGAGTTTTGTAAAAATACATTCCACGGAACGCCCTGTTTACGGGTGTTTTTCGTATATTCGCAGCACGGAAACGCCGCAAAAGCGCGCGCGTGGGAAAATGAAGGTAAAAAACAATGGAGAGGTGGGAGAAGTTTGCCGCCGTGTGGCAAGCGTGCGTCAAGGAGACGGAAGCATTACAGGGTACAGAGTTCAGAATATCGCATAACGTGAGGAAGTCGTTGGACAAAGACACGGCACTGTTCATCCTTGACCGTGCCGATAAGCTTGCGGCGTGTACGCTTGAGCAGCTGCGCAAGTCAACGGACAGGGCTTACACGCTGTTCGGACTGCTGCTGACGGCGTTCAGTGCCGTTACGGGGTTGCTGCTGGCCGCAGATGCAGATTATGCAATACTCATACCCGGCGGCATCTTGTGGGTAGGGCTCGGAGTGTCTTTATATATAATGTTCAGCAAGGCGATATGGGTGCATCAGTTCCGCAACGTGGGGAACGAGCCGGAGAACATGATAAGCGAGCGCAATATCGAACGTCTGATGAAAAGCAGCGGAGCGAACGCAAGCAAAGTGTACGAACGGTACGCAATTTTCGACAGCATTGAAGACGACGCTTACGCAATAAAGATAAACGACATTGTACTTGACGCCAAGGTGCGCGTCATCAGGCGAGTAATGAAAACACTGAAGGCGACAATGTGCCTTGTCGCCTTCAGTGCGTTAGCGGTCTTTCTTTTCAGACTTATTGCTTAAGTCACCACGAGAGTTTGTATACCTCGCATGTCTGTAAGGCAACCTCTCCCACTCTTCTGATTTGTCTTTTTCTTCTTCGCTCATATTATTATTGTTTAAACGGTTGTTGAATATCGGTTGAGTGACGTTAGAAAAATTTGCTGACGCTGCCGATAACTTCAAAGATATTTATTATGCGCGACTTGCAGAACTCCTGCTCGTCGTACTCGTTGTTTATCGGGACGAAGCGTAGGTTTGCAGGGTTGGGTGACTTGCGCAAGATTTTGATGGTGCGTATGGTGTCGAGGACGACGGCGTAGATTTCGCCGTACTGGACGTCGTCGAGCGTGCAACGGCGCAGGGCGATGATGTCGCCATGGTTGATGCGTGGCTCCATCGAGTGTCCCGTTACGTTACACCATAGGTCGGCTTTCTCGAAGCCACAGATGACGATGTTTGTAGTCGGAACCGTTGTCTGCGAGTTGAATATTTCGCTGAAGCCGCCTATGAAGTCAACATCATAATAAGGTTGGCCTATGGCCGGGTTGTCTGACACGACAGGCTCATCTATGGGTTTATTGGGAGAACTGGGAGACTTGAGCATATCACCTTGCCCCATGACAAGCCAGTCGGTAGACAAATCGGGGTAAGCGGTTAAAATTTTGACTATCATGTCCCCTCCAGGTTGACTTAGCCTATTTTTTCCTTTAAAATTACTATCTGACAGCCCTGTATTGGCATAAAAATTCGTCTTTTTTATGCCTTTAACCTCTAAATAGGTTAAAATTCTATCTTTTATAGTTGAAATTTCCGCCATAAATTTTGTATGGTTAAAATTTTGTCTTATCTTTGCAACGAGTTCAATAAAGAACTGCGCGCCAAAGATACGAAAAAGGCGCGAGATTGGCAAACGTTAAAACATAAAGAATATGAACGAAGAAATCAAGGAATGGAAGACGCAGAGCGCGAAGGAGAAGGTTGCGCATCTGCTGATGCTTGACTGCGTGAGCTTCAGCTACAACGAGAAGGACGGCATCGTGTTCACCGCACCGGCGGCATACGTCGAGAGGATGAAAAGAAACCTCATGACGTGCTACGGGTGCAAGAAAGAGCCGGTGATAGAAGAATATTGACGGATTGGAACAAGCAAAACAATGAAAAGCGATAAGGAAATATTAGAAATGGCAGCCGCCCAGCTGGAATCGAGTATAAGCAGTTTGGAAAAAGACGCGGAAAAGTATGCAAAGGTGATGAACGAAGATTACAGGCGTTTTTTCCACTTGTATTCGGAAGATATGTACAAGGTACAACTCCGGCTGGAAGTATGCCGCTTACTACTCGAGGGTGTAAAAGGCGGAAGTCTTGACGAGGTGACGGCCTTTATCGACTACGAAGTGGAGTTTCACAAAGGCCACCTGCTGCGCGGCCCGGTGCGGGAACACAACGCCAATCCGTCAATGAACACGGCCCACCTGCTAATAAGAGAAGTGGAACAGCAAGTATTGCGTGAGCTGGAGCTGATGCTTGCAAATATAAAGAACGAGTGTGTTGAAAAATGAAAGTGACAATGAAAGACAAAAGTGTGCCGCTGGGAGTTTTGGAACTGCACGTTGACGCATGTGAAAGACCTGATAAGGGGATATGTCGAGAGTTGCCCCTACGATTGCGACTGGACGATAAGGGGCGGCGGCATGACGATACGCGGAATGGCAAGACAGGACGATTTTGGGAAGGTCAAGGTAAAAGGAAAGGTTGAAGGATAACAGGTGTCTCCAGACCTCCGCGGCACGGTGACGGCCCGGAAAGACGGGCAGGGGCGGCAGGCGTGGCGCGGCCGGAAAGTTGGTAAAGCGTAGGACAGCCGCCGGGGTTCGACTCCCCGCGCCCCACTTTTCAAATTAAAATTAACAAGTAAAAATTAAACATCATGGCGAAAAACAAGAATGTAAACAGGGCGGATCCGAAGGTACTGTACGTGCAGAAGCTGCGCTCGCTTGTGGGTACTGTTCTGCACGCGCAGAACATGGCCGACCAGGCGATGGCGCTGGCGAGGCGTGCGATGACCGCTTCCGAGGCCGAGGACAGCGACGCGCTGCACGTAATGGAGAACCTGTCGTGTGCGTGCGAGGAGGCATTGGAAGTATTGTTTAACGAAATAAGGACAGACAAGGATGAAAAGGGAAATGATTGACAGGCGGATAGTCGGGCTTACCGACGCGCAGAAGGAGGAGATACGCAGGGCTTTCCGCAACCGCAAGGGCGAGCCCGTGACGATGAAGACGGTGGCGAACGCCCTGGACTTCGACCCGAAGAAGGGGCATACGGACACGGCGCGGCGCATACGGCGCATGGCCGAGCTGAAGGGTGGCTACGTGGTGAGGACGCTGCCGGAGGACGAGGTAATCCACGACGCGGACAACCATATGCGCGGACGACTGAAAAACGGCATGGCGTGGGACGCAGACAAGACGACCGGCCTCGTAACGCTGGCAGACAGTGACGGGCGTACTGTGAAGACCGTGCAAAACCCGACGATAAAGGAACTTGAGGTATTCTTGGCGCGGTGGGCGGCGATGTAAAGGAGAACGCACCATGGAATACCACGACAGACAACTGTGCCTGACGTTCGCCGAGCTTACGGGCGGCGACGACCCGGTGATAAGCGCGAACACGCTGAAGAGCAACGTGCAGAGGCGCAACATACTCTGCGTGCGGCGAGGCGGCGGCGAGGGCGTTCAGGCGTTGTACGCGTGGTGCACCATCCCGGAGAAGTACAAGCGCAAGTGGATAATGAAAAACGGAGACCCGGAAGAAGCGATGAGGCAGGCGGCGGCGAAGGCTACCGTGAGGACGGACGCGAGGGCGAGGGAGTTCTACGAGGGCTACACCTATGCCGACGCGGACGGCAGGGAGTGCCACCTGAGCGGCAGGCTGATAGCCGAGTACACGGCCAACGCCTCGGTGCTGGGCGAGCTGGCCCGGCTGGAGGACAGGCGCAGGCGCAGCGCACGGCAGTCGAACACGGGGCTGAAGACCACGTGGACTATCATCGCGGAGAGCGCGGAGAAGATGCGCGCCGCCTACGGACACACCCTGCCGAAGAGCGAAGCTCGGCTGAAGGCCAAGCTGAGGGAGTTCAGGCGCGAGGGCTACGCCTGCCTTATAAGCGGCAAGCTCGGCAACACGTCTTCGGTGAAGATAACGAGGGAGTTCGGCCGCCTGCTGATAGCCCTGAAGCGCAGCCGCGTGCCTGTGTACACGGACGCGCAACTGTACGACAAGGCCAACGAGGAGGCCGCCGCACGCGGCTGGAAGCCCCTGAAGAGCGTAAGCGGAATGAGGAAGTGGCTGTATTCGCCTGAGGTTGAGCAACTATGGTACGATGCGGTGTACGGCGAACAGGCCGCGCGGCAGCGTTTCAACCGCAAGCACCGCACGGAGCTGCCAGCGCGCAGGGACTCCCTGTGGTACGGCGACGGTACGAGGCTGAACCTCTACTACCGCGATGCGGACGGCAGGACCCGTACCACCTGCGTGTATGAGGTGGTGGACGCGATGAGCGAGGTACTGCTTGGCTACCACATCAGCGACACGGAGGACTACGAGGCGCAGTACATGGCCTACCGCATGGCCGTGATGACGAGCGGCCACAAGCCCTACGAGATAGTGCACGACAACCAGGGCGGCCACAACAAGCTGGAGCGCACGACGGGCGGCCTGCTCTCGAAGATATGCCGCATACACAGGCCGACGCAGCCGTACAACGGCGAGTCGAAGACCATCGAGAGCATCTTCGGCCGCTTCCAGGCGCAGGTGCTGCACAAGGACTGGCGGTTCACGGGGCAGAACATAACGGCGAGGAAGCAGTCGAGCCGGCCGAACGTGGAGTTCGTCAAGGCCAACGAGAAGGAAGGGCTGTACACGCTGGACGAGCTGAAGGATGCCTACGCCAAGGCAAGGAAAGAGTGGAACGAGATGCCACACCCGGCCACGGGCGAGCGCAGGATAGACATGTACCTGAGGAGCGTGAACGAGGAGACGCCCGAGGTGACGGCCTACGACATGATAGACATGTTCTGGGTGTTCACCGATAGGGAGATAACCTTCACCGACCAAGGGCTGACGCTGACCGTGAAGGGCAAGAAGCGCCAGTACGAGGTATTCTCGGAGCCGGGCGTGCCCGACCACGCATGGCGCAGGCGCAACACCTACCGCCGCTTCGTCGTGGCCTACGACCCTTGCGACATGGGCGGCATCCGCCTGTACACGCGCGCCGCCGACGGCGCCCTGCGCTTCGAGCGGACTGCCGAGCCGTACATTGTAATCCACCGCGCAAAGCAGGACCAGCGCGGCACCGCCGACGACGCCTTCATCCGCCAGGAGCAGGAGGCGAACATACTCGACCGCGTGGAGCGCACCGCCGAGGGCTACGGCATAGCCTATGCGCACGGCACAGCCCCGGAGCAGCACGGGCTGAACACGCCGAAGCCCAAGGGGCTGCCGAAGGAGGCACAGCGCGAGCTGGAGCGGCGCATGGCGTTGTACGGGAGAGACCCGCAGGAAACGGAACTGGGACGGTACACCAAGCACGTAAGCATGGCGGACTGGATGGACGCGCTGGACGGCGGCAAGCCTGCCGACAGCCGCGAAGACGGCAAGGCTGACATGCGCAAGACGGCTTCGAAGATGTGAGGGGAAAAGGCGTGACGGCCCGCCGGACAGTCCGGACGGCCCGGAAGCACCTTCCGGACGGCTCTCACTATGCTTGAGGACGGCTCTCACTATGCTTGAGGACGGCTCTCACTATTCATATAATGCACAATTCATAATTACTAATCGGAAGCTATGGACGAGAAACAGAAAGAACGGATACAAGGAGCGTTGCGCCTGTATGTGGCGAAATACCCCAGTCAGAATAAGGCCGCGGCCAGCTTGGAAGGCACGAGCGCGGCCACGCTGAGCGCTATACTGCAAGGCAAGTGGGAGCTGATAAGCGACGACATGTGGCGCAAGATAGCCTCGCAGGTGGGCACAGCCGACCAAGACGAATGGCGTACGGTGGAGACCGCCGCCGCCAAGGAGATGGCCTACATGATGGACGACGCGACTTCACATGGGCTGGCTACGATTATCTGGGCGAGGCCGGCTGCGGCAAGACCACGTCCGCCCGGCTCTATGAGAAGGAGCACAGGGAGGCTTTCTACATACTGTGCTCGGAAGACATGCGTCGCGGCGACTTCGTGCGCGACATGGCGCGCCGCATAGGCATCAGGACGGACGGCATGTCCATCCGCGACATGCTCGACGCCGTGACCGGGGCACTGGTAAGGATGGACTCCCCAGTGCTGCTCTTCGACGAGGCCGACAAGCTTAACGAGAGGGTGTTCCACTACTTCATCGACCTGTACAACAGGCTCGAGGACAAATGCGGCATCGTTTTCTTCTCGACATCGTACATAAAACGCAGGATAAAGACCGGACTGCGCTACGACAAGAAGGGGTACAACGAGATACACTCGAGGATTGGGCGCAAGTTCTTCGACCTTGAACCGACGAGTCCGAACGATGTCTACGCCGTATGCGTGGCCAACGGCCTGAAGGACAGGAAGAGCATAGCCGAGGTGGTGAGCGACGCGGAACAGTACGACTTCGACCTGCGCCGCGTAAAGAAAGCCGTACACAGGGCGAGGAGGATGGCCGAATGAGTCGCGATTCATATATTGTGCGCAAAGACGCGGCACAGGCCGTAGCCGAGCTGACGCAGGCCAACAGCGAGCTGCTCGCCAAGGTGCGCAGGCTCGAGGCGAAGCCCAAGGGCCTGCAAAAGGCGGAGATAGCCAGTCTGCTCGGTCTGCCCGGCGGCGCTACGGACCGCATGATAGTGCAGAAAATCCATGCGCTGATGACGAAGGCCGACGCGCCGTCCGGAACGGAACGCCTTAAACGCGCCCTGACAGTGAGGAACGCCGAGGAGAAGAAGCGCACCCTGCTGCCCTTCGAGGGCGAGTGGCGCGAAGCGTTCGGGCGCCCCGAGTACCCCTCGCTGTGGTTCGTGTGGGGCAAGAGCGCCAACGGCAAGACCACATTCGCGCTGAAGCTGTGCAGGGAACTGGCAAGGTACGGCCGCGTGGTGTACAACAGTCTCGAGGAGGGTGACAACCTCACTTTTGTCAGGACGATGCGCCTCGCCGGCCTTGCCGATGTCAAGAGCCGCTTTGTCCTGGTGCCAGGCGAGAGCATGGACGCCTTCGACCGCCGCCTGAGCCGTCCGAAAAGCCCGGACATCGCAGTCATCGACTCGCTGCAATGCACTGAAATGGGCATCAAGGCATTCCGCGAGTTCTGGAAGCGGCACGAAGACAAGATGATTGTTGTCATCAGCCGCGCGGACGGCAACAAGCCCCAGGGCAGGACGGCATGCAGCGTGATGTACGACGCGCAGCAGAAGATACACGTGGACGGCTTCCGCGCCTTCTCACATGGCCGCAGCCACGGGCCGAAAGGCTATTACGACATCTGGAAGGAAAAGGCCAAGGAAATACACGGAGAGAATTCGTAATTCATAATTCATAAATCACAATATAAGACTATGGGAACAATAAATTACAAGGACGGCGACATATTCCAGCTGCTGTTGGAACGCAATGAGGCCGCATCCGTGGCCGACGAGTGGACGGAACGCAACATACAGAGTGACCTGCGCATACGTAGGGCGAAAACTCGCGGACACATAGTGGTGGAAACGAAAGACCCTGTGTTTGCCAGTTACATAACGCAGTGGCATCCGGGATGCAGGGTAAACATAAAGGGAGCGGGAAGAAATGAATAAGAAAGTGTACATCAGCGGTGCGATAGCGCACCACGACATCAGCGAGCGCAAGACGGCGTTCGCCGACGCGGAGAGGCTGCTGCGCCGGATGGGCTTCGAGCCTGTCAACCCGTTCAAGAACGGCTTGCCGGAAGAGGCGCACTGGCGTGAGCACATGAGGGCGGACATCGCCCTGCTGCTCGGCTGCGACTACATCTACATGCTGAAGGGCTGGGAACTGAGCAAAGGTGCGAAGCTGGAGCTTGACGTGGCCAGTTCCTGCGGCATAAAGGTATTGTTTGAAATCACATTGTTAAGTTAAGGAGGTAAAAATGAAAGAGATGTATGAAAGGCTGTCGGCGTGGCTGCGCGAAACGCGCAGGCAACGCATCGAAAGAAGGAAGGCGGCGGCCGAGTGCCGCATGGTGATGGACGCGAGGCGCGCGGTGCAGGTGCGCGAGTTCGGCGGCGAGGTGTTCGTCTGCATGGACGGCGTTCCGATGCTGCCGGTTGACGGCCTGAAATGGGACCTGCCCACCGTGCTCGACGTGTCGAGGGAGGCATACATAAAGTACAGGAAGGAGGAGTGCGGCGATGGGCGTTGACAATTATGCCAGGTTCTACGCCCTGCTCGGCAAGCTGCCCGGCGCGGACAAGGAGACGCTGGTGTTGCAGTTCACGAACGGGCGGACAGCACACCTGCACCTGATGACGGCAGCTGAATATGGAAGTATGTGCACGGAGATGGAGCGTGTGGCCGGTTATGATGCGAGGCGCGAGTCATGGCGGCGCGAAATGCGCCGTAAGCGTAGCGCGGTGCTTCACCAGATGCAGCTGCTTGGTGTCGATACGGCCGACTGGGGAAAGGTTGACAAATTCTGTCAAGACAAGCGCATAGCCGGCATGGCGTTCAGGGAGATTGACGGAGACGGGCTGGACGCGCTGCTGACGAAGCTCCATGCCATAAGGAGAAAGAAAGACAACAAAAACGAGACAAAATGAACATCAATGACCAAAACAAGTTGAAGAAGGCCGGATTTTCCATTGTCCGCAAGGACGACTACCCTGTGCCGAGGATAAAAATCAGCGTAGGGGACAATGGAGCTTGGATGACCCTTGGAAAGTACAGTACGAAGGCCGAGCGTGACAAGGCGTTTGCCGACCTTTTGGAGAGTGACAAATTCATCAGTGATTAATCTAAAAAACGAGAAACAATATGGAAAAGGACATTTTGAATGTGGACATAAAGTCCATGAGCAAGGAACAGAGGGCGGAACTGCTGGCCCGGTTGCAGCAGGAGGAGAAGGACGACCGCATAGCCCGGCGCGAGGCATACGAAGCCCTGCGCGGCGAGTTCCTTCACGAGGTGAAGGCCAAGGTGGAAGCCTTGGTGGACGACGTGCGCGGCTTCAAGAAATGGCTCGAGGAGGAAGTGGACGGCTTCACCGGCGTGATGAAGGAGTACGGGCAGGTGAAAAACGGCGAGCAGATGACCTACACCGTTGTAGACGGCGACTTCAAGCTGGAGGTGAAGGGCAACAAGGTGAAGGGCTTTGACGAGCGCGCCGACATGGCGGCCGAGCGTTTAATCGACTACCTTAAACGCTACATGCAGCGCAGCGACAAGGGCGCGGACGACCCGATGTACCAGATGGCGATGACGCTGCTGGAGCGTAACAAGATGGGCGACCTGGACTACAAGAGCATATCGAAGCTGTACGAGTTGGAGGACAAGTTCGACGGTGAGTACGCCGACATCATGCGCCTGTTCAAGGAGGCCAACGTAGTGCAGCGCAACGCGCGGAACTACTACTTCTGGAAACGTAACCCTGAAAACGGCGTATGGACACGGATTGAGCCGAGTTTCTGCCGGCTATGAGGCGTAAAAACCTGTAAACAAGCACCAAAAAGCCCCCGAAACGATTGTATTTCGGGGGCTTTTTGCTATCTTTGCAAATACAATGAGCAGGGGAAGGGACAAACATCTGATAGACGAGCGCGACCGCAAGCTGTTTGAGCGCTATTATTACTGGACTGAGGTGAAACGGCTTCGGTTCGACGATACCATCCGCAAGCTGTCGTCGGAGGAGTTTTTCATCAGCGAGGGGCGTGTGATGCAGATAATACGCCGGATGATACGTGACGGTGCCACTGTCGGCGGCGCATCCATACCTGCGGCCGGGTTCAGCGGTTTCCGCACTTCACGGAAAGCAAGACTTTCGGACGCTGAACGGCCTCTTTTCCCATAGCGACATTTTCCGATACGGTAGTGGTGTATGTCGTTTCGTACACCTTGATGCCGTGGTTCCACGTGAAGAACTTTGATTTTGTGCGCATGAGCGCGCCGTCCCCGTCCGGCCTGAAGCCTTGCAGTAGTGCGTGCAGCCTGTGGCGCAGCTCGTTCCGTTCGCTGACGGCGGCGACAGTGCCGGACGAGGCGTGCGTGTCATCATAGCAGTCGATGACAAGGCGGACGCGGACAGTGCACGCGCCTTTCTGCCCACCGTCTGTAATGTCCCCCCATTCAGTTTCTGGCGTTTCTATGAGGACGGCAGGGAACGTCAGCGGGTACATATCTACATTTTCGTTGTCGAGAGCTTCCAGTTGGCCGTAATCCTCATCCACGACGGACAGGACGGCAATGTTCTTGGAAATGTGTTCTATGAGCTTACAGACTATGTATTCCATTCTTTATGCGGTTTATGGATTCATTGATGATTTCGTTTACTTTCTGCATGAGTTCGCGGCTTTCTCCCATGAACTGGCGTCTCGGGATGTGCGCTGTGACGTTCAACTTCGACTTTTTCGTAAGTGCGAGCGCACGCCATTTGGCCGCTTCCGGCGGCAGTTCCTTGGGCAGTCCGCCCTTGCCCCTGACACCGGCGACGGAGTAGGCCTTGGCCCACGCGAAGCGCCGCATCTTGGGGGTCACTGACGGGTGCGTGTTGAGTGTGCCGCCATCGTTGTGTATGGCCGCGTATGGTACTGGGTCGGTGACGGTGACCTCACCGGGTGCGGTCTGCTCGTACTGGACAGAGCGCATGAGGTGGTCGCGCCGTGAGGTAAGCGGCGTGTATTTTGCGTCAGGCCCTCCGCCCTGTTGCCTCAAGGTTTTTTTCCACGGGTGCAGTCCGTTGTCTCTCCATCCGGCATCGCGGAAGTTCTGCCGGAAATGGTTTACGGCCGTTATGCCGACCTTCCGCGGCAGCCGGTCGCGCACCTCCTTTTCAATGTCAGCCTTTATGCGCTCGATGCGCATTTGAATTTCCTTTGCGTCCATGACCGTATTTTTTTGTCGTTTCTTTTGCCGTTCAGGAGAAAATCGTTATATTTGCAGTGTCTCTTTGGAGCAGCACCTGCAAGGGTAGGCCGCTCCAAGCAGAGACACCGCATTATCCCCAATTCGACCTTTGCAGGCTGTCTCGGCTGTGTCGTTTTGGGGACTTTTCATTTTTCAGCCAATGAGTAGAACTGCTCATATCCTTTTTTGCACCGTTCAAGTTTGACCTCGAAATCCTTTCCTTTATATGTGAAGCTGTATTTGACATATTCGACGACACCGCGCTCTTTTTTCCGTCTGATGTTTGCCCTATGTTCGGGATTGTCCATGTCCTTGCCTTCCCCCAATGGGCTGACGGCCTCGAATGCCATTCTGTCCGGATTATTCCAAATATAAACGGCAGCGTTAACGTCGTAGTCGTGATGGCAGTGTTTCAGCAGCCTGTTGCGTACTTTGTAAGTCCTGTTCAACACCCCGGTTTCCAGTGCGTCGCACATTGTCATGTCATTTTTGGGCATCAAGTCTTTTTGCTTCACTTCGTCCTTTTTTGCAAAAGCGGCCTTGGCAATGTCATCCTTGCCTTTCGCCCTGTCGATGCAGCCGTCGATGTACGGGCAGTTGTAGCAGTCCTTTTGGCGGTTGGTGAAGCCGCCGAGGAGCCGGTTCTTGATGTTGGCCTTACGGTAAAAGTCGCACTTGGCGCACGAGTCCGGGAAATACGGGTGCGTGTCGTTGAAGGTGTGGCCGTCGCGCCCGGTGTTGTTCTCCAGTCCACGCTGCGGCCTTTCTCCGTCAAATTCGCCTTTGAGTTCCGGCGTTGCCGGATCGTCGGTCTGCTCGAGGGAGCACTTGCAGTTCCAGCGGTCGCCTGGGTGGTGCCTGTTCCAGAAAGGGTCGTCCACTGGCAGCGTGAGGCGGCGTTCCCAGAAGGCACGGTGGGAGCTTTCCGGCGTTGGTGACGTGGTGGGCATCCATCGCAGGTTCGGCATTACGTCCTTGTCCCGTTCGAACCTTCGCCAGTCGGCGGCGTTATGGGCGCGTATGAGTGCCGTGTCGT
>ENA-ORSA01002163-ORSA01002163.1-human-gut-metagenome-genome-assembly--contig:-NODE-2163-length-14467-cov-3.682209_pt1 | contig 14467 bp, 14 predicted proteins | sample MGYA00242179_ERZ509142 | MGnify/ENA primary metagenome ERZ509142 (study PRJEB26280, sample SAMEA2338659) | human gut metagenome | biome: human gut; feature: human-associated habitat; material: faeces... | reverse complement strand
ACAACGATGTGTTCCATCCGGAAGAAGTGGCGCTGGAAGGCATTGCGCGCATCAAAGCGTATTTCTCCTCCATCGGCATGCCCACCTCTCTGTCCGAACTGGGCGTAAAGGATGAGGATATCAAAGAACTGGCCAACTTTAACGACGGCTTCTTTGTAAAACTCACCCCCGCCGATATGGAACAGATTTACGAACTGGCCAAATAACACAAACAAAAAGCAATGGATCTTTTTCAGTCCATTGCTTTTTTGAAAGGAAATTTTATGCTGAATTTTAATTTTTATTCTCCGACTCAATTCGTATTCGGCAAAGGCGAAGAAGCCAACATCGGCACGCTTTTGGCCGCGCGCGGCGCTAAAAAAGTATTGCTTCATTACGGCGGGCAAAGCGCAGAAAAATCCGGCCTGCTGGGCCGTGTGCGCGCTTCTTTGCAGCAGGCGTCCGTTCCGTTTATCGAGCTTGGCGGCGTACACGCCAACCCGCGCTACACCCTGGCGCTGGAAGGCATGGAATTGGCGCGCAAAGAAAACGTGGACCTCATCTTAGCCGTCGGCGGCGGCAGCGTGGTAGACAGCGCCAAATGCATCGCCATCGGCGCTTTGTATGACGGCGATGTCTGGCAGGATAAATATGTGGATCAAAAGCCCGTAACCGCGGCGCTTCCCGTGGCCTGCATTCTCACCATTGCGGCGGCAGGTTCCGAAGGCAGCGGCAGTTCGGTTATTACAAACCAGCAGGAGGGCAAAAAAATCAGCCTGCGCAGCGATTATATCCGCCCTGTGCTCTCCATTATGAATCCGGAATTAACATACACGCTGCCCGCTTATCAGGTTGCCTGCGGCGTAACGGATATGTTTATTCATGTAACGGAACGGTATTTTACCAACACGCCGGATGTCAATTTAACAGACGAACTGAGCGAAGCTGTGATGCGCACGATTCTAAAATACGGCAAACAGGCGGTTTTCACCACGGATTATAATGCCCGCGCGCAAATCATGTGGGCCGGCACCCTGGCGCACAACAACCTTTTGGGCGCAGACCGCGAACAGGATTGGGCCAGCCATATGATTCAGCTCCGCATCGGCGCCAAATACGACAGCGCCCACGGCGCGGGCCTGGCCACGATTTTCCCTGCCTGGGCCAAATATGTGTATAAACACGATGTGCCGCGTTTTGTGCGTTTCGCCACCAAAGTGATGGGCGTAGACAACGATGTGTTCCATCCGGAAGAAGTGGCGCTGGAAGGCATTGCGCGCATCAAGGCATATTTTGCTTCCCTCGGCATGCCCACCACGCTGGCCGAACTCGGCGTAAAGGAAGAGGACATCAAAGAACTGGCCAATACCCACCAGGGTAAATTTGTGGAGCTTTGCCCTGAAGACATTGAACAAATCTACGAACTGGCCAAATAACAAATAACGCCATACAAAAATATCCGTAAGCGTTTGCTTACGGATATTTTCTTTTTTTAGAAAAACAGCTTGCATAGATAGCTCAATCCCAAAGCGCCTGCCAGGCTGATCGCCGTTTGTTTGGGCGATTGGTAAAAAACAACCACACTTAGGATAAACAACAGCGTGTTGATTACACTCATGCAATCAAAATACCAGAACCCCAGAGAAAAACAGCAGAGCATCATCCCCGCCAAAACCGCACTGTTTATCGCCAAAGAAATCCATGTTTTCCCTTTTCCATACCAGCACACATATGCCAAACAAGGCGATAAAACCGTAAGCCCATACCAGATTTTCATATATTGTTTGGGGTTAAATCCGCTGAATAAAATCGTATAGCAATGATAGCTGGTACACATGCCCGCAAAAAAACAAAAAACATGCAGCGCCGCCCGCTTTGGCGTTTTGCTGTATACCGCAATTGCCAGCGCAAGCAGCAGCCAAACCGGAAGCGATGAAAACACATTGCCGAGATCCATCCAGCCCAAAAGGTTTTGCCACCAGATCGTTGGGTCGATCGAAAGGTTATCCAGCCATTTTGCAAAAAAGCCCAGAAAAATGCCCGCCAAAATAATCAACAGGCTTTGCATCCCTCTTTTGGATGGGTTTTCCTCCTTGGGTTCTCGGATTTCATGGAACCGTCTTTCCATTTTGAAAAAACATCCTTTCCTGTTTCGGCTTTTTTGTTTTCCCGGCCGTTTTTTCTCCTTACTAAAGAATGCCCGAAAACCTTCGGGCATTCCTTTTTGTGTTTTTATCGGGTTTTAATTCCAATCGTCGCGCGTGGTTACAATATCAATGCCGGTATCCAAGATATTCGGCACCACCACCGTACCCGCCTTGCTGCCCTTTTCCAGCACAGTATCATGCAAAATTTCCAGACACTGTTTTAATACCGCTTTGGGAATGGGCTGTGCGCTTCGCACCGAAACGGGCACCGTACCCCCCGCCACCTTTACGGAGGTGGTCAGCGTGCGGCGCGGATCCGTCACTTCGCTTTTCCCATACATTGCCCCGTTTTTACAGGTGTTTCCCGTTACCACCGGCTCATGCTCGCCGTCGTATTCCACAGTCAGCTGGCATCCCAGCGGACATTGCACACAAATCAAATGACGCACCATCTGTTATGCCTCCTCTACTGCCACTGTAATCGGGCCATTTTCCGCCAGCACGCCGGACAGATCCAACGCCATGGTTTCCATTTCGCCCGGCGCCACCACCGGCTTGCGTTGGGCTTTGAGCACCGTTCCATTTTGCGTTGCCACCAGTTTCACTTTCTTTTCCGGCGCGCCCACGCGGAACCGGATATTCACCTTTTCGCCCGCTGTTACGCGCTGTGGCACGGTATAACGCACATTGCGCCCTGTCTGCATTTGGATATTGGCTTTTCTTTCTTCGCCCGTCATGGCAAACTGTGCCGCATTGGCGCCCGCCTGTTTGGCTTCCTGGCTAACAAAATCCACCAGGTCATGCACATGCAGCACATTGCCGCAGGCAAACACGCCCTCTATGCAGGTCATAAACGAATCGTCCACTTCCGGCCCGCCCGTAATGGGAGACAGCGTCACGCCCAGTGCCTGGCTCAGTTCGTTTTCCGGCAGCAAACCGACGCTCAACAGCAGCGTATCGCAGGGAATGGTCTGCTCCGTGCCGGGAATCGGCTTTTTCGTTGCGTCATCCACTTTGGCAATCGTCACAGCCTCCACGCGCCGGTCGCCGTGAATTTTCACCGCCGTATGGCTTAACAGCAGCGGAATATCCAAATCTTCCAAACACTGTACAATGTTGCGCTGCAAGCCGCCGGAATAGCTCATCAATTCGCATACGGCATGCACTTTTGCCCCTTCAAACACCATGCGGCGCGCCATAATCAAGCCGATATCGCCGGAGCCCAAAATCACAACATCTTTACCCGGCAACAAGCCTTCCAGGTTTACCATGCGCTGCGCCGTGCCTGCTGCGTATACGCCGGCCGGCCGCGTGCCGGGAATGGCCAACGCGCCTCTGGGCCGTTCGCGGCAGCCCATTGCCAATACAATCGCCTTGGCCTGCACCGTACAAAAGCCATGCTCACTGGATACCATTGTAATGCGGCGATCCTGCCCGATAGACAGCACCATCGTATCCAACCACACTTCAACATCGGTCTTTTTCAGCATCTCAATATATTGCAGCGCATATTCCGGGCCGGTCAATTCTCTGCCAAAGGTATGCAGGCCAAACCCTGCATGAATACATTGGTTCAAAATGCCGCCCAAAACCGTATCGCGCTCAATCACCAATACATCTTTGGCGCCCTGTTCTTTGGCCGAAACAGCCGCGGACAGCCCGGCCGGGCCGCCACCGATAATCGCAACATCCACCTGTTTTATCTGCATGGCGTTTCCTCCTTTACGCACAGAGCCGAGCCCTCGCCTTTTTTGGTAATCTCTTCCATGGGCATGCCCGTTTTTTTATGAATGATTTCCGCTACGCGCATCATACAAAATCCGCCCTGGCAGCGGCCCATCCCGCAGCGGGTGCGGCGTTTGATGCCGTCAATGGTTACGCGGCCGATCGTGCGGTCGATCGCCTGTTCCACCTCTGCCTGCGTTACGGTTTCGCAGCGGCAGATGATCTTGCCGTACGCCGGGTTTTCCTCCGCCGCTTTGGCGCGCTGTTCATCCGTCATATGACTAAAGCGCGCAATGGGCTTTCTTTCGGCAATCCAATCTTTCTTTTCCGCCGCCTGCAAATCTTTTTGTATTTGCTTGGCCAAGGCCTGTCCTACGGCGGGCGCGGCCGTCAGCCCCGGGCTTTCAATGCCCAGCGCATGATACAGGCCTTTTACCTTCGGGTCTTCCCCTACAAAGAAATCCCCCGCCAAATCATGCGCTCTCAAGCCGCTAAACTGCGTAATCAGCTGCCTGCGCGGAATCTGCGGCAGCGTCAAAGCCGCCGCATCCAACACATCATCCAGCCCTTCGGCCGTGGTAGCTGTATCCGCTTTGTCTTCAATATCCTCTGCCGTCGGCCCCATCAAAAGGTTTCCGTCTACCGTCGGCGTTACCAAAATACCTTTTCCCATCTTGGTCGGCAGTTGAAACAATGTGCGCGTAGCCAAATGTCCCGCCGCTTTGTCAAACAGCATATATTCCCCTTTTCTGGGCTTGATGGTACGCTCTATGCCTCCCGCCATGCGGGCAATTTCGTCGGCATACAGCCCGGCAGCGTTGACGATGGTTTTGGTTTCCACCGTCTTTTCCCCCGCCGTTACACGAAAACCGCCTTCAATTTTCTCTATTTTGGTAACCGGGGATTCAAACAAAAACTCCACGCCGTTTTGTTTGGCGCTTTCGCTCAAAGCAATACACGCCTCATACGGACATGTAATGCCCCCCGTCGGTGCATACAGCGCCCCCACCACTTCGGGATTCACATGCGGCTCCATTTCCAGCACCTGTTCCCGCGTCAAAATTTCCAGCTTTTCAACGCCGTTTTGGATCCCGCGCTGATACAGCACTTCCAGTTCCGGGCGGTCTTCTTCTTTAAAACATAGGATTAACGAGCCATTATTGATAAACGGGAACCCCAGCTGCTCTGCCAGCGCCGGATACATTCTGTTTCCCTCTACGTTGTATTTTGCTTTCAACGTGCCCGGCTTTGCATCATACCCGGCATGCACAATGGCGCTGTTGGCCTTTGTGGCCCCCTCCGCCACATCCTCTTTGGCCTCCACTACCAAAACAGACAGCTCTGTTTTAGACAAAAAATGCGCAATCGCCATCCCCGTGACGCCAGCGCCGATAATCATTGTATCAAACATAGAACGCCTCCTTCGATTGTTCTATGTTTACGATAGCAAAATGCTTGTGAAAGGTCAATCAATCGCAGTGAAAACCAGCAAAAAAATTGGGTTTTTTTTCGAAAAACACAAAGGCGTTTCCGAATAATTTCTTACCTGAATCGGGTGGCTGGTGCAAGGCCATTGCCAAATACATTGCCCTATTCCGTTTTGCACCGGGCAAATGCCGCCCTCTGTCACCATACTCCCATAGCACAGCGCCAATACGGCTTTTTCCGGGCCGCCGGAAATCTGCAACAGATACCTTCCTTTAGGCAGCGGCGTTGTTAAGCATTCCAATTCAATTTCCTGGCCAATGGGTACGGTTTGGCCTGTCTTTGCCGTATATATGTAGGGCTTTGGCCGCAAAAACGCGAAAAAATCTTCCTTTGTGCCGGTGTTTCCCGCCTTTAGCCACACTCCATAGGCAGACAAGCCATCTTCGCCTTTGAGGCCCTTGGGGCCGCGAACGGTACGCAGATGTCTTTTCATTTGCATTTCCTCCTCGTAGTATGCTATGAAATCCGCGCGCAAACGGCTCTTTTTTTCATCGTTTTTTCAAAAGAAAAAGCGGCTTTCGCCGCCTTTTTATTCCAGAGGAATGTTCACCCTGTCTATGATCTTCAAATGCTTGTCCGAAAAACGTTCCTTTTCTTCCGGAGAAAGCTTATCGTAAATTCCTATACAGGATACCAGCAAAAACATCGCAATACCCGTTTGCGGGAAAAACACCGCCACATCCAGCATACCGTGCAAGGTAACCGCGCACAGCGTGCAGATGCCGGGCACGGCAAACAACGCCACATGCTTTAAGCGGTACATTCTCGTTAAATCCCGAACCAAAATCAACACATACCCCGCAATCAGCGTGGTGCCCACCACACCGCTCATCAATAAGATTTCAAAAAACAGGTTATGCGCGTGCACTTCGTACAGCCCTGCATAAAACGGAACGCCGATCTTTTCAAACATCCATGCCCCCTGCCCAAAAACAGGCGCCTGTAAAAAGCCCTTCACAGCCGCTTTCCAAATCAAAATACGGTGTTCAAAATCCGCCGAAACACTGACCCCTTCCAGGCGGATAAACATATTGGGAAAAATCGTCATCAAAAGCGGTACCAAAATGACCGTCAATAAAATTAGAATGATCGTCAGCCGCCATTGTTTGAGCAACAACAGCGCCAATAAACTGCAAATAGCTGCTGTAATCAATGCGGCCCGGCCATCCGCCATGATGATGCCGCTTAACCCCAAACACAGCACGATGGCATACAGATACCAATGATTGCTTTGCACCAGCTGCACCACAGCGCAAATACAGGTGAATACCATCATCAACGCAAAATAGTTTGGGTTTAAAAATACAGACGGACCCCGAAACCCTGCTACGCCGTAGTTGATCAATTTTTCTATCAGCCCGTACAGTCCTGTGATCGCGCCGCCCGCACAAAACAAATCCAAACAGGTATGAAACAGTGGAAGCGTCATAACCTGCCTGAAATACAAACAGAGCAGTAGGCAAATTACCACGCCGCCGGCCACAACCCGATTAAACCCCGTACCTCTGACAAATGTAACCAAAAGCAACAATACACCAAACGCCATCAACGCCTTTGCGCCCGGCAGTTTCATCGCTTGGGTGAAAATTTCCTTTTTGCAAAAAAACCTTACAATCACGGCCAACGCCGGGCCGACACAATAAAACGGAGGAAAAAACAGAGAAATCGTCAACAGGCAAACCAAAAAAGAATCCACAACATCACATTGACAGTATCGTTGATTGAACTGCCTAAACCATTGAATCAATGCATCCTCCTCCTTTCCCATGTGCCCCCATTGTATTGGTTGCGGTATGGAATGTCAAACAATCTTGTCATTTTTGTGTTCATTCCTATTTTTTATTTTTTTTATACGTGCAAACAAACCCGTTATATGCTTATGCCTGTTTATAGAAAAACAGCGCTTATTTTTTTTGATTGTATAAAAAAAACGGCTTTCGCCGTTTTTTCTTTTACACATTAAACCGGAACAGCACCACATCGCCGTCCTGGATAACATATTCCTTTCCTTCCGAGCGATACAGTCCCTTTTCACGGGCCGCTGCGATGGATCCGCATTCAATTAAATCATCATAACTCACAATTTCCGCCCGGATAAACCCTTTTTCAAAATCCGAATGAATTTTTCCGGCGGCCTGCGGCGCTTTGGTTCCCTTTTTAATTGTCCAAGCTCTCACTTCTTTAGGCCCGGCGGTTAAATAGCTGATCAAGCCCAGCAAACGATAGCTGGCTTCCACCAGCCGATCCAGCCCTGCGCTCGGCAGCCCCAACTCGCTTAAAAACAAGGCGCGCTCTTCCTCTTCCAGTTGTGATAATTCCTCTTCCACTTTAGCGGACACCACAACCACTTCTGCCCCTTCTTTGGCAGCTGCTTGTTTCACCTGCTCCACCAACGCATTGTTTTCCACATCTTGTAAGGCATCTTCTTCCACATTGGCCGCATAAATGATGGGCTTTTGCGTTAAAAGGGAAAATCCTTTTACAATTTCTTTTTCTTCCTCTGTCAAATCCAGCGTACGCGCCGGCGCGCCATCCTGCATATGATCCAGCAGCTTTTGCAGTACCGCACATTCTTCTTTATATTTTTTATCCCCTGTTTTAATCAGTTTGGAGGCTTTGTCAAAGCGCTTTTGCAGCACTTCTAGATCCGCCAATACAAACTCCATCTGGATGGTTTCCATATCGCGCACAGGCGCCACCGTGCCGTCCACATGGGTAATATTGTCATCTTCAAAGCAGCGCACCACGTGCACAATGGCGTCCACTTCACGAATATGCGCCAAAAACCGGTTGCCCAGCCCTTCCCCTTTGCTTGCGCCGCGCACCAGGCCCGCAATATCCACAAATTCAATCGTAGCGGGCGTCAATTTTTCCGGATTATACATCTCGGCCAGCACATCCAGCCGTTTATCCGGCACGGGCACAATCCCCACGTTGGGGTCTATCGTACAAAACGGATAATTGGCCGCCTGGGCGCCCGCTTTTGTCAATGCATTAAAAAGGGTGGATTTGCCTACGTTCGGCAATCCCGCAATGCCAAGCTTCATCTTGTCTCCTCCTAAAGATGGCTAAAATCACACGTTAAAATCATACTATTATACCCCGTTTTTGTTTATTTTTCCAGAACATGCCCGGAAGAAAAAATTTGGATTTATGGTAACATTCCATGCTTTTTTTGTTATAGTAAAGATGTATATTTTATATCTCATATAAAGGGGTGTACCATGACTTTTTTACAGGCCATTCTTCTTGGCATCGTACAGGGACTCACTGAATTTTTACCGGTTTCCAGTTCAGGCCATCTGGTTATGGCCAGGGCTTTGCTCGGAATTCAAACTGAGCCGCTTGTGATGGAGGTTGTTTTACACCTGGGCACGCTGTTGGCCGTTTTACTCGTATTTTATAAAGATGTGGTAGCCCTTGTCCGCCACCCACTAGGAAAAACCATGCGTCTGCTTGTCATCGCCACCATCCCCGCCGTTGTTTTAACCTTGCTTTTGAATAACATTATCGAAGAAGCTTTTGGCGGCCGTTTTCTTGGGATCGGGTTTCTTATCACTGCCATTCTCCTGTGCGTAGCGGAACAAAAAAAGGTACGCTCTCCGCGTAAATACAGGGATATGGATAATTTTGACGCCCTGGCCATGGGCGGCATGCAGGCGGTTGCGATGTTCCCAGGCGTTTCCCGTAGCGGCAGCACGCTGGTCGGCGGCCTGTTTTGCGGGCTGGACCGCAACCTTGCTGTCCGGTTTTCCTTTTTGATGTCTATCCCCGCCATTCTGGGCTCGCTTGTGTTTAAATTCAAAGATATGATTGAAACCGGCCCCGGAGATGTCAGCGCCGTTGCCATTATTTTCAGTGTGCTGACCGCCGCCTTTGTCGGCCTGTTATCCATACGTTTTATGTTAAAATTGGTGCGGCGCCATAAACTATACGGCTTTGCCATTTATGTGGCCTGCGCCGGCGTGTTTGTATTGATCTGCCAATTCTGTGGCGTATTATTCCCGCCTCTGTTTGGATAATTCTCGTACAAAATAAAAAAAGCGGCTTGGCCTCTTTTTTTATTTTGCTTTGCTGATCGGGGTAAATCTCTTTAAGATTTCCATCAGCGAATTTTCCGCATATTCCCAATATTCCGTCTTTGAGGACAGCGTACACCAGTATTCTTTCTTTTCCGTTGTCCAGATGATCAGATGATTGATCGTCCTCATCTTGTTTTTATGCACCGCTTCAAACCGGATATCCACACCTTTATAATCCCCTATTTCTATTTCTTTGGGATCCGATTCATTTTCCACTTTCGTCCCGTGTTCTTCCTGAATAGCACGATACTTTTCCCATTTGCTTTCCACATATTGCAAATCCGCCTCTTGTTTTTTCTCTCCTGATGAAATGGAAAACGAGGTGATAAACTCTTGATCCGCCCGCAGGAAAAAATAAATCTGGTCTTTCGGCGCTCCCTCCGGCTGCATCCGCTACCAATAAATCGGAACGGAAAGTACGATATCCACATCCGGGTTTGCCATCATATATGTGATGGATTTTAATGATTCTTCGGAGATATCATCCGGCAGCCCTGCCTTTTGTTTTTCCTCCTTTGTAAACGAAGGCACAGGCAAACTCGCCTGCGGATACACCGGCGTTTGCTCCGGATTTTCCGCCTTTTGCGTATTTGTCGCCCCGCAGCCTGCCACGCACAACACAACCAGCCCCATCAAACAAACTCTCTTCCATGTCCCTTTCATTTTTATCCCCCTTGTTTATATTTCGGCGCTTCCGGCCGGAAAACTTTCTTCATCTGTTTTTATTGATTACATTTTTGTTCCTTATCTTTATTGTATCAAAAAAAGAGCTCTTGCGAGCTCTTTTTTCTCTTACACCATCAGTTTGTAGATTTCCATAATCTCTTTCTGGCCCAGCGGCACAAATCCGCCGCACTGAATGTTGGCCAATTCCGGAATATCCTCTTCCTTCACGCCCAATTCTTCTTTGGTTGTGGGCAATCCCAATCCGGACATATAAGCTTTCACTCTGGCAATCCCTTCCAGCGCCACTTCTTCCGGATGGAACACATCGTTGTCTACGCCCATGACTTTGGTAGCAAAGCGGACAAAGCGCGGCACGTCATGTTTGTATACATATTTGGCCCAAGCCGGGAACACCGTGGCCAAACCTGCGCCGTGCGCGCTGTCGTATTTGGCGCCGATCTCATGCTGAATCTGGTGGCTGGCCCAATCCTGATCACGGTCGCAGCCGCAGATGTCGTTGTGTGCCAGCGTACCGGTCCACATAACCTGCGCACGAGCATTGTAATCATCCGGATGCTCCACAGCCACTTTGCCGTATTTGAAGATGTTGCGCATCAGCGCTTCGCACATTTCATCCGTCAGGTTTACATCTTTGGTGTTGGTGAAATAACGTTCGATCAAATGCGTGAAAATATCAGATACACCGCAAGCCGTCTGATAGGCCGGCAGCGTCATCGTCAGTTCCGGATTCAGCACAGCCAATACCGGACGCAGCGCATCAGAACCGGTGGAGAATTTACGGCCTTTGTAGGTAATTACCGTACCGTTGGAGCCTTCGGAACCGGCCGCCGCGATGGTCAAAATGCTGGCCACCGGCAAAGCTTTGGTTACCATGCCGTTGCCTTCATAGTAGGTTTCCCATACATCGCCTTCGTTTACCACGCCGATGGCAATGCATTTTGCGGTATCAATCGTGCTGCCGCCGCCGACTGCCAACACAAAATCAACGCCTTCTTTTTTGCACAGTTCCATACCTTCCAGCGCCAGTTCGTAACGCGGATTCGGATGCACGCCGCCCAATTCCACATACGCAATGTCTGCGCCTTTGAGGGATTCGCGTACACGACCCAACAAGCCGGATTTTTCCGCGCTGTGGCCGCCATACACGATCAAAACCTTTTTCGGAGCATAGTCTTGCAAATACTTTCCGATGTTGTTTTCTTCTCCCTTACCAAACACATATTTGGTCGGAGAATAGAAGCAAAAATTATTCATGGAACACACCTCCACTAAAATAAAACGCTGTGCGTTTTTTTAAGACAAAACAAAAAATCAAAAAGGGAAAATTTTGTTTAGAAAAAATGAAAAAACTATCACATAGAGTATACCATATTTATAAATTTTCAACAAGCCGCAATTTTACCATCTACACATAAATTATATTGTATTTTACCTATAATATATGCGTTGTCTTTATGATAGACTTTCCCTCTATTTTCTCCTTTTAAACCATTCTTCGTTTTTAGTATTTCATTTCCTTCCTCTTACGTTTGCCCTATTCCTATACTTTTCTTTATCTTTGCGTCTGTTTTTCTTTTCCACATCTTCTCTCTGTTTTTAGGGTAAAAGAAAAGAAGCCGCCTTTCGGCAGCTCCTTTTCCCCCTTACAAGACTTTGTTGAAAAAGTCAATGGCACGTTGTTCCTTTGGATTCATAATTACTTCCTGCGGCGTTCCCTGCTCCACGATGTAACCACCATCCATGAAAATCGCACGGTCCGCCACTTCTCTGGCAAACCCGATTTCATGAGATACAATTACCATCGTCATCCCTTCGGCCGCCAATTGCTTCATAACCTGCAAAACTTCGCCTACCATCTCCGGATCCAGAGCTGAGGTTGGCTCGTCAAACAACATCACATCCGGATTCATACACAGCGCCCGCGCAATGGCCACGCGCTGTTTTTGTCCGCCGGAAAGCTGCGAAGGATAGGCATCCGCCTTGTCGGACAGGCCCACTTTTTCCAGCATTTGCAATGCCTGCTGTTTTGCGCCTTCCTTGTCCGCTTTTTTCAGCTCCACAGGCGCCAGCATCAGGTTTTGCAAAACATTCAAATTATTAAACAGGTTAAAATGCTGAAATACCATACCGATATTTTCCCGCACTTTATTGATATCTATTTTTTTGGAATCCATATGGTTTCCGTCTACTACCACTTCGCCGGCCGTAATGTCTTCCAATCTGTTTAAGCAGCGCAAAAACGTGGATTTACCGCTGCCGGAAGGCCCCAGGATAACCACCACTTCTCCTTCGTAAATATCCAGAGAAATGTCCTTCAATACTTCCAGCTTATCAAAATTCTTTTTCAAATGCGATACATGAATTTTTACATTCTCTTTATTAACGGCCACGATTCAATCTCCTCTCAATGCGTTTTGCCACCTTGGACAAAATTGTAATGACCACCAAATACATAATCGCTACAATGGTCCATACTTCAAACGCTTTATAAGAGATAGCCACTACGTTTTTGGCGCTGTTTACCAGTTCCGGGAACCCGATAACAGACAAAATCGAGGTGTCTTTCAATGTTATGATAAATTGGTTGATGATGCTGGGGATCATGGTACGAATGGCTTGCGGCAAAACAACGCGGCGCATGGCACGCCAATACGGCAAGCCCAGGCTGCGCGCAGCTTCCATCTGCCCTTTGTCTACGGATTGGATGCCGCCCCTGATAATTTCAGCCATATACGCACCGCAATTCAACGCCAGACAAATCGTACCCGCTTGAAGCGGAGATAGCGTAAACCCTGCGCCTATAGCCACCGGCAGACCGAAAAAGACAAAAAACGCCAATACGATCATGGGCACACCGCGAATGATGTCCACAAATACCGTTGCTATCATGTTACATATACGGCTCTTTACTACGCTTAACAATCCGAAGAACAAACCCAATATACAAGCAAAGAACAAGCCGCATAATGCCAACAACAGGGTCTGACCCATTGCAGTTAATAGCAAATTGCCATAAACCGAAATGATTTTTACCATCTTCCAGGAAACTCCTTTTAATTACATCGGGGCATCGAAACGATGCCCCGACATTTGCTTTTTATGATTTAATCAGATCAATCGCCAAGGTACTTTTTGATGATTTCATCATATTTACCATTTTCTTTGATGTTTTTCAATCCTGCATTGAACAGATCCAAAAATTCTTTGTTTTCTTCTTTGAAGATCGCCACGCCGTACGGGGAACCTTCGTTTTCCGTTCCTTCAACCACTTTCAGATCCAGGCCGCCTTCTTTGATGGAAGCGCTCATAACCGGCGTATCTTCAAAGCAAGCATCCACCTGGCCACCGGTCACAGCCTGATACATCGTCGGAGAATCTTCAAAATACATGGTCGTAAAGCCATATTTGTCTTTCAGGCTTTCGGCATAGGTTGCGCCCTGCGTACCGGTCTTTACCGCCACTTTTTTGCCCTTCATGTCGTCAAAGGATTTGATGTCGGAATCCTTTTTCACCGTCATGGACTGCGTAGCCGTGTAGTAGCCGTCAGAGAAGGTCCAGCCGCTGTTTTTGCGTTCTTCGGTGATGGAAGCGCCGGCAATCATGGCATCCGCCTGGCTGGATTGGCAAGCCGCGATAGAAGCATCCCAGCCCATGCTCTTCAGTTCATAATCAAAGCCCTGATCTTCGGCAACGGCGGCCAGAATGTCCACATCGATGCCAACAAAGTTGCCGTCTTTGTCCGTGTATTCAAACGGTTTGAACACGGTATCCGTTGCAACGATCCATTTTTTGCCGCTATCGGCTTTTTTGTCCCCACCGCCGCAGCCGGCCAACACGCCGACAGCCAGCATCGCGCTCATCATCAGCAAGAGCGCTTTTTTCATCTTTTTCATCCCTTTTCTTCCTTTCCTATCTTTTAATCGTCTTTATCAAACGATTGAAATCTTATATCTATACAATAAAAATTTATAACTATTTACGCTTATTCTATCACAAAATTGCCTTTGTTACAATATTCATCCTTTCTTGTGTCACATTGTTTGGGCCAAAATTTTAGATTTTTTTGATAATCTTCCGGGATAACAGAATTTTTTGCCTCTCAAATTTTATTTTTCCCTCGTATTTTACTATGATTTAAACGAGCTTTGCTTCTATTTTCCTTTTGTCTTTTCTTTTTATTCACAGTTTATTCGCATACACGCTCTGCTGTATCTCTATCCCTCTCCCCTTTGTATCGCCCTGTTTGCATGGTTTTCTGTATCCTATTATTTTCTTTTTCATTTTTCATAAGCCCTATGCGCCAACAAAAAGCAATGTATTTTAAACTTTTATCTAAATTCGTTTATGCTTTTAAAATTA
>ENA-ORSA01002159-ORSA01002159.1-human-gut-metagenome-genome-assembly--contig:-NODE-2159-length-14483-cov-3.014694_pt1 | contig 14483 bp, 9 predicted proteins | sample MGYA00242179_ERZ509142 | MGnify/ENA primary metagenome ERZ509142 (study PRJEB26280, sample SAMEA2338659) | human gut metagenome | biome: human gut; feature: human-associated habitat; material: faeces... | reverse complement strand
CGGAGGTGGTAAAGGCTCTGTAGGTCTGCGTGGTCCGGGTGAAACACAGTTGGAAATGGACCGCCGTATCATCTTGAACCGTATGGCTTTGCTGAAACAGCGCCTGGCTGAGATTGACACGCAGAAATCCACCCAGCGTAAGAATCGCGGACGATTGATTCGTGTGGCGCTGGTGGGATACACCAATGTGGGAAAATCTACGTTGATGAATCTGCTGGCAAAGAGTGACGTGTTCGCGGAAAACAAGTTGTTTGCTACACTGGACACCACAGTCCGTAAGGTGATTATCGAAAATCTGCCTTTCCTGTTGTCCGATACGGTAGGGTTTATCCGGAAATTGCCGACCGACCTGGTCGATTCGTTCAAGTCGACGTTGGACGAGGTGCGTGAGGCAGATTTGCTGGTTCATGTAGTCGATATTTCTCATCCTGATTTTGAAGAACAGATTCAGGTGGTAGAAAAGACTATTGCCGATTTGGGAGCTGGTGGTAAGCCGAGTATGATTGTATTTAATAAGGTGGATGCCTATACGTATGTGGAAAAGGCGGAAGACGACCTGACTCCGAAGACAAAGGAGAATATCACACTGGAAGAACTGATGCATACTTGGATGGCGAAACTGAATGATAATTGTATATTCATCTCTGCACGTGAAAAGACAAATATTGAACAGTTCCGTGAACTGTTATATAAAAAGGTAAGGGAACTGCATGTGCAGAAGTATCCTTACAATGATTTTCTATATCAGACATACGACGAAGAATAACCGACAAAAATTATGACATCACACTATCGTTTACTGACAGAAGGGGAAATTGCACAGTTGGAAGTACAGCACTGCGTGGCTTCCGACTGGAAAGGCGTGGAAGTAGCCGATAATTTCCGTACGGATTACGTACATCATACTCGTTTCTCGGGAAGAGTACGGCTGGGAGTTTTTGAAAAGGAGTTTACATTGGCTGGTGGAATAGCCAAGCATTCCGGACTGTATTATGCTACGTTGCACAATGTGACTGTTGGTGACAACTGTTATATCGAAAACGTGAAGAATTATATTGCCAATTATGAGATTGGGCATGATACGTTTATCGAGAATGTGGATATTATTCTGGTAGACTGCCGGAGCCGTTTCGGTAATGGTGTGGAGGTGTCGGTCCTGAATGAGACAGGAGGTCGTGAGGTGATTATTCACGACCGGCTGTCTGCACATCAGGCATATATTATGGCGTTGTACCGTCATCGTCCGGTATTGATTGAGAAAATGCATCAGATTGTTGAAGCATACGCGGAGAAGCATGCTTCAGAAACTGGGACGATTGGCAGTCATGTGACAATTGTCAATGCGGGATACATTAAAAATGTACGAATAGGTGATTATTGTCAGATAGAAGGAGCCGGACGCTTGAAAAATGGAAGCGTGAATAGCAATGAAGCGGCGCCGGTACACATCGGCTACGGAGTGGTTTGTGATGATTTTATTATCTCAAGTGGTTCTCATGTAGAGGATGGTACGATGCTGACGCGCTGTTTCGTGGGGCAGGCTTGTCATTTGGGGCATACGTACTCTGCATCCGACTCGTTGTTTTTCAGTAACTGTCAGGAAGAAAACGGAGAGGCTTGTGCCATTTTTGCAGGGCCTTTCACGGTGACACACCATAAATCGACTTTATTGATTGCGGGAATGTTTTCATTCATGAATGCAGGCTCGGGGTCCAATCAAAGTAATCACATGTATAAGTTGGGGCCGATTCATCAGGGAACGCTGGAGAGAGGAGCAAAGACGACCTCCGATTCTTATGTCCTGTGGCCGGCCCGTATCGGTGCTTTCTCACTGGTAATGGGAAGACATGTGACACATCCCGATACGTCTAACCTTCCTTTCTCTTATTTGATTGAGGAAAAAAATACGACTTATCTTGTACCGGGAGTAAATTTACGGAGTGTGGGAACCATTCGCGATGCGCAGAAATGGCCTAAGCGTGATAAACGTAAGGACCCGAACCGTCTGGACCAGATTAACTATAACCTGCTGAGTCCGTATACTATCCAGAAAATGATGACTGGACGTCAGATTTTGAAGGAATTGGCCCGTGTATCGGGAGAGACTTCAGAAATCTATTCTTACCAGAGTGCAAAAATAAAGAATTCGTCTTTGAACAAGGGTATTAAGTTTTATGAAACAGCCATACATAAGTTCTTGGGGAATTCCGTCATTAAACGTCTGGAGAACATTTGCTTCACTTCTGACGAGGAAATAAGGAAGCGGCTTTTGCCGGATACTTCTGTAGGCATGGGAGAATGGGTGGATATTTCTGGCTTGATTGCCCCCAAAAGTGAAATTGAACGACTGATGGAGGACATTGAGTGCGGACAGTTGACTTCCGTGGATGAGATACACGACCGGTTTGCAGAAATGCATGCCAATTATTATACGTATGAATGGACCTGGGCTTATGCAAAAATGCTGGAGTTTTACGGTTTGCAGGCAGATAAAGTGACAGCATCGGATATTGTAGCCATTGTTCGGCAGTGGCAGGAAGCGGTGGTCGGATTGGACAAGATGGTATACGAGGATGCGAAGAAAGAGTTTTCTTTGACTTCCATGACCGGATTTGGAGCTGATGGAAGCAGCGAAGAAAAAGTACGTGATTTTGAGGAAGTACGTGGGGTGTTCGAAAGCAATCCGTTTGTGACCGCAGTACTTGAACATATTCAGGTCAAAACCGCATTGGGCAATGAACTTATCGAGCGCATTAAGGGCTTGTGTAAAGAATAAGGAGGATTGTCTATGAGAAGAAGGATATGCGGCTGTTTATGCTTGCTTTGCCTATGTTGGATAACCTTACAAGCTCAGGCCGGCAGACGAAAGGTAATGGAAAATCCGGGTTTCGTATTGACGAATACGGAAGATTTGGAAATCAGGCGGATTGTGCTGACGGATGAGCAGACACAGGTGGAGGTAGTGATGTATGGAAAGCCCGGTACACCGGCGGTCTTTTCTTCAAAGGCCGCATTAAAATGGGCTGACGGTGGAGTTGCACGGCTTCGCGATGCTGGAGGGGCTTCGGTGGATGGATTGACTGAACCGGAAGTGATTGCAGACGATGGAAAGTTGGATGTGACACTCTCTTTTGCTCCGATACGGTCGGATGTGCACGAGGTTGACTTTGTAGATCCGGAAATGGGATGGAACATTTTTGGAATTCAGCTAAGCAGCAAGGAACCGTATGTATATGTGCCAAATTATCTGACAACCGATAAACCTGAGCGTCGGAATGAAATTCCGGAACCGGGGCTGGCGTCAGGGAAGGCTGTAGTAAACGGGTATATTTTGGGCTATGATCCGAGAATGTCCTTGTTTGCGGAACTGGTATATAAGGATGGAATTTTCCCAGAGGAGTGGAAGCAGAGTATCAAGGTACGTCAGGATGGCTCGTTTCATCTGGAAACAGAATTGTTGCAACCTACGCTGACCTCGTTGAGGCTGAATGAAGCTACCTTACAATTGTTTTTGGTACCCGATGAGGAAGTAACGGTCTATGTTCATCTCCCTCGTGTAAGTATGGCGTCTTCCCGGTTGCTGGGTAAACACTATGAGAAGAAGCAGAAGGCATGGTTCGATGGTGCTGCTGAAACCATTAATATGGAACTGGCAGGCGGACGTTCTTCAGCGTTGGAGGCATATCGGGTTGTGGAAAAAAAGATGATGGAAAGCCCGGAAGTGGCTTCTCGTCTGAAAGCTGATTATCAGAAAGCTGTTCCTGTGTGTGCACGGTTGGCTGCATCTTCCTCCTTGAACTCAGATGACCGCAAAATTTTAAAGTCAGTTAATTTTCCGGAGATTCGTACGTATGTGGAGGCGGTGGCCCAGTCGCTTCAGGCAAATGCCAAACGGATGGACGCGGTTAGAGAAGCAGTGATTGTGTCGTTGGATTCCCATGTGACAGGGGCAGATATCTTGCCTAAAATTATAGCTCCTCATAAAGGACGTGCCATTTTGATTGACTTCTGGGCCACTTGGTGTGCTCCATGCCGGAAAAGCATGCAGGCTTTGGTGCCATTGAAGAAAAGTTTGTCCTCCAAAGATATTGTATATGTTTATCTGACAGGGCCTTCTTCTCCAGAAAATGTATGGAAATCTACTTTGTCTAAAATGACGGGAGTACACTACCGGCTGACAGAGGCACAGTGGAAATATCTGTGTGCTTCTTATGGAGTGACAGGCATACCTGCTTATTTGATTATCAGTCATGACGGAAAACTGCAGGCCCGTTATATTGGTTTCCCAGGAGTCGATGTGTTGCAGAAAGACTTGATTCGTGCCGTGGAAGAGTAAAACGGATTGCCGATAACTTTTTGGATGAATTAAGGAAAAATTTCGATAATACTTTGTAACTTTGTGTCCACAATAACTAACAATTAATTTAATGTAATATGGCAACACCCGAATTCAAGTATCAGCCAATGTTTGAACGTGGCAAAGATACGACTGAATACTATTTGCTTACCAAAGATTATGTATCTGTAAGCGAGTTTGAAGGAAAACCCATCCTGAAAATCGAAAAGGAAGGTTTGACAGCGATGGCCAATGCGGCTTTCCGCGACGTTTCTTTCATGTTGCGCCGCTCTCACAACGAACAGGTCGCAAAGATTCTGACTGACCCGGAAGCAAGCGACAACGACAAGTATGTAGCTTTGACTTTCCTGCGCAATGCAGAAGTAGCAGCCAAGGGCGTACTTCCTTTCTGCCAGGATACCGGTACGGCGATTATCCACGGTGAAAAAGGACAGCAGGTATGGACCGGATATTGTGATGAAGAAGCGCTTTCTTTGGGTGTGTACAAAACTTATACAGAAGAAAACCTGCGTTATTCTCAGAATGCACCGCTTACCATGTACGAAGAAGTGAATACTCGTTGCAACTTGCCGGCTCAGATTGATATCGAAGCTACTCAGGGTATGGAGTATGAATTCCTTTGCGTCACAAAGGGTGGTGGTTCTGCCAACAAGACTTATTTGTATCAGGAAACGAAGGCTATCCTGAATCCGGCTACGCTGGTGCCGTTCCTGGTAGAAAAGATGAAGACCTTGGGTACAGCTGCTTGTCCTCCTTATCACATCGCTTTCGTGATTGGCGGTACTTCTGCTGAAAAGAATCTGCTGACAGTGAAACTGGCTTCTACTCGTTTCTATGACACACTGCCTACTACAGGTAACGAATACGGTCGTGCATTCCGCGATATCGAGCTGGAAAAACAAGTGCTTGAAGAAGCTCATCGCATTGGTTTGGGTGCACAGTTCGGTGGTAAATATTATGCACACGATGTGCGCATCATCCGTCTGCCGCGTCACGGTGCTTCTTGTCCGGTTGGTCTGGGCGTATCTTGCTCTGCCGACCGTAACATCCGTTGCAAAATCAACAAAGACGGTATCTGGATTGAAAAGCTGGATTCAAATCCGGGCGAACTGATTCCGGAAGAATTGCGTCAGGCAGGTGAAGGCAATGCCGTGAAGATTGACCTGAACCGTCCGATGCCGGAAATCCTGGCAGAACTGGATAAGTATCCGGTAGCTACCCGTCTGTCTTTGAACGGTACGATTATCGTAGGTCGTGATATCGCTCATGCCAAACTGAAAGAACGTCTGGATCGCGGTGAAGACCTGCCTCAGTATATCAAGGATCATCCGATTTATTATGCTGGTCCGGCCAAGACTCCGAAGGGAATGGCTTGCGGTTCTATGGGCCCGACAACTGCGGGACGTATGGACCCGTACGTAGACCTGTTCCAGAGTCATGGTGGTTCTATGATTATGTTGGCTAAGGGTAACCGTAGCCAGGCTGTGACAGATGCCTGCAAGAAACATGGTGGTTTCTACTTGGGTTCTATCGGTGGTCCGGCTGCTATCCTGGCACAGAACAACATCAAGAGCATCGAATGTGTAGAATATCCGGAACTGGGTATGGAAGCTATCTGGAAGATTGAAGTAGAAGACTTCCCGGCATTCATCCTGGTAGACAACAAGGGTAATGATTTCTTCAAACAAATCAAACCTCGTTGCACGGGTAACTGTAAATAATTGAGACACTAGATATGTTCTTTCCCCTGGGGAGGAGCATAAGACCATACAAAGGATTTGCAAACCGTAGCCTGTCGATGGCCGGATTTGCAAATCCTTTTTCTTTCACTCTGCGCTGGCAGGTTTGTTTCACCATAGTGGATTAACAATGAATATTCTACGTTTTTGTAAAAATTGGACATTGCCCATAGCCATGGCAATGGGAGTCATTCTGTACTTTGTGTATGTCAATATCCCTTTTCTTGCACCTACCAAGCCCTTTGTGGCTCATGCCATCGATATTGTACAGCCGGTATTGATTTTCCTGATGCTTTTTCTTACGTTCTGTAAAATCAATGTACACGATTTGAAGTTATGTGCCTGGCATTGGCGTTTGCTGCTGATTCAGGGAGCAAGTTTCTTGCTTTTGGGATTGCTCCTGGTAATCTTCCCGGATTTCTCGGCCCGTATATTGGTGGAAGGAGCCATGATTTGTCTGATTTGTCCCCCAGCCACGGCAGCCGCAGTAGTCACCCGTAAACTGGGGGGAGATGCGGCCCATCTGACCACCTATACTATTCTGATTAATATCCTGACTGCCATTCTGGTACCGTTGATGCTTCCGCTGGTTCATCCGCATCCTGAACTGAATTTTGGCAGTTCTTTCACCCTGATTCTAGGAAAGGTCTTCCCGTTGTTGCTTTGTCCGTTTCTGGCTGCCATTCTGTTGCGGGTACTTCTGCCGAAGGTACATGCTAAAATTGCGCAGTATCATGAACTGTCATTCTATTTGTGGGCCGTAGCCCTTACTTTGGCTATCGGAGTGACGGTAAAAAGTATCGTCCACAGCAACGTGTCTTTCTGGTATCAGGCCGGATTGGGAGTCGTTTCCCTGGTGTGCTGTGGTCTGCAGTTCTATTTTGGAAAGAAAGCCGGGCGTAAGTATGGCGATTCCATCAGTTCCGGACAGGCTTTGGGACAGAAAAACACCGTATTCGCCATTTGGATGGGCTATACTTTCTTCACTCCGGTGACGGCAGTGGCTGCCGGATTCTACAGTGTATGGCACAATGTGGTCAATTCCTACCAGTTGTATTTGCAGCGGAAAGCGGAAGGAACGTCCGACGCTTTGAAAAATTAACAGCTTGTCTGTCATTGCTGTGCGCGGAAAGTTGTAACTTTGCCGTCACTTTGTAATGTAGAAGAATAGATTCGCATGATTTCAATAGAAGGATTGAAGGTGGAGTTTGGAACGACTCCCCTGTTTGAAGATGTATCGTTTGTCATAAATAAGAAAGACCGCATCGCACTGGTTGGAAAAAACGGTGCCGGAAAATCTACCATGCTGAAAATCCTGGCGGGATTGCAGCAACCCACGGAAGGGGTGGTGGCTGTGCAGCGGGGTATTACCATCGGATATTTGCCGCAGGTGATGATTTTAAGCGATACACGTACGGTAATGGCGGAAGCCGAGATGGCTTTTGAGCATATCTTCGAGATGCAGGAGAAGCTGGAGAAGATGAACCAGGAGCTGGCCGACCGTACGGATTATGATTCGGAGAGTTATCACGAACTGATAGAGCGCTTTACCCACGAGAACGAACGTTTCCTGATGATGGGAGGTACCAACTACCATGCAGAGATTGAACGTACGCTGACGGGGTTGGGATTCAACCGGAGCGATTTTAACCGGCCGACATCTGAGTTCAGTGGAGGATGGCGCATGCGTATTGAGTTGGCGAAACTTTTGTTGCGCCGTCCGGATGTGCTCTTGCTCGACGAGCCGACCAACCACCTGGACATTGAGAGTATCCAGTGGCTGGAGAATTTTCTGAAAGCAAGTTCGGGGGCCGTGGTGTTGGTGAGCCACGACCGGGCTTTCATCAACAACGTGACGAACCGTACCATTGAGATTTCCTGCGGACGGATTTACGACTACAAAGTACCCTACGATGAATTTGTCGTGTTGCGTAAGGAGCGCCGCGAGCAGCAGTTGCGTGCGTACGAAAACCAGCAGAAAGAGATAAAAGATACGGAAGACTTCATCGAACGCTTCCGTTACAAGGCCACGAAGGCTGTACAGGTGCAGAGCCGCATCAAGCAACTGGAAAAAATTGTCCCCATCGAGATTGACGAAGAAGACAATTCCACCCTTCGCCTGAAATTCCCGCCTTCCATCCGTTCCGGCAACTATCCGGTGATTTGCGAGAATGTGAAGAAAGCATACGGCGACCACGTGGTGTTCCACGATGTGAACCTGACCATCCACCGCGGGGAAAAGGTGGCGTTTGTGGGAAAGAACGGCGAAGGTAAGTCTACCTTGGTGAAGTGCATCATGGATGAGATTCCTTTCGAAGGCAAGCTGACCATCGGACACAACGTGCAGATTGGGTATTTTGCCCAGAACCAGGCTCAGCTGCTTGATGAGAACCTGACGGTGTTCGACACCATCGACCGGGTGGCGAAAGGAGATATCCGTTTGAAGATACGTGACATCCTGGGTGCCTTCATGTTTGGAGGAGAAGCCTCCGAAAAGAAAGTGAAAGTGCTGTCGGGAGGAGAACGCAGCCGTCTAGCCATGATTAAGTTGCTGCTGGAGCCGGTGAACTTCCTGATTCTGGATGAGCCGACCAACCACTTGGACATGCGTTCGAAAGACGTGCTGAAGGAAGCGATAAAGGAATTTGACGGAACCGTCATCGTGGTATCACACGACCGTGAGTTCCTCGACGGACTGGTGACCAAGGTCTATGAGTTTGGCGGTGGTCTGGTGAAAGAACATATCGGCGGCATTTACGATTTCCTGCAAAAAAAGAAGATGGAGAGCCTGAACGAACTTCAGTTGTCGCAGTCGCCTCAGGTGGCTCCTGAAAAGAAAGAAGAAACACCGGACAGTGACAACAAACTTTCGTATGAAGCCCAGAAAGAGTTGAACAAGAAAATCCGCAAATTAGAGAAACAAGTGGCCGATTGTGAGGCGAAGATTGAGAAGCTGGAAGGCCAGGTAGGGGAACTGGAACAGCAGATGGCCACACCGGAAGGGGCTTCCGACATGAAACTGTATGAACAGCATCAGCAGCTGAAGAAACAGATTTCAGACGCGGAGGACGAATGGACTTCCCTCTTGTCGGAACTGGAAGAAATGAAATAAATAAGAGAGACTTGATTAAAATAATGCATTTATGAACAAGAAGAATTATGTAGCCGTAGCTACGTTGGCATTTGCCATGCTGACCAGCTGCGCCGGACAGAAGGAAGCGAAAAGCACTTCTGGTATCGATCTGGCAAACATGGATACGACCGTGGCTGCCGGAACCGACTTTTTCCGTTATGCATGTGGCGGTTGGAACGACGCACATCCATTGACTGCCGAATACTCCCGTTATGGTACATTCGACCAGTTGTTTGAAAACAGCCAGAAACAGTTGCGTGAACTGATTGAAGGACTGGCTGCCCAGAAGAACAATCCGGCAGGTTCAGCCGCACAGAAAATCGGTGATTTGTACAACATGGCCATGGACAGCGTGACCTTGAACAAGCAGGGCGCAGAGCCGGTGAAAGCAATGCTGGGTAAGATTGCAGCCCTGAAAGACAAGGGTGAAATCATCCCGATGATGACTGAAATGGCGCATATCGGTATCGGTACTTATTTCCATAGCTATGTATATGCCGACCCGAAGAACAGTTCGCTGAACATCTTCCAGATGGGACAGGGCGGTATCAACCTGGGTGAAAAGGAATATTACCTGGACAACGACAGTATCACGCAGAATATCCGTGAACAATATAAGGTATATATCGGCAAATTGTTCCAGCTGGCAGGCTTCACAGAGGCAGAAGCTCAGCAGAAGGTGGCAGATGTAATGGAAATCGAAACAGCTATTGCCAAGGCTTCACGCAGTGCTACAGAACTTCGTGACCCGGAAGCCAACTACCACAAGATGTCGTTCGATGAACTGAAGAAGACCATCTCCGGTATCGACTGGGATGCGTATGTAAAGGGACTGGGCATTCAGGCTCCTGCCGAACTGAACGTGGAACAGGTAGAACCGATTCAGGAAGTAGCTCGTCTGATGAACACACTGCCGATATCAAAGCATGTGTCATATCTGGAATACAACTTGCTGGATGCAGCCGCTTCTTGTCTGAGTGATGACTTTGTGGCTGCTCGCTTTGATTTCTACGGCAAGGTATTGTCCGGTCGTCAGGTAAACCAGCCACGCTGGAAACGTGCCGTAAATTCAGTAAACGGCATGCTGGGCGAACTGGTCGGCGAAATGTACGTGGAGAAATACTTCCCGGCAGCAGCCAAGGAGCGTATGGTGAAGTTGGTGAAGAACTTGCAGACTGCCTTGGGTGAACGTATCAATGCACAGGAATGGATGAGCGACAGCACCAAGGTGAAAGCGCAGGAAAAACTGGCTGCTTTCCATGTGAAAGTGGGTTATCCTGACAAATGGAAAGACTATTCCAAACTGGACATCAAAAAAGATTCTTACTGGGCCAATGTATGCCGCGCCTCAGAATGGAGTTTCAACGATATGTACAGCCGTCTGGGCAAACCGGTCGACAAGGATGAATGGCTGATGACTCCGCAGACAGTCAACGCGTACTACAACCCGTCTACTAACGAAATCTGCTTCCCGGCTGCCATTCTTCAGCCGCCGTTCTTCAACATGGAAGCAGACGATGCAGCTAACTACGGTGCCATCGGCGTGGTAATCGGTCATGAAATGACTCATGGATTCGACGACCAGGGCCGTCAGTTCGACAAAGACGGTAATCTGACCGACTGGTGGGCTCCGGGTGATGCCGACCGCTTCAAGGAACGTGCACAGGTGATGGTGGATTTCTTCAACAATATCGAAGTATTGCCGGGCTTGCATGCCAACGGTGAACTGACACTGGGTGAAAACCTGGCCGACCACGGAGGTCTGAACGTGGCTTACCTGGCTTTCCAGAATGCGACGAAAGATGCCCCTCTGGGTGTGGTAGACGGTTTCACTCCGGAACAGCGTTTCTTCCTGGCTTATGCTACTTTGTGGGCTGGTAATATCCGCGACGAACAGATTCGTGTGTACACTAAGTCAGACCCTCACTCATTGGGTAAATGGCGTGTAAACGGCGCGTTGCCTCACATTCAGGCTTGGTACGATGCCTTCCACATCACACCGTCTGATCCGTTGTATGTAGCTCCGGAAAAACGTGTGAACGTATGGTAATCAAGTGATTGCCTGATGATATAAAATGAATGGGGCAAATTCGTCATCTTGTGCGACGGATTTGCCCCATTTGTTTGTTAGTGTTTGGAGGAGGATGGCATTTCTTCTCCCCAATGCGTTTGGCTTTCCCGTTCTTCCCGTTCCCTTACCTCTTTAGCCTTCTGTGCATAGACGATGAGGCGTAGCGATTGGTCATACGTCAGATAACTCCAAACCCAGTTTAATAATACATTGATTTTGTTGCGGACACCTAGGATAGATCGTAGGTGTACCACCAGCCACAGTACCCAGGCAAACCATCCTTGTGTCTTGAGGGTATGTAGTTCGGCAACGGCCTTGTTTCGCCCGATGGTGGCCATGGTACCCAGGTTCTTGTAGTGAAACGGATGCAATTTTTTCCCTTGCTCCAGTCTTTTCAGGTTTTGGGCCAGAAGCTTTCCTTGTTGGATGGCCACTTGTGCCAGTTGCGGATGCCCTTCCGGATAATGCTTGTCGTCGGTCATCAGACACTGGTCGCCAATACAGAACACGTGGTTCATTCCTTTTACTTGGTTGTAGGCATCTACCAGAATGCGTCCTCCACGGCCGGTGATTGTGGGAGGCAGGTTGCCTATCTCATTGGCCCGTACACCGCTGACCCATATAAAAGTCCGTGTTGGGATTTCCATTCCGTCTTCTAGGATTACCTTGTGTGCCACAAAATCTGTCACGCGTGTATGGAGATAAATTTGCACTCCCATGCGGTGGAGAAATTCTTCCGCTTTTCGGGAAGACACGGGCGACATGCCGGAAAGCAGACGGTTGCCTGCCTCAATCAGGAAAATGTGCAGGTCGTTGCAGTCGATTTCCGGATAGTCTTTGGGCAATACGTAGCGTTTCATTTCAGCCATGGCGCCGGCAATCTCCACGCCCGTCGCTCCTCCGCCTACAATGACCACATTCAGCAGTTCCCGTCGTTCCTGGCTGGTAGCACACGTGATGCTTCGCTCCAGGTTGCTGAGCAAAGCATTTCTTAACCCCATTGCTTCCGACAGGGTCTTCATGGGCATGGCTGCCTCTTCTATCCGTTTGTTTCCAAAAAAATTGGATGTCGTACCAGCTGCCAGTATCAGGTAGTCATATTCGATTTTCCCGATAGAGGTCTGGAGCACCTTTTGGTCGGGATAGATTTGCCTTGCTTCGGCCAGACGGAAATGAATGTCTTGATATCCGTTGAATAGTTTCCGGAATGGAAACGAGATGGAGCTGGGTTCCAGTCCGGAGGAAGCCACCTGATAGATAAGCGGTGGAAACTGGTGATAATTGTTCTTGTCAATCAGGATTATCTGGAAGCCGGACCGATGCAGTTCTTGAGCCAGTTTCAGTCCTCCGAATCCTCCTCCTACGATTACTATTCTTTTTTGGCTGGTTTTTGCGATATTGAAGCTCATAGTGTAATTAGTTGTAGAATTTATATATAGAATTTTTTGTCGTCCTTCATGCCGGGTAGGCACGAACAGACGTCAGGTAAGAACGCGATAAGTGCTTGCCTGATGTGGGTGAGATGGGATGACGATACAGCTAAATTACAATATGCCGAATGATGTACGTGTAAAGAATTTTCTGCTTTTTCTGTGTGAGCGTGTGTCCCTGTTTATATTGCCCGGTCGAAACCGCGGTCCGGTTTTGTACAGAAAGTCTGATGGCTTTGAGAAGGCGTGGCATGTTTGCACGGACAGAGAACTGTAAATATTGTAAGTACCGTTGACAGGACTGCTTGAAAAAGGTGTGTATTTCGTATACGTGGTCTGCGGGAAGCATGCAGTCTGGATGGAGAGCAGGTGAAATAAATTGCGGTTTATGCTTTTCAACCTGTAAGACGCTTCCCATTGCCGGGTGCAATTTTTCCGTCGGTTTCTCCGCCGTGTCCAAAGTGTATGCAGCAGAAAGGGTGAATATAAACAGTATAAGCGCAATCAGTACTCTCATTTCAATGTAACCGGTTGTTTATATAACAAGCGGAGGGGGGATTTGTTCAACGGTCGGGTGCATAGTTTGTGTTGGCTTTACATCTTCTTCCTTTTCTGCCGATGTTTTCTCTGTACCACACTTTGGTATTTGTATTTCACAGTGTGAAATATATATCCCGCACTGTGGTTTTTATATTTCACACTGTGGTACAGAGAAAATGACTTGTCGTTACACAGAAAATAAAGGGTAATTTGATTATTTAGGTTAATAAAATCACGGTTTTCCGTGGTGTATGGGATGAAAATAAAACCTTTCTTTGCGTAAATAATAAAAAATAGGTTAATATTTTTTGTATAAATGAATTGAAGTAAGACTGTTGCTGAATTTATCTATTATTATGATGACAAATATCGTTATCATTGGTGTATGAATCGGTTGATTTATTCTCTTATTGAAAAACGATGAACCCCTTTCTTGAAAGCTCCGCAGAGCCGAAAGAAAGGGGTTGCTTTGTTATAGATAGAGTATATAGGGCCTTAGTATCGTCCTACATTAGTTTTCAGGATAATGACAGTTATAATTGGTTACTTTCCGTCATCGTTTTTTTGAAAGAAGGACATGCTTTACTGCGAATGTAAAAATAGGCTTTTATACTGATTTCTTTAAGCAGGATTTGTTGCGTGAGGAACGTAAAGCAGCCATGCAGGAATTGAATAAGAAAATAACGGATTTACTGACCGACGAACAGAAGACGGCGTTTGAACAGATGAAGAAGGAGCGCCCGCAGCGGAAACGATAAGAATATTTGTAAGAGTAAATTTGATGATACGGCCTCATTGGTGATCTTTCGATTACTGGTGAGGCTTCTTGGTGTATATTCCAATAAATAGGAATATAAAATAGGTTATTTATGGGGTTTTGTTTTTAGGTTTAATCGCTTATTTTTGACAAAAATAATAATAAAAGCCTAGGATTTGAAAAAGGATTTAAAGAAGAACTGAAGAACAATGAGATTCTGAAAAGGAGAATTTGCTATACGGGGATTTATACAAAAGTAGCTTTTGAAGGGGACAATATACCGCGGAAGGCCACAAGGTCTTTTATATTGGGTAAAGAAAGATAGTGAGAAATCATGATTGGGGGAACTGACAGATTGATGGATAAGTAATAATTTTATTACTATGATGAACAAAGAATCCGTGTTACGACGTAGGGGAGTTGTAATGTAAGTTTCCAATTTTAGGGTAGCCCCTT
>ENA-ORSA01002154-ORSA01002154.1-human-gut-metagenome-genome-assembly--contig:-NODE-2154-length-14498-cov-4.653188_pt1 | contig 14498 bp, 18 predicted proteins | sample MGYA00242179_ERZ509142 | MGnify/ENA primary metagenome ERZ509142 (study PRJEB26280, sample SAMEA2338659) | human gut metagenome | biome: human gut; feature: human-associated habitat; material: faeces... | reverse complement strand
GCCATGGCTAGAGGACTTGAAATTTCCTAGGGGTTATCAGATGGGTACTCACATTTTCTTTTAACATCATTTTGACTCGTGCAATCAATTCCTTTGTCGAAAAGGGCTTGGATAAATAATCGTTGGCACCTAAATCAAAACCTGTAAGTTGATCATCCACTTCATTTAATGCACTTAAAAGTAATACCGGAATATCATCTTTTTGTTTGCGAATCTGATTTAGCACTTCATAACCATTCTTTTCAGGTATCATAATATTCAAAATCAATCCATCATAAATTTCTTGGGAAATCAAACGAATGGCACTATTCCCATCAAAACACACACCGCAATTATAGCCCTCATCTTCTAAGACAGCTCGTAGTGCTTTAGCCAAATTAATTTCATCATCCGCTATCAATAATCGCATATTATCCCTCGATTCTATCTTTGATTGTCTGAAATGACAAATCTAAAGAAGCAATTTCATCGGCACATCGTTTTAATTCACTACGTATCAAATCTTCATCTTCAATATGTTTCTTATAATGAATTTGAGATTTGCCCAAAAATCTAATGCGATCGTTCGTACTTGGATTTCAACTAAACATCCATCCACTTCACAAATCACATGTAGACTGCGATATCCACGGAGTTTGGGATAGCTTAAATTGTCTCTTACTTCCACCACTTTAAAACATGAATGAATCCAATCCTTTATTTCATAGATTTCATCCACAAACGAACAAATGATGCGAACTCCAATAATATCATGAAGCAAAGAATATTCATCGCCTATCTTTTTCATAACACTTTTGTGGTGATTTGATTCTAGAAGTCGTATATTGTATACAAGCTAATGAACTCGAATGAATCGTATTTAAAACAGAATTGAATACTTTCTTAAACTGATCATAGTCAGAGCCATAAAATTCTTGATATGTCATATATAAAACATACGAAATAAAACTTAAAATATGCTTAAAAAAAGTTAGAGATTGCTCTCTAACTAAAATAATATCCTTTATAGTCATAATAATAAATTCGATAAATAAATCGATCATTTTTCTTTATACTGAACTGTTGTTTAAGATTTCCATCCGCATCATAAATGGATAATAGTCCTGCAATTCCTGAATCTACGACAATATGATCACCTAAATTTTGTGCACTCGATACATAGGCACTAAACGGAACTTCAAACGAATGAACCAATGTATATGTCCCTTCATTTTCATCCACTAAATATTGATAGTAATAGGATGTCGTGCCTTCTGTAATACTTGTTTGAATCCCTTCATTTACCGTCCAATCATAATCTTTTCTTGTCTTAGAATATCCAAAATTATTATCAAACATGTAGAGATAGTATTGACCATATTCTAATGAATCATCTTCCATATATGTTACGGTATGTTGTCCTCCACTCGTCAAGAAGTCCCCTACTTTTGTATATAAATACTTTGTATAGTCTGTATCTTTCCAGAAATCTTCATTGCCTATGATATAGCCAATGCTTGGATTTGTGCTTACATCATTGATTTTAATGATTGAACTTGTTTCTCGAGAAGAAAGAATGACACTATCATCATTTAGATATTGAAGTGTATTGATATGCATCCAATCCCATTTTGAACATTCTTTATGATCCGTACTCTCTTTGTAGCTTTTAAACAAATCTTCTAGATCTAATACTTCACTTACTTCTTCGCTATCTACATCTAATTTAATAATACAATCTTCTACACTATTCTTTTCTTCATTTGTAGCTAATAAAATCAAGTTTCCATCCTGATCAAATTGATAATCGTGATGAACTATATAATTACCCAAATTATAAATGTGTTCAATCATACCCAAATGATTGATGGCAGCCATTCTATGTGTAGATACACTCATATATAAGATTTGATTTTGCATCAACATACGATGAGAACGATATCCAATAATTGGAATTTCCCCACGCAAAACGCCATTTGTATCATACATATAGACAAAGTCTTGATCATCCGCATCATTTCCTAATAGTGTATATAAACCATTGCCTAAATATTGTTTAGAACCAGATACTTGTTTAAGTTGTATATCTTCATCACCTAAAAGAGATCCCATTGTATAATTTGTACTTACACTTTGACTTGTGCCATCCTTATAGGTAGCTGTAATTGTGATGGTATTTGTACAATTTGGAATCAAACCAATCAATTGAAACTCATGTTCCTTTTGATATTCTTTAGCCTGATTCGCTGTAGCTGTAAAATCTGCATAATCACTGCAACTCACTGTATATGTAATTTTAGCTACTTTAGATGTATTAAAATAAACATACATCGATTGTGTATTGGTTGAAAAAGGATTGTATTTCATAAATATATTTTGAAGTGTATAGTTTCCATTTCCTTTTTCATGTTCTAAATCCGATAATGCTTGTTCTTGAAACTCCATCGTATAAATTTTATTGACAGTAACTGTAGATTGACTATCTTTATAAATTCCATATCCAATCGTGAGTCCAATAATCAGCACAAAAATCAATATATTTCCAAGTTTTTTCTTCATAACAAATTCACCTCGAAATTATTGTATTATGTTTTTCTTAAGTTTTCCTTAAGTTTTCTTAAGATTTTAATGGAAATTTCAATTTGTCAAAAAAAAAGAAATAGACATGATTATTCTAAGGGCATGAAAAGTATAATCACCTATTTCGTAAGTGAGTATACTGATTCAAACTTAAATAAACCTTAAAAGATGTGAAGATACAAATTAAGAATTCTAGAAAATGTTATTGATGTGGTGATGATACTATATGGAAATGAAGTGGATACTGTATTAGAAAAGGTGATAACTTTTCTTCCTAAATTTGAAATCTATAAGAATAATGAATATATAGGTTGTTTATCGAAAGAACTATCTTTCTTTACTCCACATTATTACATTGACTACAACGGATGGCATATTGATGGAACTCTTACTGAATGGAACTATACACTTGTGGATGAAAGCTATGATATTGTAGCGATTATTCGTATAGAAATATTTAATGTAACCGATACTTATGTCATTGATGTCAAAGATCCAGAAAATGCATTGGATGCGCTTATGTTTGTCTTGGCTATTGATGCAAAAAAGTGTACTAGAAACAAGCGACAAAATTTTTAGCACTCATCTCTTGACTGTGCCAAATAATTGTACTATGATATTAGCAGTTAAATGACATAAGTGCTAAGGAGGATTCAATATGCGCTATTACCCTAATTATTTTGATGACTTTTTCAACGATACTAAAAAACAAGATACAAATACTGTATTAAGAACAGACATTTATGAAAAAGATGGATATTATCAAATCTGCATGGAGGTTTGTGGTATTCAAAAAGAAAATATTCAAATCGAATTAAAAGATGGCTACTTAAAGATCACAGCTACTCGTAATATCAACAAAGAAGATACGCGTGTGCTTCGTCAAGAAAGATTTACTGGAACTTATTCTCGTTCTTTCTATATTGGTGAAGGCTACAAACAAGAGGATATCAAAGCTCATTTTGCCAATGGAGAGTTATTTATCTTATTACCTACAAAACCTGTAAAGCATGAAGAAGAAACAAGATATATCAATATTCAATAGTGAGAGACTTGCGTCTCTCATTTTTTGGATTATACTATTCTTAATCAAGTGGAGGTATAGATAATGAGTGTATTAGATCAAAATATTGCGATCTTCAAATATTTTGAAGAAATCTCAAAGATTCCTCATGGATCATTTCATGAAGAAAAAATCGCAGACTATATAGAAAGTTTTGCGAAGGAACACGATTTTAAATATGTTCGTGATGACATGAATAATGTGATTATTTATAAGGATGCTACACCAGGCTATGAAGATCACGATACTGTCATGTTGCAGGCGCATATGGATATGGTGTGTGAAAAAAACAACGATGTCGATTTTGACTTTGAAACCGATGCTTTGAATTTATATGTTGAAGATGGCTGGTTAAAAGCGAAAGGAACAACATTAGGTGCCGATGATGGATTTGGCGTTAGCTACATGTTGGCCATTTTAAGTGATGATACTCTAAAACATCCAAACCTAGAATGCGTTTTTACTGTGCAAGAAGAAGTGGGCCTATTAGGATCTATCCATTTAAAGAAAGAATACTTCCAAGCCAAGAAAATGATTGGTTTAGATGGAGGTGGTGAAGTTAGTACTTGTACCACAACAAGTGGTGGTCGCTATGCCTATGTCGATAAACCATGCACGTTTGAAGAAGTAAATAAACCAACCTATAAACTTATTGTCAAAGGATTAGATGGAGGTCATTCAGGTGCTTGCATTGATCAAGAGAAGGGTAACTCCATTAAAATCTTATTTAGAGTTCTGCAAACATTAAAAGATATTCAAATCGTATCTGTAAATGGTGGATTGAAAGAGAATGCGATTCCTAGAGAAGCAGAAGCAATTTTCGTTTCAGACAGTATGCCAAATATTGATTCTATCGTAAAAGATCTAAAAACAGAATTTGAATTTAGTGATAGTAAACTCGACATTCAATTGGAAGAAACAGACAAAGCGACTAAAGCTTTTACTTTAAAAGATACAAACGAATTGATTACACTATACTACTTACTACCAAATGGTTTGCAGCATAAGTCTATGGCTATTGAAGGACTAACACTAGCTTCCCTTAACTTAGGTAAGCTAAGAACAGAAGACAATGTTGTAAAATGTGCATTCTGTATTCGTTCCCCATTAGAATCTATGAAAAATGAATTAGGCAATAAAATCAATATGATTGCACAATTATGTCATGCAACTGAACATGAAGATACAAACTTCTGTGGTTGGAACTATGAAGCTAACAGTCCATTAAGAGAAAAATTAAAAGAAATCTTAAAAAAACAAGGTGTAGAAATGGAAACGGAAGCATCCCACGGAGGTATGGAAACGGGTATAATAAAGAGATTGATTCCAGATTTAGATATCATCACATACGGTCCTATTGCCGAAGGATGCCATACGCCAGAAGAAAAATTAAACCTAGAATCTTTTCAAAAAGCATATAAAAACTTATGCGATTTGATTGCAGAATTGTAAGAGAAGTCTATACTTCTCTTTTATTTTGTGCTATAATATTTAAGCACATGGCGCGTTCGGCAAGCGGTTAAGCCACAGCCCTCTCAAGGCTGTATCACGGGTTCGAATCCCGTACGCGCTACCATTCATCAATTACTCCTTTACATAAAGGAGTTTTTTATTTTTTCATCATTAATATACACTTTATATACACTTTTTTTGAATTTTTCTATTTTTTGCCATGTTTTTATTTTAGCAAAAATAAAAAGTACATCACTAGATGCACTCTTCAATCTTTCGCTTTTCAAGATACTTGATCTTTTCATCATGGACCCATTCCATAATGACACGATAATTAGTCATTAAGAAATCTCTCCATTCTGGTTGAACAACAACTCTTCTTTTAAGGCCCCTGTCATTTTCAATGATATATGGAAGTCTATATTTTTCATTATAATCTTTAATTGTTTCTATAATATCTTTAGGTCGATTCCAAATTGGATCATTACCACCTACATCCACCAAAAAACTCGATAATAAACGATATGGTGTCTGCATGATCAAAAGCTTCTTGTATTCCTTTAAAGCTTCATCATGCTGCTTTACACAAATAATAATTTCTTGTTTCGAACAATTTTTAGGCAAATACTTTTGAATGCTTAAAATCGCATTTTCCAATGCGTTTGTACGCTTTTGATGAATCAATGGACCCAAATGATATCCTTTTTCGACCACATCGTCATAGGCTAAAGAAATCATTTCGTCTAAGATTTCATCAAATTCAATTGTATCCCTATAAATCATTAAATTTAACACAGCCTCTAACCAATAGAAAGAATAAGAAGAACTCGTAAATTCTAGAATCTTCTCAAAATAATCCAATCGTAGTTCAAAACTATATAAATCTAAGAATTGTAATCGCTCGACATCTAACATACCCTTATTTTATCAGTTCTGTGTACTTTTTAGAAGATGCTTTACACTTTTCTACCGGATATTTCTTTTTATTTTGTTCTAATTTCATCAACAAAATCTCTTCCATATCCACACCTAGTTTGTTGGCCATTAAAATACAATAATTCATCACATCTGCCAATTCTTCACAAACATGTTGCTTATCATATTCATTATTCCATTGAAAGCATTCCAACAATTCTCCTGCCTCAATACTAATCGATTTACCCAAATTTTCTGGATTATGAAACTGATCCCAATCTCTTTCCTCATTAAACTTTAAGATTTCTTCAACTGCCCTTTTCATCTTGCCCCTCCTTCATTCAATATTTCTTCGGTGATATGCCATACACCTTTTTAAATGCCTGAATAAAATATGTTACATTATTAAAACCAACAATCTCTGATATTTCCGTTACATTCAGCGTGGCATCTTTTAAAAGATTTGTTGCCTTCTGTAACCGATACTGAATTAAATACTCATATGGCGTTACATTTAACATCTTATTAAAACAACGATTGCATTGTGCAATACTCATCGTTCCTGCATCCGCAATATCTTTTAAAGAAAGTTCATCCGCATAATGCGTATGAAAATATATATAAGCATCACTTTTCCAATACTTCAATATCTACAATATCCTCTATTTGTATTTGAATATTTTCTTTAAAAAATAGAGTCTTATTTAATTCATCCAACCACTTATAAGATAAAACACTCTTTAAGTACTGACCACCACTTTTTGTCTTATCCTTTTCAAAATATATAATTCTGCATTTTGATTTCAATTTAACCATCTCAACGATTTTCTCATTGATTTCAAGCTTTTCTTCATTCGATAAAATTCTTTTTTCCTGCGTGATTCTACCCTGTTCTATCACAGCTTCTTTATGACCAGTTAAAGCTGCAAAAGGTGCAAATTGAGCGGCACGATCTGACATCGGCATCTTGGGGTATTTACTTTTAGGACGATCCATTGTATACCATCTTTCATCCATTATGCCTTATGCCCTCCAATCTGCTCATTTCGCTCTTTGGCCTTAGCTCCCTTTTCAAAATCCGTTCCCTTTAAAATTGAATTCTTACCATACTTATTCTTTATTTTTAAAGTTACCTTTTGAAGATCATTTTCCTTCTTTAATTCTTCTTCATCTACATTTGAAAATAAATCCATCTGTTCAAAGCCACGATTCTTTTCATCAACCACTTCAACAGCTGCCACATTGATTCTTCGCACTAATAAACTAGAATCCACATGCCGGTCATATACATCTAATATATTTTGAATTAGAATTGAATTCGCATTTGTCTTTTGAGGTAAATGAACAATTTTATTTAAGCTTTTCGGCAAGACTCTCCCATAAAAATCAACCATCGTTTCGCCCGTATAATTCTCATTTACTTCATAACCAATAGTAAGAACCACTTTATTTGTCACCAAATGTTTATCCACCAAACTTAAAGCTAAAGATTCCACCATTTCCTTTACTAAAATCTTAGCCTTTTCTTTTTCATACCCACAAGATAAGACTTGTCCCGAACCAATACTATTCTTTTCTGGCTTATACGCCTTAATATCTTCCATTGTACAAGGTTCATATCCCCACGCATGATCAATCAATAGTTCAGCATTTACACCAAATGTCTTAAATAAAACATCCTCATGTTCTAAGCTAAAAGCACAAAGCTTGCCCATTGTATCAATACCTAGTTTATTTAATCTTTTCTCATACCCTTTTCCAACACGCCAAAAATCAGTCAAAGGCTTATGATTCCACAACAATTTGCGATACCTATACTCATTTAAAGCCGCAACACGAACCCCATTTTCATCTGGATCTTTATGTTTGGCCACAATATCCATTGCCACCTTGGCAAGATATAAATTGGTACCAATACCTGCCGTAGCCGTGATGCCAGTTGTTTCATAAATATCTAGAATCATTTTCATCGCAAATTCTTTTGGTGTTAAGCGATACGTATTTAAATATGGTGTCGCATCAATAAACACTTCATCAATAGAATATACATGAATATCCTGACTTGAAACATACTTCAAATATATATTATAGATTTGCGTACTGATATCCAAATAGTATTTCATTCTTGGAGGTGCAATTAAAAAATCGACTTCAAATCTAGGATTCTGCATTAGGACTTCATCATCTGCTGACTTACCATCAAAACGCAAAAATCCCTTTTTCCTTTTAGCATTCACATCTCTAACCTTTTGATTCACCTCAAACAAACGACACCGTCCACCAATTCCATACTGCTTTAAAGAAGGCGATACCGCTAAACAAATTGTTTTTTCTGTTCTAGAAGTATCCGCCACCACAAGATTGGTTTTTAAAGGATCCAATCCTCTAGAGACACATTCACAAGAAGCATAGAATGACTTTAAATCGATAGCCAGATAAATCTTTGAGTTCATGAACGAGTAATCTTTTTAAGAAGACCATTTAATTCATCCAAACCAGAAGTCACTTCATTCAATTGACCTCTTAACGTAGGAATCATCTGTTTCATTTCTTCTTTTACAGCTTGTTTCTTTTTTTTCTTTTGATATTTCTTCACCATATTTATTATATTCATATTTAAAACTCCAATCGCATTTGGTACCACACTACACCACCATGAACACTTGAGGATACACCCTCATTTTTAAATCCAAACTTACTATAGTAAGGCACCAATCTATCTTTACAAGTTAACACTAACCCTTTTCGCTTTTCTTGTCTAGCCATATGAATCATCGCATTCATGATCTTCGCGGCATAACCCTTTCTTTGATAATCCGGCAAAGTATTTAATCCAAATATCATTTGCCAGTTCCCATCTTCATCATGCATCGAAGCATCACTATACATTTCATCCGTTAAATCTCTTTGGTTTGTACAAAAGCCATCGAGAAAACTAATCAATCGCTCTTCTTCAAACAAAAGAAGAAAATGATTCGCATATACATTTAATCTTTCTTGAATCTCTTTTGAAGTCGCTGCTTCATTGGGTGGAAAACATGTCGCTTCTACCTTAGACAATATTTCTGCATCTTCAATCGTTCCTTTTCGAATCATGAAATCACCTCGTACGTATTATACCAAAAAAGAAGTGATTACTCACTTCTTAATGCCTCTACAGGATCTTTTTTACTCGCAATCTTGGATGGAATCAATCCTGCAAGAATGGTTAATACTAAATCAATGAAAATCAAGAATACAGCTCCATTGACTGGTAATTTGGCAATATGCGCAACACCAGTCATATTCTCAACGACCACACTAATTGGAACATTTAATACAAGTGTAATTAGTATGCCTAATACACCACTAATCAATCCAATAATGAATGTTTCTGCATTAAATACACGCGTAATATCTTTCTTACTAGCACCAATTGATCGTAAAATACCAATCTCTTTTGTACGCTCTAATACTGAAATGTAAGTAATAATACCAATCATAATACTAGATACAATGAGAGATACAGATACAAAGGCAATCAAAACATAACTAATGATATTTACAACACTTGTTACTGAACTTAACATAGTTCCAATAAAATCATTATACGTAATCACATCGCTCTTTGTCTGTTTCTTATTATAAGAAGTAATCAAATCACTCAGCTTTTCTTTTCCATCAAAACTTGACGCATACAAAGAAATCTTTGTCGGAGTTGAATAATCTACAACACCAAGTTTTGTCAAATTCGAATCATACGTCGCATTGATATTCTCATTATACGTATTCATGTAATTCATCAATTCTTCTTGCGACATACTTGAAAGCTGCATCATCTGCTCATTTGTAAGATTTGACATGCTCATCTTTTGACCTGAAGCAAACTCTGTTTGCGTAAAAATATTGATATTTGGATTTGTCTTTTGTTCTTTTACAATTTCAGCATTCTCCGTCTTAGAAGTTACATACTCTTCCATAGCCTTTGTATAATACACACCACCCATTGTTGGTTGTGAAACCGTGGATTCACTTGGCTTAATAATTCCAACCACCTTGATTTCAGGACTCTTCGAAACAACATCCTTCATATACGATTCATTTTCACTTTGGTTGATCCACAAACCATTTACCTTTTGATATAAATCGCTATTTAGAACCAATCTAAACTTCAAATTTAAGATATCGTCCACACTATAAGATTTTAGGTTTGTCTTTGAAATCTTGTCCGTCTCTCCATTTAAAATCTTCTGATAATTTTTAACCAATTCATCCTGATCTAATAATCCTAAGGAATAAAGTGCATAATCCGTAATCTCATTATTTTCATCGACCTCTAAAGCCACCTCATTATAGTTTGTTGGCCACTTACCTTCGACAAGCTGATACTCATCATCTCGAAGCTTTTTCGATTCGGGTAAAGAAAGCCACACTTGATCATTGGTCATAGCACTTGAATCCATGAATTGCGATTGAATGGACATCATATCCGACATTCCTAGTTTATCCAACAAACCATTTGGCGATACTTGCACTAAGCCAGAATCTGTATTTTCATTATAAACCTGAAGATTTAAATTATAATCATACTCAATCGCTTTCGCCGTCTTTCTAAATTCTTTACCCTTATTACTTTCAATATACGATTTAAAAGCCGATAAGTTATTCTTTTTTGAACTCGATAAAGATTCTAATACATCCTCCACATAAGGACGAGAATAGATTTTAGAATCCGTATGTTCTTCTGTCTTTTTCTTCATACCCATCATCGTTGTCATTAACGTAGACACATCACTTGAATTAGCTTGAATCTCAATCGGATAACTGGCCATAGTATCATTTTCCATTTGATCAATGTAGGACTGCATACCATGCGACAATGACATAATCAATGCGATTCCAATAATACCAATACTTCCGGCAAAAGAGGTTAAAAATGTACGTGTCTTTTTTGTCATTAAATTATTTAAACTTAATGAACAAGCCATTTTAAAAGACATGCCTGGTCTTTTTAACACACTCGTATCCACATTGGTTTCTGATTCATTAAAAGGATTAGAATCCGATACTAAAGTACCATCCTTTAAGCGTATAATTCGACTCGAATATTCATCTGCCAATTGCGGATTATGGGTAACCATAATGACAAGCTTATCTTTTGAGATATCCTTTAAAATCTCCATAATCTGCACACTTGTTGCACTATCCAAAGCACCAGTTGGCTCATCGGCCAAAATAATATCTGGATTATTGACAATAGCACGGGCAATGGCCACTCGCTGCATTTGTCCACCCGACATCTGAGTTGGCTTTTTATGAATTTGATCCGAAAGTCCAACTTTATTTAAAGCCTCTATAGCTCTTTTTCTTCTTTCCTCTTTGTTGACTCCCGTTAGTGTTAAAGCCAATTCTACATTACTTAAAACACTTTGATGCATAATCAGATTATAAGATTGAAACACAAAACCAACCTGATGATTACGATACGTATCCCAGTCTTTATCACTATAATCCTTTGTACTCTTTCCATTGATAATTAAATCACCAGAAGTATAATGATCTAAACCACCAATAATATTTAGAAATGTAGTCTTGCCACATCCACTCTGTCCAAGTATTGAAACAAATTCATGTTCACGAAAAGAAAGTGATACACCTTTTAATGCATGTACAATTTCATCTCCTGAAACATAATCTTTAATAATATTTTTACATTGAAGCATAAAAAGCCCTCCACATTTTCTTAATTATAGAAAATTATCTCTTGATTTTTCAATCGACTGATTTTAACATATTGTTACGAAAGCAACAGGTGTTGATTATGAATAGAAAAATACAAATGACAAAAAAATTAATTCGAGAAGTTTTATTCGAATGCCTAAAAGAAAAAGACATCAATAAGATTACCATTTCTAGCTTATGTCAAAAGGCTGATATCAATCGTTCCACCTTTTATAAGTATTATGGTAGTCAATATGATGTCATTAAAGAAATGGAACAAGAAGTCATTCAATTGATCAATGAACAATTAAATGATCAACCAAAAGAAACTTCTTTTATCCAATTACTCCAATTTTTAAAATCCAATAAAGAAACCATCAAAATCTTTTTTGAATGTAATGTCGACAATGAATTTCCTAAACAAGTTCTAGCACTCGATTCCATCAACAATCAGCTTGAACAAGTCTCACAAAATAATCCATACATCAAAAACTACATTCTTTTTGGATCCTTGGCAACCATCCAACAATGGATCGATGCAGGATGTATTGAATCTTGTGAAGAAATTGCGAATATCATCAACAGTATTGTAGATAAATTAGTACGTTAATCAAGAATTCGCTTATTGTATACACGAATTGAAATCCTCATAGAAATAAAATATAGAATAAAACTTGTAATCAATAAACCTACACTAAACATTGTAGGATCTAATGTATTCAATAATGATTCAATCGATTGAAAGAACTTAGGAATAAATTGATTTAAGAAAGCGAATAAGAAGGTACATCCAAACACAACCACAAATAAAACAATTCTTCCTTTTTCGTTGCCTTCCTTTAATTGAAAAGGCAAAGATAGAGCTAACAACAACAAAGCGGTTGATAAGATTATAAGTGTTTCCATGAAGCCACTTTTACTAAAACAACCTAATATTGTGACAAACACAAAACCAATCCCTGTAATAATCAAAGAAAACAAATATTTTTCTTTCACATAATCCGATTTAGAAATAGGTAACGTAAACAAAGTCTTTAAGCCGTGATTGGCTTCATCATACGAAATTGTAGATAAGCTTAATATCGCAAGAAACATCAAAATATAGCCTGTCGCAAATGAAATATCATTTATCCCACCAATGATTCCAATGCACACCATAAACAATATGACTTTCTTACTTTTTATCATCAACAAGAAATCTTTGACTAACAAACCCTTCATATAGTTTCCCCCTTGATCATATATTCCATCAAATCATCAATATGTGCTTTTTCAATGACTAGATTTGGATAGTTTTCTACATAAAATTGTCTTTCATTTGTAAGATACGTCGTGCCTATCCTTTTTAATGCATAACTTAAATCCACAGTTTCATCTACACCCTTTAATAATGCATATGATTCTAAATCCTGTTCTTGTAGAATGATTTTTCCTTTTTCAACAAAGTAAAATTCATCACACAAGCCTTCCAAATCACTTGCGATATGCGAACTAATCAATATGGAAACCTCTTCATTTTGTTTCATATAATCCCGCAACAAATCTAACACTTCGTTTCGTGCAATCACATCTAAACCACTCGTTGGTTCATCCAACAATAATATTTTCGCATGAAGACTTGTCACAATAATGATCTTCAGTTTTGAAAGCATACCTGTAGAATATTCTTTTAATGGTTTCTTTGAATCCAGTTCAAATCGAGAAATCATAGAATCAAAATAATCACAATCAAAATGTGTATAGGAATACATTAGAATCTTTTTAATTTCAAGAACATTTAAAACCAAACTAAAACTCGAATCATTCCATACAACACCAATTTCTTCTTTATTCACTTGATTTGTATGTTTATCATCATCTTCAATTAAACCAAGATACAATTTAAACAAAGTGGTCTTGCCAGAGCCATTACGACCAATTAAAGCCGTTATTGTTCCTGGCTTTAATTCAAGTTTACAATCCAATTTAAAATCATTATATGTCTTTACAAACCGCATATTCTTATTCCTCCATCAAGATTTCAAATAAATCTCTAATTTCATCCTGTGATAAATCATAAGATTTCGCTTTATCAAGTACCTTCTCTAAATTCTTTTGAATCTCAACTACACGCTGCTCATGTACCAACCCAGGATTTACCCCCAACACAAAAGAACCTTTACCTTGAACCGTTCTACATAAGCCATCCGCTTCTAATATGTCATATGCTTTTTTAACAGTTAAAGCCGATATTTTTAAATCTTTTGATAGACCACGAACACTCGGTAAAACATCTCCTTCTTTTAACTTACCATCCACAATGTTTTGTTTCACTTGATTCACAATCTGTTCATAAATAGGAATCATTGAACTATTATTGATAATAATCATTGTATCACCTTCTATATAACAGTATATATCAGTATATATCACTTGTAAAGAAAAAAATTAGGATAAAAACATCCTAATTCAAATGTCATCATTAAACTATAACGTGCATATAGAAACTAAGCCGTGCATTTAGCGAGACAGAACACAAACCGTTAAAGTACAAACGGGTAATACTCACTTGAAACGGTGAAACTAAAAACGAGTAACGTAGTCTAGAATTAGACCAATGTTTTCGTGAAACTAAGTATTACATTTACGAAAAAGATCATTCTCACTTCATGAAACTAAGAATTACATTTGCTTATTCGTGCTCAATAAAGCACAAATAACAAAGAAACATTAAGTCTCTTTGTTATTAGGGATTCGATATGTAATCACAGATGTTCTTAGATGCAGGTGCTTTCGATGTAGGTCTTCTCTTTTTACAACTTGGACAAAC
>ENA-ORSA01002152-ORSA01002152.1-human-gut-metagenome-genome-assembly--contig:-NODE-2152-length-14501-cov-5.015783_pt1 | contig 14501 bp, 17 predicted proteins | sample MGYA00242179_ERZ509142 | MGnify/ENA primary metagenome ERZ509142 (study PRJEB26280, sample SAMEA2338659) | human gut metagenome | biome: human gut; feature: human-associated habitat; material: faeces... | reverse complement strand
GACCTATCAGGAATTTTGTTCTCACCTTAAAGTCTGAAACCCCGCATAAACACTGACTTTTTTGATACCCGTAATCAAAGGGGGGAAAATAGCCGTCCCACACTTCTTAGTGTAGCGTCAGCAATAGGAGGTATGCCTATCGATAACATTCTTTTTTGCCTGTAAAATATGTTGTGAGGCGAAAAAGTCTATGTTGTCAAACCTCCGCTATTCAAAAGTACGATTAAAGCTACGTGTTTCGTACCTTTTTGGAAAAAGTCTCGTACCTTTTCGGAATCTCATGGTGACCTATCAGGAATTTTGTTCTCACCTTAAAGTCTGAAACCCCGCATAAACACTGGCTTTTTTGATACCTGTAATCAAGAGAAAAATAGACGCCACCACACTTCTTGGTGTAGCATCAGCAATAGGAGTTATCATAACTATTTACTTTTGAAAATCCATATTGTATACTAAATATCAAATACGCAGGACAACGCGGCATAAGGCCGTGCTCCTAGAAAAGAAGAAGAAAAACAACATGGAGAAAATGAAAGATCTGGCATATTATAACGGAAAAATTACCAGCATTGACGATATGATGATCCCGGCCAATGACCGCGGATTTTATTTTGGAGACGGCATTTATGAGGCGGCAATGGTATTTGATTATAAGATCTATGCGCTGCAGGATCATCTGGACCGTATGTTCAACAGCGCAGCCATGCTCCGCATTGAGCTTCCTTATACTAAGGAAGAAGTCGGCGCGCTTCTGACCGACCTGGTACAGAAGCTGGAGAGCAGCTGCCAGTTCCTGTACTGGCAGGTAACCAGAGGAACCTCTCCGAGAAACCATCTGTTCCCGGGTGAGGGCGTTTCCAGTAACCTGTATGTATACAGCAAGCCATGGAAGGGAGTGCAGATGTCCGATGAATACCGTCTCATCAGCATTCCGGATACCCGTTTCTACCACTGTAATATCAAGACCCTGAATCTGATCCCGAATGTGATGGCAGCCCAGCAGGCATCCGAGGCAGGCTGCAATGAGACCGTTTTTGTCCGGGACGGCTATGTGACCGAGTGTTCCCACTCCAATATTTCCATGGTGAAGGATGGCGTGTTCATTACCCATCCGCTGGACAACCTGATTCTTCCGGGAACCGAGCGGAAACACATCATCCGCTGGTGCGGTGAGCTTGGCATTCCGGTGAAGGAGCGGGCCTTTACCCTGGAGGAACTTTACACCGCAGATGAGATTCTGGTGACCAGCACCAGCCATCCAAGCATGCGTGCCATGGAACTGAATCAGAAAGCCGTCGGCATGAAGAATCCGGAGCTGATTCAGAAACTGCGGGACAAATACTTAAACGAAATCGGAAAATAATCTGCTGCAGCAGTTTCAGATGGAAAGCGGGAGGAATTCATACGTGGAGAGAAATCGAATCCGGGACTTCGGCATTGTGCCGGGGCGCCTGGAGACTGGAAAACGGAATAAGATTACCGATGTACCTGGCGTAAAAGTCGGGCACTGCACCGTAAAAACGGAGGAAAACCATACCGGCATAACGGTGATTGTGCCGGGAGCGGACAATGCCTTTGCGCAAAAGTACACGGCTGCTGCCTATGTCCATAATGGGTTTGGCAAGAGCGCCGGCCTGGTACAGGTGGAAGAGCTTGGTACCCTGGAAACACCCATTGCCCTGACCAATACCTTAAATGTGGGAAAGGTCTGGGATGCTATGGTGGATATTGTGGTGGAACAGTGTGAACAGGATGGTCTGGAGCCTATGAGTATCAATCCGGTCGTAGGCGAGTGCAATGACAGCCGCATCAATCAGATTCAGAAACGGGTTGTGGGAGCAGATGAAGTCCGCCAGGCCTTTGCGTCAGCTTCGGAAGAGTTCGAGGAAGGGGATGTGGGAGCCGGAGCCGGAACCATCTGCTACGGTTTAAAGGGCGGCATTGGTTCTGCTTCCCGCGTGATCCGGATCGGAGAGAAAGAATATACGATTGGCGTGCTGGTGCAGTCCAATTTTGGCGCAACGGAAGATTTTGTGTTAAATGGCGAATCGGTGGGAGCAAAGATTCTGGACTGGAAGCAGGAGAAAGATGATATGGCGGCATCAGAAGAGGATAAGGGCTCCATCATGAGCATCCTCGCCACGGACCTGCCACTGACCAGCCGCCAGTTAAGACGCATTCTCCGGAGAACCGGCGTGGGCATTGCCCGTACTGGCGGTTACACCGGACATGGAAGCGGCGAGGTCATGATCGGGTTTACCACAGCGAACCGGATTCCGTCAGGAGCAGAGGAAGAACTGCTGCAGATTCAGGCAATTCCGGAACATGTGATCAACCGGGCTTTCCTTGCGGCTGCAGAGGCAGAGCAGGAGGCTATTTTAAATTCCATGACGGCAGCAGAGCGGACCCGCGGACAGGCGGGAGAACTTTATTACAGTTTGTCAGAGTACCTGGAAGATCAGGATTCGAAACAGTAACAAATTTGTGCAGACAATCAACAGAAACTGTATAGAAAAAGCGGATTGCAGGATGAGAGAAACGAAATCTCTGTCTGCAGTCCGCTTTTGGTTTTGAAGTTATTTTGACAGAATATTTGTCAGCTGCTTTCTTCGCCGCTTCAATCAGTCCGGTAAACACCGGGAGCATATCATCGGATGCCACCAGCATGGCCTCCGGGTGCCACTGGATACAACGCACGTATAATATAACTAAGAGATTATATACTCATAAAAGCCAAACCAAAAGCCCTCGGGATAGCCATTCCGAGGGCTTTTGGTTTGTACTTTTAGGAAGATAAAACGATTTCCTGCCGTTCCGGGTAGTTTGTAAGAATCAGCCGATATTCGGCCGCACGAATGGCTTCTTCACCGCATTTAGAGGAAGGAAGCATTCGTTCACTAACGGCCACCGGAAAAACGATTTTGGCCGTTTCTCCAACGGGCACTGTGGAGATGTCTTTCATGCTTTGAACTCCGTTTACGGCCGCACAAGATTCATATTGCATCGCAAAAGTATCCGGGAAAGACATCAACTGCATTTGTGCAAGAGGCAGCCTTTCTTCCTCATTACTTTTATTTTCAAATGTGCAGGTAACTAATAAATACCATACGGAGCCGATTCCTGCATAAGATAAACTTCCCGCACCGTACTGTGCTTTCATTTCTTCTTCGGATAAAATCGTAAGTTCTTCCGCTCTTAAGGAAAAACCATTTACTTCCACCGTATCCCCAAGGCTATACTCTACAAGCGGTGCTGCCGGATACCGGGTATTGATCGTATAGATGCAAAACCCGCCGTATACTCCAACAAACGCCAACAGGACTGCAAGCAATATAACCGTGAGCCGTTTCATCGGTTTCTTCATATCCGCACTTCCTTTTCATTCAGCGAAGCTTGTACGTCAAAATGTTCTTTAATTTTTCCGTTTTCTATAATCAAAATTTCATCCGTCAGCAATTCCAGTTCTTCTTTATCGTGAGAAGCCACAATAATTACTGCGCCGTTTTTCTTTTGCTTTTCGAGCAGATCCCGCACCATAACTACGCCGGATTCATCCAAAGCGTTCGTCGGCTCATCCAACAAAATCAAAGCCGGGTTTTCCATAACAGCAGAAGCAATTCCAAGACGCTGCTTCATACCAAGTGAAAATTTTCGGTATTTTCGTGTATCTTCCGGGTCAAGCCCCACCGCAAGAATGGCCGCTTTAATTTCTTCATCGGAAATTCGATTTTGTATAGAAGCAATAGTCTTAAGATTTTGAAAAGCCGTGTAACCGCTGATAAACCCCGGATTTTCAATCAGCACACCGGCACTCTCTGGAAAGGAAATATCCTTGCCGATTATTTTGCCGTCTATGCACACGCACCCTTCCGTCGGATTGATCAATCCGCAAATTGCGCGCATCAGCATCGTTTTGCCGGAACCGTTTTTTCCGCGTAAACCGTAGATTTTCCCGCTCTCAAACGTATAGCTTACATGGTCAAGCACGGTCGCCTTACCGATCGTTTTTACATAGTCTTTTACTTCAACGCGCATTTGTACGTTCCCCCTTTAAATAAATGTCTTTTCGAGCAAAAATAACCGTACCGATTGGAATAAGCAAAAGAGATGCCAAAAGCCATATAAGGCAGGAAATCCAGACCAAATGCAGTTCATAGTATCGTGTTTGCATGCTGGCTGCCCAGATATACCACGGCGAATCCACAAATAGCGCAAGTGTAACAGAGCCGGAAAGCAAAATCAGCGTTACTGCCGGATTTACACCAAGCATCGTAATAAACTGCCCAATCAGCGATACGCTCAAAACAGCACAAAACGGTGCAGCCAACACATAAATGCCGGAAAGTCTTACGGTATAATGAAACATCGGGCACAGGGTTATGCCGGTTAAAATCAATGCAGCAAACGAAATCGTTACCGTGCAGACCATCCAACAGCATTTACTGAGCCACCATGCCGATTTACTGCCGGTTTTCATGAGCATGCACTCTCCGAAGCTTCCAAGGCTGCTGCTCGTATAATCATTTGTAATGAGAAGCAAAAAAATTTGAAAGCCTACCCATTCAAGGCACAGGCTTAAACTGTTGGGTGTAACCACATCATCTCCGAAAAACATCAAAGACAAAATGCCGGAAAGATCATGCGGCACTTCATAGCGCTGAAAAAGCATTCCTTTCAGCACGCAAAACGCCGCTAAGAAAAGCGCCGGCAGAAAGCGCCAGGCACGGTGCAGAACGCCCAACTTCCAATCGATGAAAAAAGCACGTTGAAAGCTCTGCAGCTGATTTTTTTGCTTGCGCACAGAAACTCACTCCTTACGCAAAAACTCCCTTTTTTCGGAAATTAAATAACCGATAAGCCCTAAAGCTGCACAGATGCATATCGGAATTAAAAAGCGAAATTCCGGCACAGCAGATAAGAGGTAATCCGCGGGCGAGATAAAGAGAGACGTAAATAATAACGGCTTTCCGTTAACGGCCATGACCGCTGCATCAAACCCAGCATATCCCATATACAAAATCCAACTAAGAATCTCCATTCCGAACCATTTTCCAAGCAATTCCACTGCCATCGGCAAAGCACAGGCGATCCACAGCGTCAAAAATTGGCTGCATAAAACGCGTACCGGCGAAAGAGCTCCAAAATACGTTTTAATTGCCTGCACCGTTTCTTCGGCACGAATATCCATGCAGTTACTCGCCGCCAAATAAGCAAAGCCGTCTTCGGGCAGTGCATTCCAGTTATAAAAGCTTTGTGGTGCATACCGAAATGAAAGCAGCCCGACAATGGCCATGCACACTACGGCAAGCAAAAAGCTCAAGATCAGTAAACACAGCCCCTGCCGTGCATATAAAGTGCTCTTGTTGTGAAAGCGCAGCAAAATATCATACGAAAAATCACCGTGCAGAACACGGTACGCCAAAAATAGCCCTACAATCGACAATACGACCGCCGTAAACCCGCGAAAACCTGCAAAAGAAAATATATCCAAACAGCAAAGATTTTCTACTGCATAGCCATCAGACCAAATCACCAGGTCAATGATGCAGTATAGGGAAACCGCGCAAATACCGATAATAAGCAACAGCCGCTTCCAGTGTGATGCTATTTTTCTCTTAAAGTAGAGCATATTTTCCCTCTTAGAATATATCTCGCTTCCGACCGGCCATAAAATAGCCGCCTATGCCGAGTGCAGCATAAATAATTGTAGAGATCAAAACCGATACAGCTTGATGATGGCTTCCCCCTGCAGGGTGCGCTAACATCAAAAAATAGAACGGATTTGCACCCATCAGTTCTGGAAAGGTAAGAAACGAAAATATCGTTGTAATCGCCATCCAAATGATAAACGGCGCAATCAGCACCAAAAAACGATTTTCAATGTAGAACGAAAACAGTAAGCCAAAGGAAGCAAATATAATACCATATACAGCGACCAGTAAGACCGCCAATACAAAATATAACGGAAAGCATGTAAAATACAGCTTTCCCCACAGCGAAAAGCTGCCGGAAAGCACTATTTCGCCGCCATAAGCATACGGCTGAAAATAAGGAACCTTCATTGCCACAAGGAAAAAATCAAGCAGAAAAGGTACCGTAACCACAACTGCAGCCGTTGCAGCCACCGCGATGAACTTTGCAACATAATAACTCTTTGCCGTAGTCCTCGTCAAAACAGATTTTATGTAGCCGCTGCGCATATCAGCACTTAAAGAGGCTGCCATCGGCAAGGCCGCCAGAATCGGCATAACCGTCATAAACACGCTGGCTTGTCCGTCTAATGTCATTCCCATCAAGCTTTTAGCCACATTATTCGGCGGAAACATCATTTTTTCGTTCCAATAAATAACATCTCCTGCATGAGAAAAGCCCACCGGCGCCCCTTCCATGCAACAGCCATGCCAAACTGCGATCGCACAGCCTATGAGTAAAGCCAACCAAAAGCCATACCCCGTAAAACCGCGCCGTAACTCCGATGAGATCAAGCGTTTGTTCATACCGCCACCTCTTTCTATGCAGCAAACCAGTCGTTCACGATCTCCGTAACATCAAACTCAACTGCGGTAACACCGTAATCACTGATTGTAAAAGCATATTTGAACTCATTTTCCTCATATGTTGCAAGTGTATAATATTTTTCTTCATCAAGAAGATCGTGCACTCCATCACGCTTTGCAGCCTCGTAATCTGTAATAACAAACGTAAAGTTATTTCGCATCAACATAACGCACAAAACGTCTCTCGTTTCCCCTGCGTGAACCCAAATATGACCGGAATCTCGCGGGTCTTCCTCTGTGGTCGTTTTCTCTGCTATGCCGGATTGTAAAATGTGTTTATTACATCTGTTTTCTGAAGCATCCAAAGTATATCCATCTAAATTATATTGAGCAAGCCCCGTATTACCGGCCAAAAATTCCATATGGTCTATTTTACCGTTATATGTAAGGCGCAGTGTGGTGTATACAAACACATAATCCGGGTTTGTAATCGTGCCGGATTCATCCAATCCACACTCTTCTCCAAACCACCCATCCTCTTCAGTCAAACCATATTCCAATGCGTTTGAAGCATGTACATCGGTAACTTCAATATTTAGGCCGTTATCCGCATGATAAACCGGTGCTTCGCCGCTCTCCGTCGTAAGCGTACCGTCGTCTTCGCGCAAAATCTGATAGGTCTGCCTGCTTTTCATCCACTCCGGCTTCCGATCATACGTATTTTCATATAACTCTTTTGGTGTCATAGATTTTGCGAGCGCCAACATTTCTTCCGAGGGGCCGTTGTAGGTAGAAGGATCATCGTTATACCAGTATTCTCCCATCATAATTTGCTCGGAAGTTAACCCTGCATTCGGGTCTTCACTGCTCGATGATGCACTTTCTGTCAATTCTGCCGCATCGGAGGATTCGGAAGCTTTGCTTTCTTCGGAAGAATTCATCTCCGCCGACTGACTTTGTCCAACGCTGCTCCGTATTGGGTTATTTCCAAGTGCAATGCCGATAACGATCAGAACCGCACAAACGCACAGAGCCAAAGGGACAATGACTTTCCCCTTTTTCATACATTCACCCCTTAAACCAGTCGTTCACGATCTCTGTAATATCAAAAGCAGCCACTTGTGTTCCGCTGGAACTAATGGTAATTGCATATTTGAACGCCGTTTCCTCGTACACTCCGGTAGCATAGTTTTGCTCCATAACCTCCAAATTCGAAACGCCGTCTTTTGCTGCCGCTTCATCATTCACAACTACGTATGAAAATTTATTTTGAATCAACACAACGATCAGCACGTCTCGGGGTTCCCCGGGACGAACCCAAACATGCCCGGAATTACGGGGGTCTTCTTCCTCTGTTGTAGACACAGCCACCCCATTTTCCAATATCGTCTTATCACTTGCATTTTCTCCCCCGCCTAAAGGGTAGCCATCCGGGTTATATTGTACTACGTCACATTCGCCAATAAGAAATTCTATATAATCAGCCGTCCCCTCGTAATTTAAACGCAGGGTAACGTATGCCAAAACATAATTAGGATTCGTGATTTTGCCGGATTCATCCATTGTGCAGTCTCCATCAACAGAATAAGTAAAGCTTCCATCTTCCTGCGTCAACCCGTATTCTAACGTATCGGAAACGTGTACATCCATCACTTCGGCTTTGAAGTCGCCTCGGGTATAAATCGGTGCTTTGCCCGTTTCTGTTGTCGATGCACCGTCTTCCGCACGCAAAATATGATACGTCTGGTCACACGCCAACCATTGCGGTTTCCCATACATACTTTCATATTTTTCTTTGGGCGTCATGGCTTTTGCAGGTGTCGAAACCTCTGCGGAAGAAGTTTTGCTTTCTGAAGAAGTCTCTTCCGAAGACAAAATTTCTTCCGCAACGGAAGGTGGCAATTCTGTATTTTCTAACGCCGGGCTTTTTCCGAGCACAACGCCCAAAACAGCCAAAATAACGCAAACGCACAGTGCAACAACTGCAGCTTTCGATTTCATAGGATCACCTTTTACCAAGGAAAGATCAATCAGGAGGGCAATTTCATTTTTTACACGTTACTTTTTCTGAAGCAAAAGTTCAATTAAAATGCTTCTGGCCGGTTAAATACTATCCGGACTCCATACTCCATGAACATTATGATAGCTCTTACCGCTAACGCCAACTAAAACAGCATAATCATATCCATCTTCCTTAACCCAACTGGATATATAGTGCCATTCCCCAGCAGAAGTAAATCTTACATAATCGGAATCATATCTCGCTGCCTTGTGATAAGACGACGGCAATGAAGTTCCACAGCCTCCCGGAATATTTTTTGCTTTTGCTCCTGCGCCGTAACACGTAACGTAATACGCACCACCCATATCCGTCATTTTAGCATATAAAGAAGATGTGTCTTCTTTTGCTCTGGATTTTGTCCAACTCATAGGTGTAGTTGCGTTAAAAGTAAACGTGAATGCTTCATCATCATTATTTTTTGCACTAACAGTGGTTATTCCCAACGATGCCACAAGCATTACGACCAGTAACGCAGAAATAATTCTCGATACCTTCTTGCTTTTTAACATAATCTTCACCCTTTCCTTTAACTGGCTTCATTGCCCTCCTGATTGCACAGAAGTGAAACACACTCACTTTCTTAGGCTCATTATAGTCACGGAATATTTGGTTTTCAATTCGCAAAACTAATAATTAAGTTAAAAAAAATTGTTTATTTTATCACTATAATTAGTCACACACTTGAAAACATCCTACTGCTGTCGTATAAAATAAGCAAAACGATAGAATGCTCATTTGGGCAGATGAAAACCCCCGGAGGTGCAAGCTCCGGGGGTTTTCATTATAGCTTATTGGTGTTGGGCAGCTATTCTATTTCTATCCACATTATCCGAATAGAGGGTAGCTGCAGCGATTCGCCTTCTCAAACATTAAAACAGATCACTATGTGATCCTGTTCTAATCAATTCCAAAATAAGAGTTTCATGTATTACCTTGTAAACTAAAAGCCAATCTGGTTGAATGTGGCATTCTCTCATGCCTTTATAATTCCTTGAATTTACAAGAGCGTGATCTCGATATGCTTCCGGCAAAGGTTCCTCTTTACACAGCAGCATAACGACTTCATTTAACTTTTTCGGATCGCAGCCACGTTTTAACGCGAGTTTATAATCCCTTTTGAACTGCCCCGTAAATTCCGGTTTAAGCATTCAGAGCCTCCATCATTTCTGCAACGCTATTAAAAGGGCCGTACATATCTTCACCGTTTTCCGCTGCTTCCATCGCCGCATAAGTGACTTCATTAGGTTCTACATCTGCTCGAATTTCAAATGGCAGGCCATGATAACGCAGCGCTTGACGGTAAAATATCCCCGTCGCAGTGCTTAAATCTAACCCCAACGACTTAAATAAAGCTGCCGCCTGCTCCTTCAACTCCGGTTCAATTCGAAGCGTCATATTACTTTTACTTGCCATATTAAAAACTCCTTTACCAAGTAATCTCACCTTATATTATACTCGTTTTTAAGCGCATTGCAAGTGCATTGCATTCATTATTTAAAAACATCTCAAATATTTCACTTCATTAGTTTAGGGGAAAGCCTATCAATAGATTAGCATAAAAATTTTCGTAAACGAATTTCTTTATACTACTTATTTATTTGTCCGCCGAAGAGTGCTTCAGCGCTCTTCTTCTCGATCATCTCGTTCTCTCTTGGCGGTCATTTCATAGTATCTACGCGCAGCGCCTTTATCATCATCTTCTATCGCTGCTCTAAAGTATCTGAGCACACGGTTGAGGTTGTGGTCGGCAGCGTCAAGACTACTTTTTTCGCGATACCGCGACGCAAAATCTGCTACGCTGCTTACTTTCGGTCGTGCCGCAGCTGCTCTGGCTGCTGCAAATTGCATTTGCAACGCCTTTGTGATTTCGCGTACCGCACCGACAAAACCGTCTCGATCAGCTGCACTCTTGCGGTTCATCAGCTGCGCGATCTGCTCCAATTCATCGGTATGGGCGGCTTCTGGATAGTGTTGCACAAGTGCATCCACGGCTTCGTTATACTCCTGAGCAGTTTTGTTGTATGCGTCGGCTTTCTTGCTCTTTTCCTCTGGCAATCCTTTTTTCCGGGAGACTTGCTTCAAATACAGCGTATCTTCCCTGATGAAATCCGCCAATACAAATTCCTTATCTATATCGGCATACCTACACATTTCGGTCATCAAATCCGCAACATCGGCTTTTACTTCTCTTAAAAAACTCTTTTGAGTCATCCGCCGAACCTTTTGCCCGAAGCGTTCCGACGCTCGCTCCGGCTGCACCTCTCCTTTTTTAACCAAAAAGCACCCCGGCAACAGCTCCTTCGTTTCTGGATCAATGCACTTCTGCTTTACGCTGCGTTTACCATCCGCATCAAAATACGTGTCCCGTTTCAGCGGCTTTCGGGTCTTTACAGATTCCGGCGTCACACCGTTCTCACGCGCTTCAGGGTTCTCCGATCCTACCGCATGGAGGTGGTAGGACTGCTTCGTTTTATTCCAATGAAGGGCTATCGCCCATTTTGTTCTGGTTTCCTGCTCCAACAAATTTTGAAAGGCGTCAGCGATACTATCAGGCGAAATTTTTTTACTAAATTCATTAGGTAGAGGGATAATTAACTCGCGTCCTTCGCACGCTCTCTTCCCCGGTGCAGACTTTTGGCAATACGCCGCGAGATCTTTCCAAAAGCCAAAATCGGCACAGGCTTCGTTAGCATATACGAGCTGCTCTTGTCGATCTGGATTACTGATATAATCCACTCGCCCGGCAACATCATGCAGCGGTGTCGCTTTTATCATTACACGATGCAGCATCTCTAAATCCCCTTTCTGCCGCAGCAGTTTTGTTCCGGGTTATCCCCGGGACAATCGCCCACTCCGGGAGGAGCGCCGAAACACGTTTGTGCTAAATCGTCAGATTTTGCACAAACGTGTCTATCGGCGCTCTCAAGCGGCGAGGCCTCTGTTTGCATTATACGCTCACTCGCTGCATTTGTCCAGCCCTGGCATGAAAAAATTTAGCTCGACGCATGAGAAAAAAAGCTCCCAATCGGAGCTTTTTACCGCTACGCGGAAATGAAAAAAAGCCGCAAGACTCTTCTCATTTCTTCATATCACTAAGCAATTTCGAGGTAAATCGACGTCAGTAGCATAACATCAAAATTAGGAAAAAGCTGTCGCTTCGTGCCAAATTCCATAAAAATAATTTTCACATTGCTTTTACTCGATTTTTTTGATATACTGACGTTATACAATTTTCTTTGTACGATGTTTGCACAGCGTTGTTATGCAATATTGCACAACCATCGCACAAAGGATGTCCCACTAAAAAAGGAGTGCCGCTATGCTGCCTATTTCGATCAAAGACTACGCCAAACAAAAAGGCGTCACTTATGAAGCGATTCGAAAACAAATTAGTCGCTACAAAGCCGAGCTTGAAGGTCATATTGTGGTGGATCACCGGCGGCAACTGCTTGATGAAACCGCCGTTGCTATTCTCGATAAGCACCGCGAGGGAAATCCTGTTATCGTCTACCAACAGGATAAAGACGAAGAGCTGCAGAACCTGCGGGATGAAAACAACAACTTACTCAAACAAACCGTAGCGCTGCTTAACGAAAACAAAGCGCTGATTGAAAAAACAGGGCAAATTAAGCTTTTGGAAGCCGATAACGAAGCAAAGGCACAAAAGCTTGCTGATGCCGAAAAAAGCGCACAGAGCGCAAATTTGAAGCTTTCAGAGGCAACAAAAGCATTTGAGGATAAAGAGCAGCAGCTGCAAGCCGAGATCGAGCAGCTCCGGCAGCAGTTGGAGAGTGAAAAGCAGCGTCCGCTAACGCTGCGGGAAAGATTTTTCGGACGGAAAAATTAAAAATAACACGAAAAAATGAGCCGGTTCCATGTGTGGAACCGGCTTTTTGCATTTCAGATTGCAAATTTGGCACCGGAATAGCGTTAAAATCGTCTGCAATGCCCCTAAAATCGATTTTTATGGCAAAAGCATGAAATTATCCATTCGAGAAATAAAATCGCGTGTAGGCGATTTCAGAGCCATTTACGGCTATTTCGCATTTTTGCGCAAAAGGTGGCGCTTTTTTGCTCACCTGCACTAAAATAAGCCAAAATCATTATTTTGTCCAATTCAGGAGCGCCGGAAGCTGGGGGAGAGAGGTAAAAACGGCACAAAAGTGAGATTTTCAAGGATCTTTTGCAGATAAGGTGGTCGTGCCGACCACAAGATATAGTGTTTCATTTGCGCCCTTGTGTGAAACATTTCCCGAGCAGAATACCGAAAAAATTGAGTTGCTGTTCTCGTTTCTGGGCGCTTGCGCCCTGTTTAGCAAATTTGTGCTGAGATTCTGCAAAAACGTTTTTGAAAAAGCATTTTACGGGGGCAAAAGGTACTATCGCGCATTTGTGCGCTGCGGGGTGTGGGGCAGCAAGCCCCACCCTTTTGTCATCAGCGGCCGTAGGCCGCGTTGTCTCTTGATTGATAGACTTGATTACCTACTTGATTACGCCCTTGATTACCTACTTGATTACGGGTATCAAAAAAGCCAGTGTTTATGCGTGTTTTCAGACTTTAAGGTGAGAACAAAATTCCATTGAGGTGAGAACAAAATTCCATTGAGGTGAGAACAAAATTCCATTGAGGTGAGAATTTTTATTGACATTTTCTCACCTATATGTTACAATCGTTTCATCAAAGTATTTTAGCTACTAAGGTGATTATATGGCTCGAAAAAAAAAAGACCAAATAATGGGGTTAGGTCATTTTGATAAGCTGACTGTACAAAAAAGTCGTCCTTTGTTCGCACTCTGGCGTTCCGATTTAACGCTTTCGGAATTTAAAATTTTAGATACCTATCTCGCAAGAATTAACAGCCGAGATTCCGAAAAAAGAGCCATTATTCTGGAAAAAGGTGAAATTGAAGATGCTCTTGGAGTTCAAAAAATCAATAATAAGGATTTAAAAGAACGTCTGAAACATCTCATGGGTAATGTTGTTGAACTTCCAGATAGTGATAGTCCAAATGGGTTTACATTAGTTACACTATTTGAAGAAGCTAAAGCCGAGCAAGACGAAGAAACCGGCTTATGGGAAATCAAATTGGAATGTACCCCAAAAGCCATGAAATACTTCTTTAATGTTGAACGTATCGGCTATTGGCAATACAAACTCCGTTCTATAACCTCTCTTACAAGCCGATACACTTACATCATGTTTACCTATCTCGAAAGCAATCGTAGATTCATGTCATGGAATATTAAGCTAAATGATTTGAAGCAGATTTTAGGCTGTGACCAAGAAGAATATGCTAAAGAGTTCAAGTATTTTAATCGTGACGTTTTAAAAAAGATTCAAAAGGAATTATTTGAAAAAACAGATTGCCGGTACACTTATGAACCCATAAAAAAGGGACGATCTGTAGCCGCAATTCATTTTATGCTTGAACCTTTGCCAAAAGAATATGAAGCTCCAGAGCAGCTTGAAATGCCCGGATTTACTGACTCTGAGCCCGTTTTTGATGTCTCGCAAAGCGAAACTGAGCGCCGCGATCTGTACCGCGACGCCCTCGCCCCTTATGCAATTACAGACGATCAAATCGATGAGCTCGTGCAGCTCGCGCGTAAGCATATCGATGCGCGTGGCCATTTTACCGGGAGCGCTCTGGATCAGCAGATTTACAATTATTTGTTATCCGCAAAACGTCACGCAAAAACAAATGCGCGCGGCGAAATCAAAAATATCTATCGCTACTTGCTGCCAATCATAGAAAGCAACGATATCGGGTGGTGATTATGTGGCTGCAACTTCGTTCAAACCCGGCAATACCGTATATTGGACCGAAACCGGCAATACAATTCGCTCCGGCGTGATTATTCGGCGCACTGGCAACCGCTATATCATTCGCGCAGGATACGAAGCCGGTGTTTGCCTTCCGGCTGCTCGCCTATATGCGACG
>ENA-ORSA01002151-ORSA01002151.1-human-gut-metagenome-genome-assembly--contig:-NODE-2151-length-14509-cov-3.656496_pt1 | contig 14509 bp, 15 predicted proteins | sample MGYA00242179_ERZ509142 | MGnify/ENA primary metagenome ERZ509142 (study PRJEB26280, sample SAMEA2338659) | human gut metagenome | biome: human gut; feature: human-associated habitat; material: faeces... | reverse complement strand
TGAGGCGGTCTATATAAAGGGCATGTCATACGAGGATATAGTGAGGGAGACAGGATGCGGACGCAACTCACCGAAAAAGTGGTGCAGGGTGATGATTCAGCGGTTGTCAATCAAGTTATTCGGTGCAAAAGCGATTGAAAATGATAAAAACGGAGTGAAAACAGGGTGAAATGAGGGTGAAAACAGGGGTAAAAAGTGGGTGAACAAAAGACAAAATAAACGTGATAATATGTTAGCGTGAACAGTTGAGACGAGCGATTGCAGATATGCAGTCGCTTTTTTCTTGCCTGTTTGCCCTCCTGTTATATGCGGGTGGGATATACACAGTCATGTGCATAACTGCCCGCCTCTTGTGGATAACACAGCAGGAGAACACAGCAAGAGAGGAGAACACAGATGCTATTGAAATCATGCAGGTGTGGGAAGTTGATTCCGCAGTCAATGAAGATGTGCGAGGAATGTGAGCAACGGCAGCAGTCGAGACACATGATATATAACAACACACGGCGAGACGAGAGAGCAGCAGAGTTCTATGTATCAAAGGAATGGCGGGCAATGCGAGAGCGTATCATTGAGGTCTATGACAACGTAGATATATACGCATTATATGTCGAGCATGAGTTGCTCACATGCAATCCGGTTCACCATATCATTGAACTTGAGGACGACTGGGAACAGCGTTTGAATCCGTTCAACCTCATACCTCTCAACCATAAGACACACAACACAATCACTGCTTTATATAAGCAGAGCAAAGCAAGTATGAGAGCAACACAAAAACAGTTGAGGTCACTGATTGAGTACCACTTTCGAGAGGCAGGGGGATATAAAAAAGTTTTGTGCGATTCGTTTTTAGTCGCACCCCCTCTTTTCCTTGGAGAAAACTCCCCACGAGAATTTCAGTAGATGGGTATATCCGAAAGAGGTGTCAGAATGTGACACAAAAGCACTGAAATACTGACGGAAAGGAGGTTTGTTGCATCATGGCAGGACAAAGACAACCTACAGATTTGGTTGTGATGAACGGGCGAAAACACCTAACAAAAGCCGAGATTGAGGCACGAAAAAACGCCGAGGTCACAGCACCATGCGACAAAGTGAGACCTCCGTCATATTTGACACCGGAACAAAAGAAACAGTTCCGGAAGATTGCAAAAGAATTACTCGAAATCAAACTGATTTCAAACCTTGATTGCGATGCACTGGCAAGACTACTCATTGCACAAACGCAGTACATCGAAATCACAGAGCAAATCAGAGCAACTCCATTGATGGAGGATGTTCCAGTCTATGAGATGCGGGAAAATCCGGACACGGGCGAAAAAGAACGTGTGCAGGTCGGTACAAGACAGGTCGTTTCCGGAGAAAGAGAACGCCTCATGATTATTCAAGACCGCTGCATGAAACAGTGTAGGCAGGGAGCATCAGATTTCGGACTGACAGTTTCCTCCCGCTGCCGTTTGGTCGTACCGAAACCACAACAGCAAAAGCCGGAGAACAAATTTGCGAAATATGCAAATTAAGGCATGGCAAAAGCAGGAGAAACACAAGACCGCTGCACACAATACGCCCTTGATGTCGTATCGGGCAAGATAACAGCCGGAGAATATGTCCGTCTTGCATGTCAGAGGCATCTTGACGACATCGAAAAATCGAAAGTAGCACCGTACAAATACTATTTCGACGTTGAAAAGTCGGAGGAAATCATCAATTTCGCAGAGGAATTGACCATTGCAGAGGGCGAGGAAAATGAGCATGTGACGGCATATCCGTTCCAGTGTTTCATTTTAGGGTCGCTCAATGGATGGAGAACAAAGGAAAAGTCATACAGACGATTCAGAACATCCTATGTGCAATTAGGACGACAGAACGGAAAATCGTTCATCAATGGTATTTTGGCGTGTTATTACGGCAATTTTGACGGGTACAAGTACGGAAAAATATTTTGTACGGCTACAAAGCAAGACCAAGCGAACATCGTTTTTGACGAGGTCGCAAAATTCATCAATTCCGACGAGGATTTGTCAGAGTGGTTCAAGGTTCACGACCACAACCACACGATTGACTGTTTGCTGACACATTCGGAAATCAAAGCGTTGTCCGGAGACACAAAGTCACTTGACGGACACCGTGCATATTTGGGAATCGTCGACGAGTATCACGCACACAAAACAAATCAGATGTACAAACTGCTTGAGGGCGGTATCAAGAAACTCAAGTCGGCGTTGATTTCAGTTATTACGACAGCAGGGTTCGACCTCAAGTCGCCGTGCTACAAATTGTATGAGTATTGCTGTAATCTACTCAAGGGCGTTTTCGAGAATGACAGTCAATTTGTCTACATCGCACAGATGGACGAACACGATGACAGGTACACACCGGAAAACTGGATAAAAGCGAACCCGATTCTTGAGTTTGACAGGGATGCACTTGAGAACCTCATTCCGATTGCACACACTGCCCGTGATATGGGCGGGGAGGACTTGAGAGATTTCCTTGTAAAGCAGTTGAATATGTGGATGCAGTGGTCAAATTCACTGTACATCAAGGACATTGCATCATGGAAAGCATGTGCCGTTCTGAAATCACTCAAGGATTTCAGAGGGTCAAAGTGCTATGTCGGAGTTGACTTGTCATCCGGAGGCGACTTGACATCAATCGCAATCGTGATTCCGTTCATGGTGGAGGACACGAAAAAATATTTTGTTCACACACATTCGTTCATTCCGTCCTCAAGGGTGGATGAACACATCAAGACCGACAAAGTACCATACGACGTATGGATTGAAAAAGGTCTTGTGACGGTAACGGAAACACTGGGAGGAATCAAGACAGATTACAAATATATCATCAAATACCTTGAGGATTTGGTGAGAGAATACAACCTCAAACCGCAGTTGATTTGTTACGACCCGCACAACGCATCGGCGTTCCTGTCAGACCTTGAGGCGATGGGATTCGATTCAATCTCTGTCACGCAGACAGCAAAAGAGTTGAACGATGCGACCGTTGATTTCAGACTTGAAATCCTTGCGGGCAATGTGGAGATTGAGGGAATGGAAGTCGGCAAAGAGGGCAACAAGATAGTTGTTCCGGTCGACAGTCTGCTTGTTTGGTCGATTGCGAACGCAAAGACCATTTCAAACAACTACGGCGAAATAAAGATTGATAAGGACATCACGACAGAACGAATCGACCCGATTGACGCTATCATCGACGCATGGAAACACGCAATGAAAGAGGAATACCGCCCGGACGTGAACGAAACTGTCAATGAATGGCTTGAGCAATATGAAAAATACATGAAGAAAGGCGGTGAGAAATAAATGAATCCGTTTCAGAGATTAGGAGTAAAAATTTCAAATTGGTGGAGAGGCGAACCACAGAACGACGGAGGGAAAATGACATTGAACTCACCGTCGTTCCTTGAGCGAATAGGATTGAAAAGAAAAGGGAAACCGACATCAGAGGTCACATATTTCACTTGTCTCAAGATGCTGTCGGAGACCCTTGCGAAAATGCCTATCAAATACTATCAGAAAACGGACAAGGGAATCATTGAGGCAGAGGCGACAGATACATCAAAACTGCTCTCAAAAAGACCGAATCCGTTCATGACACCAACAACATTTTGGAACACGGTTGAAATCAACCGCAACCATTACGGAAACGGCTATGTGTATATGAGAAAGAAGTTTGACCGAAAGAAATTCGGCGGTGAAATAAAAATCGTTGATTTGTGGGTCATGCAGTCAAATTGTGTGCAGATAGTCGTTGATGATGCAGGAATATTCGCAGGAGTGGGGCGTTTGTGGTACGTCTACACAGACCCGACATCCGGTCGTCAATATGTGTTTAGTACAGACGAGGTGATGCATTTCAAGACATCATTCAGCTTTGACGGAATCACAGGACTACCAGTGCAACAGATATTGAGAGACACGGTTGCAGGTGCATCCGAATCACAGGCGTTTATGAATAACTTGTATGAGAGCGGTCTGACAGCAAAAGCGACACTCGAATACACAGGAGAGTTGAACGAAAAGGCAAAAGAGGCACTTGTCAAATCGTTCGAGGAGTTCGGCAGCGGGGCAAAGAACACAGGAAAAATCCTGCCTGTTCCGTTGGGAATGAAACTCACACCTCTCGACATCAAACTGACCGATTCGCAGTTCTTTGAACTGAAAAAATACAATGCATTGCAAATCGCAGGAGCGTTCGGAGTAAAACCGAATCAAATCAACGATTATTCAAAGTCGTCATATAGCAATAGCGAGATGCAGCAGTTATCATTCTACGTCGACACGGAACTGTTCATCATCAAGCAGTATGAGGAGGAAATCAATTTCAAAATGCTGCCGGATGAAGATACAGACGACGGATATTATTACAAATTCAACGAAAAGGTATTGTTCCGCACCGATTCAAAAACGCAGATGGAGTATTTGAGAAACGGTGTCGGTGGAATGATTATCAAACCGAATGAGGCAAGACGTAAACTCGACATGGAAGATGCGGAGGGAGGCGATGTCCTACTTGCAAATGGTAGCATCGTACCGTTGACGATGGCGGGTGCAGCATATTTGAAAGGTGAATCCGAGCAGGAGAACACCGATGAACCGGAGCAACCGGAGGAAGAAACAGAGCCGGACACAGAACAGCCGGACACAGCAACAGAACCGGACGAAACCGACACGGCAGAGGACGAGACTGACGAGGAGGGAGGTGAATAAGCATGGGAAAGAAAAGACGTTTTGATTTCACAAAGAAAAATAAACGCAGCGGAAAAGTTGAAAATGTCGGCTATTTGGATTTAGAGCAGGACGAGGAACAGAGCAGATGTTCCTTGTATTTCTACGGTGACATTGTATCGGCGACATGGGAATCCATGTGGTACGAGGAGGACAGATGTCCGCAGGACATCGCAGATTTCCTCAACCAGTTAGATGGATATGAGGACATTGACATCTATTTCAATTCCGGCGGTGGCGATGTATTCGCAGGACTGGCAATCTATAACCAGTTAAAACGATACGACGGACACAAAGTCGGATATGTTGACGGAATGGCTGCATCCATTGCATCAGTCATCATGTTTGCATGTGACGAACTGCATTTCGCAACAGGTGCTCAAGCAATGATTCACAAACCGTTATGCATGGCATACGGAAACGCAGACGATTTCAAGGCAGTCATAAAGCAGTTGAATCTCTGCGAGGATTCAATTCTTGATGTCTACATGGAACATGTGCAGGAGGGTGTCACAAGAGACAAAATTCAATCTCTCATGAGCAATGAGACATGGTTCGACAGTAAGAAGATGCAACAGTATTTCAATGTTGAAATCGAGGAAAAGGCAGCAGTTGCAGCGTGTGCATCTGACTTTTTCGAGAAATACAACAATATTCCGGAGGCACTCAAGGGAATCGACACAAAGGACATTGTCGATGCGGTAATTGCGGAATTGGAAAACCGGAACAATGCAGCAGCAGAGGCAGAGAAACAGAGAATCGAGGCAGAAAAGCAGCAGATTCTTGATGATTTATACCTTTATGGTATGTAAGAAATGGAGGACAGAAAGTCATGAATAAGGAATTACAGAAGTTATTAAAGCAGATTAACGACAAGAAAAATGAAGTCAAGAGCCTTGTGAACGATGGAAAACTCGACAAGGCAAGAGCAGCAAAGGAGGAACTCGTAGAATTACAGAACAGATTCGACCTCCTCTATGATTTGGACGAGGACGAGCAGGACGGCATCGAGAACAAGGTCAAGGATGGAACTGCAAAGCAGGTCGGCGGGGATGTCAAGCCGGACAAAAAGAACATCGTGAAATCATTTGTCAACATTGTCAAAGCCGGATTCCTGCACAAAGAGGCAGACGAGGCAGACATCAAGGTGTACAAGGATGCACTCACATCCGACACAACCGCAGGAAGTGAGGGAGAGGTCGGAATCGGCGTGACAATTCCGGAGGACATCAGAACAGACATCATCGAGTTGCGTCGTTCATCCGACAACCTTGAACAGTATGTCAATGTCGAGGGCGTAACAACTAAGACAGGAACACGAAACATTGAGGTTGATGCAGAATCAACACCATTTGACAATGTTGACGAGGCTGCGGATTTTCCGGAGATGGACGAACCGGAATTTTTACCGATTGAGTACAAGGTAAAGAAAAAGGGTGGAATCCTCAAGATGACAGCAGAGCTACTTGAGGACACAGCATCCAACATCATGACATACATCAACAAATGGATTGCCAAGAAAACAAAGGCAACCCGTAACGCAATGATTCTCAAGGTACTCAATGAGATGACAAAAGGGAAAGAGGTCACAGTCGAGAACCTTGACAGCCTCAAGGACATTTTCAACGAGCAGTTAGACCCTGCAATCGCTGACAATGCAGTTGTTATCGCAAATCAGAGCGGTTTCAACTACCTTGACAAGTTAAAGGATAAAGACGGCAACTATATTTTACAGAAAGACCCGACACAGCAGACAAAGAGAAAGATGCTTTTCGGTGAATATCCTATCATCAAATTATCAAAGAAAACTCTTGCATCCGAGAAGATTATGAACACCGATGGTCACACAATCGACGGGTACAAGCATCCTATTTTCTGCGGTGACTTAAAAGAGGCAGTCACACTCTTTGACAGAAATGTCCTCACAATCGACCTCAATGACAAAGGTGCGGGTTTATGGGATAAGGACATGACCGGAATCAAGGTGCGTGACCGATTCGATGTGCAGCCTGTTGACAAGGGAGCAGTCATCAAGGGTCAGATTACAGAAGTTATCAACGGGTAATATGGCAGCAGGGCGGTGAATCCGTCCTGCTATTGAAAGCAGGTGAGAACATGACGGATGAAGAAAAAGAGAAGTACAGAGGCGGTCTGATTGCTACATGCAAGACATATTGTCACATCGACTATGATGACGACATCGAAATCCTTGAATTGATGCTTGACACGACACTGGATGAAATGACGGAACTGATTCCGAATTTCGACCGAAACAACCTCACAAGCCGTCAAAAACTGCTTGCATTTATGTCTGTGAAAGAACTGTACGACAACCGTGACAAGTACCGGAGCGACACGAAAACGCTATCCGCTGCCGTTTCCTCCATGCTATTGAAAGAAATATACGGAGGTACAGCAGAATGACAGGCAGAATCAAGATAATTCGCAAGACAACAAGTGTTGTTGACGGTAGACGACAGCAGGAGGAAAAGGAGTTTTTCTCATGTTGGTGTGATGTCAAGAGTTTGGGAACAAATGAAAAATACAATGCGTTGCAGATAGGTCTTGAGAACACAATCATGTTTGAAACGAGAGCCTGCGACAAGATGGAGGAAATCAGATTGAATCTGAAAGAGTTCTACGCAGTATATAAAGGCGTTGAGTTCAAGATATATGATGCGTGTCCGATGTTCACAGACGACAGGAAATATCAGTTGAAATGTAGAGCGGGAGCATAGTGTCATAATCTGACACCGGAGGTGATGCAGTGAAAATCGAAATGGAATTTCAAGGTTTGAAAGAACTCATGAAAGCATTTGAGGACGCAGCAAGCGACGAGGACATAAAAGAGGTCAATCAAAAGATTGTAAAGCAAAGCGAACCAGTTGTGAAAAACATCATGTCCGGCAAAATTCCGAAATCGGCAGACATCAAATTATCCGGCAGAGGTTTCGGTTCAAAGTCATCCGTGACATCACATGCAGCGGACAGCATACCGATGGGAGCAGTCAAAATGAAAGACACAGGAGCAACAGCAGATGTCGGATGGGAAAAGTCGGACAATAGCGAACACTTTTATGTGAAATTCATAAACTGGGGAACTATCTATCAACCGCCTCAAGAATTTATTTACGCAACAGGGCGTGAGGCAGATGCGGAACTGCAAAAAATCGCAGAACAAGAATATCAATCCTATTTAGACAACACATTGAAATGAGGTGAGAGCATGAGCAGCAGTCCGGACATCATCAAAGATGCATCCGACGCATTGAGACCTATATCAGACAGAGGAATCACTGTGATGCAAGGATGGTATGACAAAGACATCCATGACAGACATGTGACATTGTGGGATTTGGGAGAAAATGACGAGAATTTTTCGGACGACGATGCAGAGGGAGTGACGCTGTCAGTGCAGGTCACTATATTTTCAGAAAGTGACGAGGTTGAACTGGCAAGGGAAATCAAGTCAATCATGAAAGAAAATGATTTTTCGTTTGAGGGCAGGAACGGAGACGATTCCAAGCCGGAGGACGGAATCTATATGAAAGCACAAAGGTTTTCAAAGTTTTATGAAATGGAGGAATAGACATGAGCGAAACAGTAACACAGGTTAGCGAGACAGAACAGAAGATTGTCAGGAGCAGAACATGCGGTTGTAGAGATTTTTACATCGCAAAACTCACACAGAATGATGCAACGGGGTATGTAGCAGGTACACCCGTAAAACTGGCAAGAGCAATCAAGGCAAAAGTTGATGAAAAATGGAGTTCGGAGAAAATCTACTCTGACGACGGAACAGAGGAGGTCATCAATTCATATGAGGGAACTGAAATCGAACTTGAGGTCAACGCCCTTGCACCACAGGACAGACAGATTCTTTTCGGTCAGTTGTATGAGAATGGTTTCCTCGTAAAGACGGCAGACGACAAAGCACCGGAGGTCGCTGTCGGATGGAGAGAAAGAAAACTCAACGGAAAGTATGATTTCAAGTGGTTGTATGCCGGAAAGTTTGCAGAGGGAATCAGCGAGGAGGCAAGCACAAAAGAGGGAAAACTGTCTCCGACAACAAAGAGCGTCAAGGGTTCATTCTATGAGAGAAGTCTTGACAATGCATATGAGATTTCTGTTGATGAATCAAACCTTGTAACAGAAGATACAAAGGCAGCAGAGGCAATCAAGAATTGGTTCAGCAAAGTGCAGGAGAAAAACGGCGGTTTAGGCTAATAAGAGAATATATAACAGGAGGATAAATCATGAAAAGAAAAATTATAGTCAATAACAAAGAGTTTACAATGCCGAAAATGTCAATCGACACATACACGGAATATCTCGAACTTGCAGAGGTTATCGACGCAAAACAGAGATATTCAAAGCAGGACATTGAGGCGATGGGTCTTTTTATCTGCAAAGCATACGGAGACCAGTTCACCGTTGAGGAATTAAAGAATCCGGAGACCGGACTTGATGCAGCAGGTTTGATTCTTGAGTTCCAGTTCATCGACATGGGAATCGCCGACGACCTCACCAAACGTATGGAGAAGATAGAGAAAAATTTTCAGAGTGGCAAGTGATACCGGAAATCGAGGTCACTTGCAGAGGTGAGAGACTTTTCATCAATTCCGTAACGGTAGAACAGTATAAAAAATACATCAGTCTCATGGAAAAGAATGACACGGAGAAATTCTCCGGAGTGATGTTTTTTAACAAAAAGATAATGCAGGAGATGTTCGGGAATGAATTGTCGCTTGCAGCAGTTGGGGAGATTGATGCAGTTGAATTTCTGACGGCAATCAAGACGGTTCATTTCATCATGCAGAACATTGTTGCAGAGAAGATGTTGAGCATTGTCGAGGTTGAACAGGTAGAAAAAGAGGCATCCGCATTCGATGACTATGACCGTGAAAACGGATATGAGGACGAGGATGAACAACCGGAGGAAAATCAATGGAAAGTCTGCGGGGAAATTGTTGACCGTGTTGTGAAAATTGCGATTCGGCTATTGAAAAACTCATACAGTCAATGCATGAAAGAGAACATTGTCACGTTGTTGGACTACTTAAAATTTGAATTAGATACAATCAACGAAAATCAGTAAGAGAGGAGGCGACCGAATGGCTTATACAAGCGTCAAAATATCGGCAGATTCGAGCAGTTATCAATCACAAATGAAATCGGCAGCATCGCAGATGAAAGTCTTGTCTGCGGAATATACGACGGCAGCGACGAAAGCAAAGTTGTTCGGGTCAGAAACAGACAGCCTCAAGGCAAAAGCCGAATCGCTCACTCAAAAAATCACGGTGCAAAAGAACATCGTGCAGTTGAACAGTGAGCAGCAGGAGAAGTTGACAAAGAAACTGTCAGACCAAAAGACAAAGCAGGAGGAACTCAAAACAAAGATTGATGCTGCGAAAGAGGCTTATGAGAAATCAACGGCAGAGACCGGAAAGAACTCCGAGCAGTCAAAAGCACTCAAGGATGAACTCGACAAGTTAGAGAAAGAGTTCACCGCAAATGAGACAGCAATCGGAAAGACAGAGACCGCACTTGCAAATCAGACGGTAAAGACGGAAAAGTCAAAGACTGCCCTCATGAACATGGAGGCAGAACTGAAAAATGTTAATGACCAGTTAAAAGATAATAAACTTGAAAAATTTGCGACCGCTTGCGATACAGCGGGAACAAAGATGGAAAGTTTCGGAAAGAAAATGTCAGTTGTCTCTGCCGGAATTGCGGGTATTGGTGCAGCATCAATCAAAGCATTCACGGAACTCGACGAGGGTTATGACACCATAGTAACAAAGACCGGAGCAACCGGAGAGGCACTTGAGGGATTGACAAAGTCTGCGGATAATGTTTTCGGCACAATGCCGGAGGATATGTCGACGGTAGGCGAGGCAATCGGAGAAGTCAATACAAGATTCCATACAACGGGAACGGAACTTGAAAAGACATCGAAACAGTTCATACAGTTCGCATCAATCAACGGAACAAATGTCACACAGTCAGTTGACCAAGTTGACAAAATTATGAAAGCGTGGAACGTCGATGCATCACAGACGGGAAACTTGTTAGGATTACTCACGGCAAAGGCACAGGAAACCGGAATCTCTGTTGATACATTAGAGGGATATGTCCTCGACAATAACGCACAATTCAAAGAAATGGGATTGTCATTGCCTCAAGCAATCAATTTGATGGCTCAATTCGATGCAAACGGTGTTGATTCCACTCAAGCAATGGCGGGTCTGAAAAAAGCATTACAGAACGCCACATCAGAGGGAAAATCAATGGACGAGGCGTTGTCAGATACTATCGGCAGCATCAAGAACGCAAAGACAGAGACCGAGGCGATGCAGATTGCAACGGAATTGTTCGGGAAAAAAGGTGCTGCGGAAATGACAAAGGCAATTCGTGAGAACAGAATTGACCTCACCAGTCTTTCATCATCAATGGAGGAATACGGTTCAACAGTCGAGGACACCTACAACGGAACACTCGACCCGATTGACAATGCAAAGGTTGCAATGAACAACGCAAAACTGGCGTTGTCGACACTGGCATCCACAGCACAGACATCCGCAGCACCTATGATTGAGAAACTGACCGGAAAGATTCAAGAGTTGACGAAGTGGTTCACGTCGCTCTCTCCGGCACAGCAAGAAACAGTTCTCAAAGTTGGTCTTGTGGTCGCTGCTATCGGTCCGTTGTCAATCGGATTCGGTAAGGTGGCAAAGGGTATCTCCGACACAATAACGACCGGACAGAAATTTGTGTCCGGAGCTGCAAAGATAATTGCAAAGATTACGGCAAAGACAGCAGCCACGGCAGCAGGAACGGCAGCAGATACGGCAGGAACAGCAGCAGCCACGGCAACAACCGGAGGAATGACGGTGGCACAAACGGCACTCAATGCAGTTATGAACTTGTGTCCGATTATTTTGATTGTGACACTGATTGCCGGACTGATTGCAGCAGGTATCGCACTATATAAAAATTGGGATAAGGTCAAAGAAAAACTGTCCGAATTGTGGGGCAATATCAAAGAGAAATTCGACAAAATCAAAGAGACCATCACGGGAGCATTCACGAAAGCGAAAGAGGCGGTCACGAATAAGGTCAAGGAAATCGGTGACAACATAAAAAATAGCACAATAGGACAAGCTGCATCGAAAGTATTCAACGGCGTAAAGGACACGGTTCACAATGTCATGTCGGCAGCGACCGAAACGGCAAAGGAAAAACTGGGGAACATGAAAACCGCCTATGAAGAAAACGGAGGCGGTATCAAGGGCGTTGTTGCTGCCGGATGGGAGGGAATCAAAGGATATTATTCAGCAGGATTTACTTTTGTTGATAATTTATCCGGAGGAAAACTCTCTGAAATCAAATCAAAATTCTCTGAAAAGACATCGGAAATCAAGACAAAGGTTTCCGAGGGTTGGGAGAATATGAAAACCTCCGTCACAACAAAAATGACGGAATGGAAAACCAATGCATCAAACAAACTGAATGAAATCAAGACGAATTTCTCAACAAAGGTTTCAGACATCAAGTCAAATGTTTCGACGGGTTGGGAGAACATGAAAACCACCGTCACAACAAAAATGACGGAATGGAAAACCAACGCATCGAATAAATTGACGGAAATCAAATCCGGATTTTCCTCAAAAGTTTCGGAGATAAAAACGAAATGGTCGACGGATTTCACGAACATAAAGGACAAGGCAACCTCACTCATGGAGACGGCAAAGTCCAATGTTTCAACGAAACTCAATAATATGAAATCCGCATACAGTGAAAAAGGCGGGGGAATCAAGGGAATCGTGTCTGCTACGTTCACAGGCGTAAAGGACACAATGAACTCTCTCATGAGTACGGCGAACACTCTGACAGGCGGGAAACTTGACAGCATCAAATCGGCGTTCTCAAGCAAATTAGCGAGTGCAAAATCGACCGCATCGTCTGCGATGGAGAGCATCAAATCATCGTTCTCCTCAAAGATGGAATCCGCACACGGAGCGGTGACAGGTGCATTGTCAAGAATCAAATCGGCGTTCAATTTCAAATGGTCATTGCCACATTTGAAATTGCCACACATCAGCGTGTCCGGAGGCGTTGCACCGTTCGGAATTGGAGGAAAAGGTTCGCTCCCGTCATTCTCGATTCAGTGGTACAAATCCGGTGGTATTATGACAAATCCGACCGTGTTCGGAATCAACGGCAACAGCCTCATGGTAGGAGGCGAGGCGGGTGACGAGGCAATCTTGCCACTTGCAGAGTTTTACGCGAAACTCAATACAATACTTGACAGAAAGATACAAACAATCAATCAGAATATCAATGCAACAGTGGAGGTACACACATATATCGACAGCGAGGAGGTCGCAAATGTGACCACTGACAAGGTGAGTGACAATCTAGCGATAGCACACAAAAAGAGGAGGTAAGGAATGAAAATAGATAGCACAGACATTCGAGAATTTGATGCAAAACAGTTATCGGTCGAGTTTACACCTCCTCAAACAACCGTGACAGTGGACATGTTCGAGGGTGCTTTGATTCCGTCAGAATCAGAGACATATACACCACTGTCCGGAATCACGGTTGAGGTGCTTTTCAGAGGCAAAGACAGAGATGAAGTCATGACACATATTAGCGACTTCAATGCACTCCTGCAAAAAGGTGTTGTTTTGACACTTGACGGATATCGGAGAAAATTCAAGGGATTTATGACAGCGAATGCACCGGAAAAGACAATCTCAAAAGAGAGATACAAGTCATCGTTCAAGTTCACGGGGTACTGGTTTAGCGACGATGTGACAATCTCGTGGCAGGAGAAAAATGAAATAATTTTCGAGACAAAAGGAAACAGGTGGACACCATGCAGATTGACAATCACAGCACTGGAATACATCGAGACAATGAAAATCAACGGTCTTTCGGATGAAATAACAATAAAGACAATTCCGAGAGGTGCGACAGTCGTGATTGATGGAGAGACCGGATTCGTAACAATGGATGGCGAAAACAAATTCAAAGATGTGGAAATGTTTGAATTTCCGTATCTGAAAACCGGAAAGGATAAAGAACATCACATCATTTTTTCGGATAAAAATGCAATCGTAACAATTCAATACAAACCTATGTGGTTATAGGAGGCGGTCAGATGGATTTGTACAATGATTCACACGAAAAGGTGTGTATTTTATCCGGAATAAAAGAAACGTGCATCACAAGCACTCTCAAGACTGGAGATAAGGAAATCACATTCGAATTCCGAAAGACAAACAGGTATGCGACGGACATCAAAGAGGAGGGATATATCAGAACCGACACGGACGAATTTGTTATCAAGCAGGTCGAGCCGAGCGGGGAATGGTACAAATGCACCGGAACATTGAACGTCGAGGAACTGGAGGGCAAACAATATCCGCAGGGATTCGAGACTGTGGAAAAGACGGTCGATGAATGTCTAACAGAGGCAATCGACGGAACTGGATGGAAAGTCATCCGGTGCGATGTTTCCAAAAAGAGAACAATCCGGATAGAGCAGAACTGTTCTGCATGGGATGTCGCTCAACAGGCAATTACAACGTATAGATGCGAGATGGTGTTCGATTCTCTGAACAAGGGAATTTCGGTATATGAGAAATACGGAGAGGACAGAGGAGCATATTTCATTGAACGTCTGAACCTCAAGCGGTTGCAGGTGCAGTCAAACTCATACGACTTTGCAACAAGGCTCATTCCGATAG